>Ga0209503_10000650_pt1 | contig 19803 bp, 34 predicted proteins | sample SouAtlMetagenome_2_FD_187448 | JGI IMG/M metagenome (GOLD analysis project Ga0209503, IMG submission 187448) | Marine eukaryotic phytoplankton communities from Atlantic Ocean - South Atlantic ANT15 Metagenome (SPAdes) (version 2) | ecosystem: Environmental > Aquatic > Marine > Oceanic | place... | reverse complement strand
CTATGTAAGCTGATGTTTTACCACCTGATATACTATTAACAGTTATCATTAATTTTTTTTTTAATTTCTTTAATGCAATTGTTTATAGTTCTCCATACAACTACGTGTGATATATTAGTTGCTGCGGATAGTTTTCTTATACTATGGAATTTCTTTCTATATAAATTAAATAACTTTCTATCGAACCAATAAAACTCATTAACTATTTCATCAACTACTTTTTCTATATCAATGTATGGTTCATTATCTGCTTCTATAATGTTTTTTAGTTCTTTATCTATTAATATATCCTTGTCATTTCTTATGTTATCAATAAATATATTGTGCATCATCTTATATATAAACGCTTTATTTAAAGAATCGTTATATAGAATATCATTAATTTTTACTTTACCACTATCAATTTTACTATGTAAAGCTATGTAGAAGTCGTGTAATAAATCTTTTGCTGGTACTTTACTGTTGCTGCTTATTTCCTCAGCCATATTAAGCCAAGTTTTTTCATCTCTTATTAGAATATGTAGTATATTATCTACTTCTGTACTCATCTAATTCAAGAAGTAAATTAACAAAGTCATCATATTGTAATGCAACATAATCTTTTTCAAAGTTTTTAGTAAATACAACTAATGGTGTTTTTAATGTTCCTCTTGCATCTCCTTCGCTTTGTTCTAATGCTTTCCAGATATTAAGTTTCTCTTGGTTCTTACATTCCCAGCTATATTCAGATAGTATGCCAGTTGTTGTCATAATATCACCTTTTATACTTAAGCCACCACTGTTAGGTGTTCTTCTAATATTAGTATCAAATTTCTTTGCTAAATCTTTTGCAATTTTTAACTCGAATCTTTTACCTTTTTGATTTGCATTTAAACTCATATCTTTTGAAAATGTTTTCTTATTATTGCTCCAAGCTCGGTGTCGTTAGGATATATCCTACACAATAGAGCAATGTTATACTCAACAGGAGTATTAGGGCTAATATAGTACGAGTCCTTTGTTTGTCTGTACTCATTAAGCGTTCTTTTCTTTTTATTTAAATTTTTTTTCAATGATGTGTGTTACTATTATACCTAATATAAAACAGGTTAAATGTGTTATTGTTAATAATAATGTTATATACATAATTTATAGTTTATTTTTTAAAAGTATTAAATTTTTTCTTAAGTTGTGCAGTTTCTTTGTAAGCTTTTACATTTTGCATTGTTAACAAACTTTGTTTTTTATTTAGTTCATCAATTGTAAACCTCAGCTCTAACATACATTTTAAAGTGTCTTGGAGCGTTTCTACTGCTTCTAATTTGCTTTGCGTTACTTTGCCTACCTTTAAACCCTCTTGCGCCTTTAAAAGTAATATTTCTAATTTGTTCTTTGTTATTGTATAATCTAAATCATTCATTGTTTTAAATCTTCTGAGTATAAAAATAAATCACCCATTTTTTTATCTAATGTTTTTATTGTTCTATATATATCTATGCTTTTTCTTTTAACTTCTTCTTTTTCACTTCTTGTTGAATCTGTGCCAAGATGCGCATATAAACTACAATCTATTTCAAGTAATTTATCTATTTTTTGTTTATCAGTCCAAGTTTTAAACTCTAAAAACTTTTCTATGTCTTCATATTTATATCTCATTGTTTTTGTTTTAGTAAAATTTCATTCATTTTATTTACACCTTTTATATTATTTACAGCAGTCCAAAAATATCTTTCTTCTATATCAGGGTATTCGTCTTTTCTTTCTTTGTAATAAATATTTAAAAGTAAGGCGTTTTCAAAATCTTGTTTAGATAATTTTGATTCATATTTAACATATATAATATAAAGATTATTAAATTGTTCATTATAAAACTCATCTTTTAAATCATAATAGTAATTTACAACTTTATAATATTTATTAAATAATTCATTTATTTTTTTTTCGTTTATTTTTCTTTTCATAATTTATAGTTTTTGTTTTAGTACATTATTACCACCAATTGTAAAACCAAGTCCACCGTTGTAATCAAAACATAACGGCTTATCTAAAGTTGGTGTTCCTCCTGTTTCTTTGTCTTTAATTTTTTCTACTCTTACTTGTGTCATCATCCAGCTTTCAGGTGAATTAATAAATCTATGTATAGAAAGAAAAGAATCACAGCGATTCGCAAATACTTGGCCACCCTCAACATCAGATTTTCTTGGTGGTTGTATATAACCAGCATATTCGTGATTTGGTGGAAATACTCTCCTTGCTGATTCTGTCATTGGATGTGTCATTACATAAATTGATTTACCAGTAGTATTGCAAAAATCTCTTATATCATTGCATATTAAATAATTACGTTCATATTGATTTACTCTTCTATCGTGGTTTAATCCTGTAAAGGGGTCAAGAGCAAATGAATCGCAATTACTTTGTTTAAATATCTTTAATAAATCTTTATGATTATACATTTTTTTATTACTAACAAAAGTAAACCACTCTGAAATTTTATTATTGTATTTATCAATTTCATCTTTACTTAGTTCATTTAATTTACATTGTGCATACATTTGAATTAAATCTCTTGTTAATTGTCCTGAACTATTTTCACCAGACCAAATACACCATTTAACATTATGTTTTACACTTATACATAAAAAGTACCATAACATAAAAAAAGTTTTCCCTACATTATCAAGGCCAACTATAACAGTAAAGCTACCACGCTTGTGAACATACCAATTATCCATTTCATTACCAATACCTAAACCACGTTTAATTTTACCTTCTTTAAAAGCAAATAAATATTCTAAGTTATCTTTTTTGTTAACTATCATTTTATAAATGTTGTAGTTAAATAAGGGTCTTTGAACTTTACACCTTTCTCTTTTTCTTTCTCTTCTACTTTCCCTTTCTCTTGTTGCTTAGGGGGTTGGCCACCCCCTTGCTTAGGGTCTTGGCATAGGGCATTACCTGTCTTTGTTTCATAACCTTTTACTTGGCTATCAATACTATTAGTTTGACTTATGTATGCAAACTTCGCCATTCCTTTTAAATTAGTAGGTTTAACACCTAAAAATTGTCTATTAAGTAACGCTTCAATAAATTGTATTTTATCGCTATCTTTCTCTAATTCGTTATAAACATCGTAATAACTTCTAAAAAAATTAAAACCTTTTCTTTTTGTTAATTTCATAATTAAAAATTGTGTTTATAGTTTGTTCTTTCGCATTGTAGTTTATAATATTCAAAAGCTCTCATACCAGTAATATGTGAATCAGTTGGCACAAAATATTTCCAACCTTTGCTTTTTCCGCGATTAATATAATAAAAAAAATAAGCAGCTAACTTTCCTGTGTTCTTTTCCATTATAACAGTTGCTGTATGGTCAGAGGTTGGTATTGCCTCTTTTACTTTAAAATCTTCATTATTATAATTACCTTCTCTATTTTTTTTTGAATATAATTCTGCTATGTAATTAGCTTTATCATTTAATTCTTTTGCGATTTCTTTATTCATAATATGCTTTGTTTTTAGCTTCATACTTATAGTAAGCAAGTAGCTCTTCTTCATTAAGTGATTCTTCTGTATATAGTTTGTCAAAGGTGAAGGATACGTTTTTAATATCCTTCACTTCTTCTTTTGGTTGTATAAAATCAACATACTTGTAATTTTTCTTTTGTACCTTATACGCTTGTACTAAAGAAATGTATTCTATTTTATACTTTTTTGCTATCTCTGGCATTGTGTATCCGTTCATCAACATATTTTGTATATCCTGTGAAGTTAAACCCAATGCTTTTAAGACCTTTGATTGCTTCATTATATTTAAAAGGGTAAATCGTTTGAAGTATCAGTAGCTTTTGTTTCTGCTTGTGGTTCAGGTTTCCAAGTATCTACACTAATACTTACATCTTTACCATATTGATCAGCTTCATCTTTTAAATTAATATTTAACTTAATAAATTTATTGCCATTATATTCTTGTATGTAATCAGCGATTTTACTTGGATTAATAGTTACTTTAAGCCATTTAGCATTCATAACTTTACCACTACCACAATATATTGTTTCTTCTTTTTTATCCATTGTTATTTGTTTTTAATTAAAATTTGTAGGTTATTCCTACAGCTACAAAAAACCCTCCTGTAGCTATTGCAAATGTATTAGGGTTATTATTAAACTTTTGCTTGTGCCATAACATATTAGTTGCTCCAGCAGTCATTAAACTTAAACCACCTATTATTGCAAGTTTTTTCATAATATTTCTTCTGTTTCTGTTTTTACTTCTACTATTGAACTTGAGTAACCTTGTGGCTCTCCGTTCCACTCTTTAAATTTATCTGTATAATAATCGTAATCCATCCAACCTTTAAATAATAAACTATCATCTAATTTATATATCTGCACGTTAAATGGTGTTGTAGTTTCTATTGCTACAATGTAAGCATCTGTATCTTTATCATATTGATCTTGATACATTGCTAACTGCATTTTGTAATCATTATAATATAAATCACGTTCAAAGCGTTTTCCAGCATCATTAGTAGTTTTTATATCTACTATACACTTCTTGCCATTAAACGTTGTTAAAAGATCAGCAAAACCTTTAAAATTAACATCTTTATGTTGCCACTCTAACTTAATTTCTGTTGCTTCTTTATTTTGCATCATTTCAGTAAGTACAGGATGCAACATTGCATTATTAATTATTTTATTTGCATCATCTAATTCTTGTTGTTTAATTAGTGTTTTACCTTCGTTCTGTTCTTTAAACTCAATCCATTGTTTACCAGCTCTTCTTGCACCTTCAAATATTGCAAACTCTTTTGTAAATGTATCTGGTTCTAATAACATCTTATGTATTATAGTTCCAAACTGCATTGCATCAGTAGTTTTTAATTCTTTATTCCAATATGCTAATAAATGGTTAGGAGATTTCTTAAACTGGCATAGTGCCGAGTAACTTAAGTGATTCTTTTTCATAATATAGTTTTTGATTTATTTGTTTTTAATTATAGTTGCGAAAACTAAACCTATAGTAATACATATTAAAATTAATTGCATTACTTCTATTGCGTTTGTTTCTATCATTGTTTCTTAAAGTTATCTGCTTCAGAATCTGAGTATATTGAATACTGATAAGCATCTATTAATTTTAAAACCAACCTATCTTTCAATCTTTTTTCGGCCATCGCAAACATATATGGAGCTTTACAATTTTTTGGTGACGCTTCGCCTGTACTCCAGATGATCTTATTACCACGTTTTGCATCTCCTACTATTGCTACATCTTGGTTGCTATCTCTGTATATTGTAGGTGCGCCAAATTGTATGTTTTCTTTTGCTGCTATCTTTTCGCAAGCATCGTGTGTTATTATCCACATACTTTTTGTACCTCTTTTTAATTCCCAAAAGTCATCTTTGGATAAATCATATTTTTGTGCTAATTCTTTAATTTTCATAGTTTCTAATTTTTGTAAATATAGTTTTTAATTGTTTCATTCTTCGTTTATTGTATTGAACTGCAATAGTTTTTAATTGCTTTTCAATGTTTTCTAATTGTGAAATAAATGTATCAAATCTATGTTTATGTATTTCTAAATCATTATTTGATAAATGTATTCTACAGATAATGCGCTTGTTCCAATTCACTCTTATAACTAAGTTTCTCAATCTATCTTGTAAATATCTGTTAGTTGTATATGCCCACCAATGATTAATATTTTCATTGTAGTAGTGTTCGTTGTGAGGATGTGGATAGTGTATCATTGTTCGTTGTATTGCTCCATTAGTTTTAATAATACTTCAGAATAAGATTTATGTCCATTCTCTTTGCATTTGCCTTGAAACTTAACCAACGTTTCTATTTTTTCTGCTGGTACGTAAAAGGTTCTTGTTGTGTATGATATTTCTCTGCTCATAATTGTTTGTTTTTATTTGTTAATGTTTAGATATTGAAATTACTCTTTTATCAAAATTATCTTCAATAAAATCTTTTACAGTTTGAACTGTATGAAATGGTAAATTTAACTCTATTGATTGCTTATTGTTTTTAAGCCAAATAGTAAAAGTGTTTAAATGTTTCATAATATATGTTTTTAAGTTTATGGTTGTAAATATATATATAAATACATTACAAATTACAAAACACACTAAAAACTTTATTAACAATTAAATGTTAATTCTAAAATAAATGTGTAATTCTGGCTACTTGGCCATTACGTTTAGAGAATATAAAACCCTCTATTGCTTGGTTATTAGAAGAAGTATAACCCATTTTATGATGCCAACTGTCTGCTGGTGATGGACTTCTAAAACTTTCAAGTGTGCAACCTACTAAATCTTTGTTACTTATCTTGTGATGAATATGGTGTGTAAACATATATCTGTATTTAGTTTCACTCCATTCTTTACATTCATCAGCCATTAATAACGGTAATAAATCCCATTTAGCACCATCTCCGTGAGTGCTGCCGATTAACGAGTTAAAATAGGTGTAATATTTACGATGTTGTAAACTAATATCAAAAGTTATGTTTTTACTATTTCTAAAGTATGTTGCAATAGTATCAGCCAAACAAAAGCCAGTAAGATAATCGTGGTTACTACTATTATAAACAATATGAAGATCTGGATAAAAAGAAACCAATGTTTCTATAATATTTATATATAATCTTTTTGCAATGTGAAAATGTTCAAAAAACATTCCATCTGTATCTTGAACAGTTCCTTTTGTTGTTTTACCGCCACTTGGTGTATCAATGTGCATTACATCATTGCCTATACACAATACTAATTTATCTATATTAAAACCATTACTTTTTTGTAATATACCATCAATAGCTTCTAAAGTTCTTTGCACTGCTATTTGTTTATTATATTCTTCACCACTAACAAAAGATTTACATAATTTACCAATATGAATATCTGCTGGTGATATTAACAAGCAATGGCCGTCATTTACTTTAGGTTTAACGAGCTTTTCAAAGTTTGGTGAGTATTCATTTAAATCGCTTAATAATTGTTTTTTAAACTCTTTTAAATCGTTTTGCTTAAAATTAGGATTCTTAAAATATAAGCTGGCTTTTTTATTTTTTATCCAGCCACTATGAATATCATTTGGATTTAAACCTTCTGCTTCTGCTTCAAATTTTAATCTTCTATAATCATTTATAATTTGTGCTTCATCTGGATTTAAACGATAACGCGGATTGCCTTTATCTTTAAATCTTTTTTTGTGAGATTTCATTTAACAATTTTGTTAAATATAATAAAAAAAATTTATTTACTTTTTTTAGCTATTGAACCAAAGTAGTAACCAACGATTGATAAAACGATTCCTTCCACGATTCCTGTGGTGTGAATCATTAGTTCTTTATTGTGTTCTGGTACTTGTAAAAATACTATTGCAACTAATAACAAAACAAAACCACCTAAGCCAACAATACCTGTAAAATTCATCATCCAATCATCACTGCCAGCTTTAACCATTTCAACCTCTCTTTGTCTTGCTGAATCTCTATCTTCCACCTCTAACTTGTAAAACTCTACTAACCTATTATGAATTTCTTGTTTTTCTTCTGGTGTTAAGTCAGGGTCTTTACTAATAAGATTCTTTACTATGCCAAGCGTACCTTGTTCTGGCAACACATCACCAACAACAGCAAGTATTTGAGGTGCTTTTTCAGATAAAAACTTTCCTATTTTAGTATCTTTTATTTTTTTCATCCACTACAGCTTTCGCAAGTTTCATCTTCAATATTACACGTTCTTTCTGGTACTGGTATATTCTCCAGTTTTTTAATTAATTCTTGTAAGTTAGTTTGATTGTTTTTTTCCATTTAATTTATCCTTTACTTTTTTTGTTTTTGGTTTGAATGATTTTGGTTGTAAATCTAAGTATTCAAGTTCTGCATTGTAGCAAGGACATTGCTTCATAAATTCGTGTTCTTCTACTCCGTCACCATCTTTATCAGGTGAGTAATCTCTATGGCCGTGAATGCTTGCTTGTGGATAAATGTTTTTTAATACTTTTAGTATTTTAATTAATGATGCTTTTTGTGCATCTGTTCTTGTATCTTTTGCTTTACCATTAGAATCTAAGCCACCTGTGTATGCGATTCCAATGCTATCGCTATTACCGTTCTTCACGTGAGCACCTGAACGAGATACTGGTCTACCAGCATTTATTTTACCTTCGATACCAATAATATAATGATAACCTATATCTGAAAAACCACGATTTAAATGCCACTTTTTTATAGTAGCTGGACTTACATTATTACCTTCTTTTGTTGCGGTACAATGTATTACTATTTTATTAACTTTTCTCATCTTTTTTAATTTTAGATTTTACTCTACGTTTAGCATTAAGTATCAACTTCTCTTCCATTCTTGCAACCTTTACTAATAGTTGGGTATTCTCTGCAATTAATACTTCTATCTTTGCTTCAAGTTCTGTGATCTTATTTGTAAGTGCTTCTATATTTTGTGAATATACACTAAACTTTCTTTCAGATTTAGTTGCTCCAATATCCATTTTTTTAGATACTAAACCCCAAATCTCCTTTATTCCTAAAGCTCCTATAATAGCACTAACTGCCATTAATATACTGTGGTCATCCATTCTTACACTTTTTAAATAATTCATTCTGGCATTGGTTCACTCCAATCACTACCTGCTAAAATCTCTAATATTTCACTATGATTATAAGTTCCTAAAGGTGTTAAACTTTTATCAGTTATAAAACTTGGTTCAACTTGGTAACTTAAAACCATTTGTGTATTAGCTAAATTTCTTCTAACAGATTGAGCAGAACTCTGATTTACTTGCGAAAAAAGTACAAGGTTGCTATCTGATAAATTACAAATTATGTATGTTCTATTATTCATTTTTATTTATTTAATATTATTTAACTTGGTGTGTCTGTTGTTCTATCTTCTACATCCATATTTACACTAAGCGAATTACTACTACTGTAAGGTGCATCACCAATAACTTCATCACCACCCATTCCAGAGCTTAAACCATTAGCATAACTTCCAACTCCGTCCACTATATCATCCTCAGTCATATTTACAGATGTTCCATCATTACTACCTTTTTCATCAAGTACAGTCCAGTTAGTATTAAATGAACTATTACTTCCTAACTGCCACCAGTTCGTTAAGTTTGAATAGGCACTATGGTTGTTTAGATTAGATGGTACACCCTCATTATAAATTTCTGATACTTGTGAAGATGTTAAAGCAGCGTTCCAGATTGATAAATTTGACTGGCTATGGTCTAAAACATAATATTTATTAATTCCAGCTCCTATAAAAAAATCATTTGTATTAGTAGTATTTAAAGAAGCAGTAGTTATATTTTGTATAAAAACATTATTTATATATAATTTACAATTTGTTGTTGAGTCAAAAACAGCTACGACATTCGCCCATTCTCCAATAGTTAATACATTAGGTATATTTGAGCTTGTTGTATTTCCTTTTCTTATTTGTAAACCTGTTCCATTTGTTACATAAGTATATAAAGCATTGTCACCCGTTCCCTTAATTCCCCAAAAACAGTAATTATCCGCTGAATTAATTCTTACCCAAGTAGAAATAGTAAAAATTTGATTTGATGGAAAATTATTTTGATAATTAGGAATTTCTACACGCTGATATGTTGCTCCATCAAAATCTAAAGCGTAAGGAGAGTAACCACTTGTAAAACTTAAATCACTTTGTACTAAATTGGCTTGTGTCATTCCTGAGCTTGTGCCATCATTTGAATTAGTACTATCATCAAGTATAGTCCAAGTTGTTGTTGATGAATCATAAGCAGCAGAAGCATCTAATTTCCACCAACCTTGTAAAGAAGTAAAACCACTCATTGATGTAAGTGGAGAACCATTATTGTAAAGAGTTTCTACAGAGTTAGAACCTGTTTCTGGTAGTGCTGTGTTAAATATTTGAAAGTTGCTTAATTCAGCATTGTTTAAATACCCTGAACCTAATCCATTTTGACCTAAAACATAAGACCTATTAGCAGCGTAACCTGTAACAACTAAAGAATTTGTATATGTGTTAACTAAAGAACCATCAAAAAAAGTTTTAATTTCACCACTAACAAAGGTTATAGATATATGATGCCATTGTTGGTCTAAAATACTGGTTGCATCTACAAATGGAAAAACATTATAATCTGTGTTTGTGTCATCTCCTCCAAAAATACTTAAATTCATAACACCTCCATAGCTACGAAACTTAACCCCTCCTCTGAATTGATTATTATTACCAGGGCTTACTCCATTTCCTATTAAATATTCATTACCTGTAGGGTTAGAGCTTGAAGTCCATCTAAACCAAAAAGAGTAACTAAAACTTGTATAAGAAGCTGGTAAGGTAAAATTTGTGTCTATGTCTTGAGAACCACCAAAAGAAAAAACATAATCTTTCAAAGAACTATTAGGCACTAAATAATTAGAACCATTAAAGGAATCTTGGTCACCTAAAGGATAGTAAGCAACTGGCTTTGGAGATAAACTCATTGGGTTTCCTATACCAGTAGAGCTTGAACCATAAAGAGTTGTTACTTGGCTTGATGAAAGAGGGTAATTAAACATACTAAAACCATCTATTTTACCTTGAAAATTTGCTTGATATCCTTCTGCTAATCTAAAATTATCTCCTGTGCCAGAACCTCCTACATTTGAAGGAACGTTATTAGTGTAAGTTAAAGTTAAAGAAGAATTATCTACATATATTTTAAGTCGATTTGTATTGCCAGTTTGAGTTCCATCAAAGACTATAGCTATATGTTTCCATTGATTTATAGGCACTGAACTTATCGGGAATTGTGTTACAAAATAACCACCTGTAGATGGGTATATATAAAATAAAAAAGTACTTATTCCAATATCTAAAGTTACTCCACTATTATAAGACGAACCTCTATTTTCAAATACACATTTATTACTCCCAGCGGAACGATTTAACCAAAATGAAATAGAAAATTTGCTTGTAGTTTGATTAAATGGTGGAACACTATCTCCTAAATCTATATAGTTTGTGCCATCAAAGTCCATAGAATAGTTACTTTGCTTGTCTTTATTCTCATTGTTAGGCAATCGCCATTGTCTATTATAGTAGTTACTCATATTAATCTCCCATTCTATTCCAGTATATTAGGTTACTACCTGATACTGTGGTTAAATCTTTAGTTAAATTAGTTGATGTTGCACTGTATATCTCAGATACTTGTGTAGATGTTAGAGCTGTGTTCCATACTGCTACTTCATCTATAGAGCCATTAAAATAAGAGCTACTTCCTCTAAAAGAGCCAACAATTAAATTGTCTGTTCCAGTACCAATTGTTCCTGTTATGTTTCCAGTATCACCAATACTCGTTGAAGCATTAATATACATTTTGTCTGAACCAGATTCTCTTGTAACTGCTAAATGATACCAAACATTATTTGATAATGTTGACGATTCTAAACCCCCTAAATAAGTTGAGCTACTTGTATAAGTATTATAATAATATAATTTAATTTTATTAGAATCAACATATATTTGAACTGCATATTGTGAAGATAAAATTGTATTCCAACTTGGACTTGAACTTGAATATTTAAACCAAATTGAAAATGTAAAATCACCACTTGAAAAAATATTATTATTTGAACTTCCTAAGTTTATATAATCATCTGAACCATCAAAGCTCATACTGTACACATTTAAAATGCCACTCGCAGTTACAGCTAAATCAAATGTTGAAGAATTAGGACATCCAGCTCCACTTGTTTCATAGAATATTTTATAAGATTGAATAGTAGAAGCAGCTAAATCAATTTCACCAGTAGATGAATTAATACTTAAACCACTTGGATAAGCACTATAAACACCACCTGAAGTAGTTGGCGTAGTTGTTAAACTCGCTGTTCCTGTTTGTGGTAAGCTACTTGAACTATAAGCAAATGTAGCACCATCTAAAGAATTTATTGTAATAGTATTGTTGACTGTATTTGGACAGCTACCGTTAGTAGTATATACAACAGTATAAGTTCCAGCTGTAGAACTATTTAAAGTTATAACACCTGTAGAACTATCTATACTTAGGTTTCCAGTTGACTCACTAAATGTACCTGTTTCACCTGTAATAGTTGGTGCTGGTGTTGTTAGAGAATAAGTTCCATGATATATTGTTACACCATCATTTGGCATATAGTAAGTAGTTCCACTCAATGTGTGAGAGTGTGCTGTTCCGTCTGAGCTTTCTGCCTGTGCTGCTGATTCTGTAGAATATAAAGGATAGTATCCATCTACAGCAGTTGCACCAGTTGGCATTTGACAATAAGCACTTGCTGAATAAGTTACTGTAGCACTATCTAAAGGTAATTCTGTTACTGTAGAAGCAGCAGAAGTTGCACTACATCCATTGCTATCAGTACCAGTTACTGTATAACTACCAGCAGTTACATTTATAGCTTGTGTAGTTGCTCCTGTACTCCATAAGTAAGAACTTAATCCAGCTGTAGCAGTAAGTGTTGTTGTACTACCAGCACAATAAGTTAAAGTTCCTGTTATTTCAACAGTTGGTAAAGCATTAACAGTAATTGTAGTACCACCAGCACTTGTACAACCATTTGAATCAGTACCAGTAGCAGTAAATAAAGTTGTTGTTGTTGGTGAAACTGTTCTTGGATTATCTGTATTACCATCATTCCATACATAAGTAGAAGCACCACTTGCAGTTAGTATTGTACTTTCTCCATTACAAATAGTACCAGCAGAAACACTTACAACAACAGTTGGTAACGCATTAATAGTTAAATTAAATGTAGCAGTAGCAGCATCTGTATCTGTATATGTAATTAAATAACTACCAGCAGTTGAACCAGAAACATCAACTTGACCTGTAGTTGTGCTAATAAACACTAATCCAGAAGTAGAACTAAATGTACCAGATCCAGCGTTGTTTTGTACTGTTGGTGTTGGATCACTTGCATCGGCACAAAATGCACTTGCAGAATAAGTTATTGAAACAACAGGTTGTCCACCAGCAATATTAGTATCACCACTTGGCGAACTATCGTAAACAGCACCAAAGTTATTGATAGAATTAGCTTTTGCTTTTCCCCAATCGTTGTTGTTGTTAACACCACCTTGTCCCCATTCTATGTTATTATCTGGCATAATATATTTTTAAAGTACCCAACCTCCAAAATCTGCAACATCATCTGGATACATATCTTCTTGAGAATTACTATAATACTCAGGTATTAATCCAGCTGCGTTATTTTGCATCCAATCTATAAATCTATTTGTGTAAAACTGTGCTGTAGTTCTACTTCTTTCAACTAAGCTATCTACGTGTTCTTTTGTTAATGCTGTGCTATTTTCAGGATTCTTAGTATATATACCACCATTTGAAATATTAACACCAGCATAAGGTAAGTATTCAACCATTGCCCAATGAAGTAACATAGGTTTAATATAATCATTTAACAAAGCTAAATATGGATTTACTAAAGTTTGAGGATTAGCAGTTATATCATTTTGTATTTTAACATATAAATCAGTACCTAAGTAATTTTGTATGTGTATATCTTGAGCTTGGTTAATATACGGTAAGATTTTATCATTATCTATATTACCATTAGCAGCAGTAAATACTGAAATATCGTGTCTTGTTACAAATAGTGCTTTACTCATTTTTTATGCGCTTATAATATCATCAAACAATTTTTCAGCTTCTTTTATGTCTTGAAACAATTTTTGTAAATTCATATCTTTTGAAGAGATACCTAATTCTTTAGCAATTTTTTCTGCTTTATTAGCGTCTTTTTTAAATTCTTTAATTTCTGAATCTGCAATTACAGCACTTTTTTTAGCTTTTGCTAAATCATCTTCTGCTTTTTCTTTCAACTTTATAATTAAATTATATTGTTTTTTAACATCATCAATTAAACCCAACTCAATTTTTTCACTTGCTAATTCTACTTTTGGAGTTTCACTTAGTTTTTCAAATACTCTTCTTTGTGTTCTCATTTTTAACTTTTACTTATTTTACTAATTCTTTATAATCTTTATTTGATGATTCCATTAATCTTAAAGCAATTTTATAAGTACTTTCAATTTTTTCTGGCATATTTACTCCTAAATCCATAACTGCTTTTCTTAAACCTTGATATTCTTTGTCTAAAACACTAAAATCATTTGCAAGATTTGTATATTTTTTTCTTGCAGCTACTCTTGCATTTACTATATCAACTATATCTGTTGTAAAATTTTGTATTGATTTTTCAAAAGTTTTGTTTTTTGCTTTAAAATCTTTAATGTTTGCCAACTCTATCTTCTCAGATTTTAGCTCTACTTTATCTTCTTTTGTTAGTTTATCAAAAACTGTTTTTAATGTACTCATTTTTTTACTTTTTATAATTTGGATGATGTCCGTTATTCGGCATATTTACTGGAGCTTTCTTTGCTTGTTTATGCCCTCTTGGTTTTGCTTCATAACTTTTTGGTATTTTCTTTACCACATCATAATCTTTTAAATCTTTACTTCCTTTTTTACCATCTAAAGCAGCATCTACTTTCATTCTATACAATACTTGTTGCCATTTATGCCTACAATATACACCACCTTTAAACTTAAACAAATCATACTTTTGGCCTTTGTGCATTGGTAACTCAGCAGCTTTAAAATTCATTTGCCTACTTGCTTTATCAATATCTTCTAATCTATATACAACACCTCTTTTGCTTCTTGCCATCATTTCTTTGCAAAACTTTCTACTCTTACCACCTTTGCCTTTTGCACTTGCTGTATTGTATTTGTATCTTACTTTATAATAACTTTTATCTAATGTAGAAAAACCATTAGGGTCGTTCTTAATAGGTGTATCACTTTTAACTGCTGATGCTAATTCAATAATATTATCAGCCCAATCTTCAACACTCATATTATCATCACTTACATCTCTAATATCAACAATTTCAAACTCTTCACTATTCATTATTTCGCCACCTAACGTATCTAATGCTTCATTTAGTAGTAAATCACTATCTGCATCTGAAATACTCTTAGAAGCCATTATTTCAAGCTCTGTGCTAAAATCATCATCATCTTCTTTAATACCAGTTTGCTCTTCTTTTTCTTCATTATCAAGTTCATCTAACTCCATAAACTCTAAAGGTTCAATAGTTTTAAAGTAAAGATTTAAACTAATATCATTAACTGCTAATATTGCATCTAAGCTATCAATTAATAAATTTTGGTATGGTTGTATTACTACGTTGTTAAAAAGACGTGAGGCGTTCTCTATTTCATCTGCATTGCTTGAAAAACCATTAGCAGAAGATAAACCTAATAATAATGGTGATGTTACTCTATGTGTTAGCATAATCTTTCTACTACATTCTTCACTTAAATAAGTGTAGTGTTGTGGAGCATCTACTAAAGGTATATCCTCAACAGTTGTTTTGCTTTCTGCGTTATTATTAAATGCAACAATTACTTTCTCACCATAGCTACCAGTGAGCTTATTCATTACATCATTCTTAATAGCAAGTTGTTTCTCGCGATCAGGCACGCCATTATTAAAATTAACAACCTTTGTACCACTGAAGCCGTTTTGAGTATCATTAATTAAATAACAAGCAATTTCGTTTTCAAGTGTAGCATAAGCAGTATTATAATCTGCTGGTGAATAATAGTAGAAACCTGTTACGTATCGCTTAATTATATAAATTTCATTTTGTGCGCCACTACCAAAAACAGGAAACTTTTTTAGTTTTGTATTTCTATTAACTTTGCTCCAATCAGCAGAATAATAATAGTTTTTTACTTCACCTTTATCATTCATCTTTTCAGCTCTTAACGTTTCTCTTGGAAAGTGTGTTATTGCTGATATTTTATTACCATTGTAAGTTATTTGAAAACTTGCTTCACCTAATAATTTTAAATCTTGACAAACATTTCTTAAGTCGTGAGGTTTTATTAATGTTCTCATTTGTGCATACTGTTCTGGTTTTTTATTAGAATCAGTAGCATCTAAACCTTTGCCGTATATTTGATTTACAATACCATTTATTACTGCATTGTTTGTTGTGCTATCCATATAAGCATCAATCAAACTTTGATAATAATCGTTATCATCACCTATAGATACATAATTTCTATTACGTTCTTCTGTGATTGTTGGCCTTTCATATTGGCCTAATTGTATTAAGTGTAAGTTATCCATAATATACAAAGTTGTTATCTCCTGTACTTTGTTCTATATAAACACCATTACTGATTGAGTAATCTGAAAGTGTTTGATCTGAACAGTACATTTTATCTTTAAAAATTATTGCGTTATCTGTTGTATTGGTGATTGTAATAGTATAGTAATTGTTTTCAACTAATGCTTGAGTAGTTGAGTATTGGTAATAGTAATCTAATTCAGAAAATGTTGCATCATTATCTGTTGCTATAACTTTATTTTGAGCTTCTGACTTTATCACTAATTTATAAGTTTTAGTACCTGAAATTGTTTCTCTTGGTATAAAGTTAATAATTCGTGTGCCACTTGTAGTTAATATTTGCATATTTTTTTAATAAAAAAGGAGAGGTTAATCACTCCCTCTCCTCCAATCAAACTATATATTATGAATCACACAATTATATTAATCGCGTCTTTTTTAACTATTTGTACCTACAGTAACTGTTACAGTCGCAGAACTCATTCCAGCAAGAGGATCAGCAGAAGTACCACCAGCAATAAAATTAGCTGGTTCTAATTCTTGTCCTGTTAGCGTTAATGAATAACCACTTAAGTCCCCGAAAGCTGTTCCCGTAGCTATACTGCCTCCCGTAACTTCCATGCCGTGTTCTAAACCACATAAAAAGAAATTACCATTTCTATCTTCTACACAAACATGGGGACGGCCAAAAGCCATCAGCTTAAGTTCCTTATTATCTTCTTTAGATAGTTTAGGTAGTGTTAAAGTTAATGTTTCTTCAAAGAATGTTGTACCATTCTCTCTTGAGGATGTAATAGCAGTTTCTAAACTATTAGTACCTTTTAAATCATATTGTAAGGCAGTTATTGTACCTGTCATATCTGTAATTTCATCAGCAGTTTTTGTTACAGTTCCTAATTCACCAAAATCAATGAACCAAGCTCTAACAATACCACCAATTACATCTTTACACGGTACTTTTCTACCAGCTGTTAAATCGCAAGCCATATTATTAAAATTTAAATTAAGGAGGCGTTTCAGCCCCCTTGTTATTAATTAATTCTTAGGCGTGGTATAAAACTATATCAGAACCTATTCCGTAGTTAACTGCGCTTGTGTATCTCATAACAACTCTTACATTTTGAGAGCCATCTAAGTCAGCCATATCTAATACTTTAACTTCGTTCATATCGTTTAATAAACCAGTACCAAAGTATAAGTTAGATTTTTGAGCAGCCATTGCAGTATCATCAGCTAATCCATTAGCAACGAAGATTTTTACACCATCAAAAGATAGTTGTCCACCAGCGTTGTACCATTGTGTTCCTTGTGCATTAACACCAGCAGCACCAATTGAAGTAGCAAAACCACCTAAAGCTCTTACATAAGCTCTTGCAATGTTTTGTGAAACGTAAATATGTAAATCTTCCTTATTGTAAAGTGCAGAAGGTACTGCATCAACAATAGAACCTAATTTATCAATTACGTTAGCAGCAGTTACAGCAGCGTGAGATGCAACATCTACTACATCAGCATCAGCCAAAGCCAAAGTTACTAAACCATCAAATTCACCAGCGTTTGCATTAACACCTTCCCAAATGTTGTTTTCAGTTTTTTCAGCTACTAAACCAGCTACGTGGCCAATAATGAAATCTGAAAATTTAGGTGGCATTTTATCAAATGCAGAATATCCCATTTGAGCTGCTTCCCAATCAGAAACAAAATCTTGCTTGCAAAATTGTAAATTTACTTGAAACTCCTCTGGTTGTAATAATCTTTCAGTTAATGTTACTGTAGCGGTTGCATCAAAATCGCAAGAAGCGTTTTTAATTACATTTGCATCAGTAGCCACTTTTTTCATTGTGGACTTATATTTGATATTAGGCATTACTTCTATACCGCCTTTATCAATTGTGTTAGCACTTAAAAGAGCAGCAGAGATATATTTACCTGCAAATTCTCCAGCGTAAGTACTTGTTATACTTGTTGTTGTCGCCATTTTATTTTATTTAATTATTGTTAAAAATTTTATCAAAAACCCTGTCTTTAGTTGTTTGTGTTCTATTGCTTGCAATATGAAAATTTACTTTATTATCAACCTCAGCTTCAGGATTATGTTTTACAGGTTCAGGAGCAACAGCAGAAAGTTCTTCTTTTTCTTCCGCTTTTACTTCTTCCTTCATTTCTTCTTTGTCTTTGTTACCCATTTTTTCTATCATTGCTTTGATTTCTTCAACAGCAGATGTAAATTCTTCTTTGGTAACGTATTCCATTTCTTCTTTTTCTTCTTCTTCTAATTCAGTTTCTTTAACTTCTTCAGATTCTTCAGATAATTCTTCTTCTTCAACTGCTTCTTCAGCAGCTTCTTTTATACTGTCGATTAAACCTTCTTCAGTTACAACTAAAACTTTGCCTTCTTCTAATTCATATTCACCAATAGGTAGAGCAATTTGCTCATCATCAGTTTTAATAAATACAGATTTACCAGCTTCAAAAGATTCTGCAACTAATACAGTTCCGTTTTCTAATGTAATTTCAGCCATTTCTATTTTTTCTTCAGAAAGTTCAACTTTTTCACCAACAATATTTTTTATTTTGTTTAGTATTTCGTTTGCTTTCATAATTTGAGTATATACCTATAAACGTTTGAAAACGTTAACTGTTATATTTTTTTACAACTTTATTTTATATTTTACCTATACCTTGTGCTTGTAAGCTGCCATCACAGCATTTATTACTATATCTTTTGCCATCAGGACACAAACAACCACGCTTAGTATTTTTAGGTGATGTATTACTCGGAGTTTTAAATTTTTTACTTTTCATATTAGTTTTTTATTGGTACACAATTAGGCACTTTTTTACCATTTTTAATTTTCATTCCGTATTGCTCATAACCAGCTTGGCAAGGTTTCTTCATTTGTGTATGTTCTTCACAAGGCATATACCATTCTTTATTCTCAAATTCGTGAACGTGAAAACCCTCACAACCTATATTTTTAGCCATCTCTTCAGCTTTCTCTTGTGTGCTATATGCTAACCTATCATCTATTATTGCAAAACTATCATCTACTACCATAGAAGCTAAATTAATTTCACCTAATTCTTTTAACTTGCTTTCACTCCATCTTAAACCAGCTTTACCACCCCACAATAAATAAGAAATAGTACCACAAGCTTCTTTATCTCCTTCATCATAATATTCTTGCGCTCTACTTAAATAACTATACATTCTTTTTAAAGTTTGTAAACTGATATTTTCTTTTTGTGCTAATTGTTGCGCGCGTATTTTGCCTACCTGAGTTGCACATTTATTATTTACTTTTTCATTTAGATCAATACCTCTTTTAGCATTATTACTAACTGATTGTGGATAATCGTTAAATGTTTCTAATTCTATTTTCTTGCCTGATTTAGTTCTTTTATCTTTTTTAATTAGTGCCTTAATATTACTAAGCATATATTCAGCTTCTTCTTCTTCAATAGCTTGCATCTCTGCTTTTGTATTAGGTTTTTTAATTTGTGCTTTATCAGCAAAATATCCTTCAATACTAAAACCTTTTACTTTACCAGTTTTTACATAATCAGTCCAAATTTCATCATTCTCTACTTTCATTGAAA
>Ga0209503_10000649_pt1 | contig 19888 bp, 12 predicted proteins | sample SouAtlMetagenome_2_FD_187448 | JGI IMG/M metagenome (GOLD analysis project Ga0209503, IMG submission 187448) | Marine eukaryotic phytoplankton communities from Atlantic Ocean - South Atlantic ANT15 Metagenome (SPAdes) (version 2) | ecosystem: Environmental > Aquatic > Marine > Oceanic | place... | reverse complement strand
CCATGGCCGAACGCGCCTTCGCCCGACCTCTCTCTGCAGAGCAACGAAAAATCCACGTTGATGGCATCTTTGATCAGAGCAAGGACGACCTCGACTCAGCAGTAAAACGCTCACTTCTTCTCACCTTCACCTCACCCTACTTTCTTTACCCTGATCTCAACGTCAACGCCGAGGGCAAGCCGGATCAATTCACTCTCGCCAGCAAGATCGCGCTCTCCCTTTGGGATTCCATTCCCGATCGCACTCTCCTCGATGCCGCACACAAAGGTCATCTCGCCAACGAAAACCAGATCAACCAGCGTATCGACCGCATGCTCGAGGACCCACGCTCAAAGGAAAAGCTCCACCGCTTCTTCTTCACCTGGCTCAACCTCGCCGAAAAAGATGACCTCAGCAAAGACCTCGAAACATTCCCCGGTTTCGATGAGAATATCATAGCCGACCTCCGCACCTCGCTCTCTCTTTTCATCGAGCAAGTTATCTGGTCCGAAAAGTCCGACTACCGCCAACTCTTCCTCTCAGGCAACCTCCCCATCAACAATCGCCTCGCCGAATTTTATGGCAAGGAAGCCCCCAAGTCGGGCTTCGCCAATGTCCCGGCCGGCAAACACAGCGCCGGCCTCTTCACGCATCCCTACGTCCTTTCCGCTTTCTCCTACCACAAACAAACCTCGCCGATTCATCGTGGTGTTTATTTGAGCCGCAACGTTCTTGGTCGTTTCCTCAAGCCACCCCCGAATGCCATCGAGTTCAAGGACGCCGACTTCAAGCCTGATCTCACCATGCGCGAGAAAGTCACTGAGATCACCAAGGACAACAGCTGCATGTCCTGCCACTCGATCATCAACCCGATTGGCTTCGGCTTGGAAAACTACGACGCCGTCGGTCGTTTCCGCACCCACGAAAAGAAGAAGCCCATCAACGCGTCCAGCGACTACCCCACCCCTGACGACAAAACGATCCGCATCAACGGAGCCCCTGACCTCGCCAAACTAGCCGTCGAAAGCCCCGGCGCCCACCGCGCCTTCATCAAGCACCTCTTCCACCACCTCGTCCAACAACCGACCAACAGCTTCGGCTTCACCACCATGGACGCCCTCCACGAGGACTTCACCAAAAACAACTTCAACATCCGTAACCTCGTCAAAACCATCGCAAAAACAAACGCGACGCACTAACCCCACCGCTCTCGAGGAATGCGAACGGTCCGTCATGGGAACTTCCTTGTCCCGATGACCGCTCTGGATAATATGAATTCATGAAAATTTCAACACTGCCATTATTGATGGCGATCCTGATACACCCTAATCTACGAGCCGAGCAAAAGGTCGAAAGCAACGTCTCCTACGGACCCCATTCGCGTAATGTCATGGACATCTATTGGGACACGGAGAAAAAAAACGCACCGATCGTCTTCACCATTCACGGAGGGGGCTTCAAGAATGGAAGCAAAAGCTACTGCAATCCAGACATGCAAAAGCTCTACCGTGACAAGGGCTGTGTTATCGTCTCGCCAAACTATCGCCTCCTAAAGGAAGGAACCGACGTTGAAATTAAGGACTGCGCCATCGATTGCGCAATGGCGGTGGCTTGGATGCAGGCTAATGCCGCAAAGTATGGAGGTGACCCCAAACGCATCGTTGCCACCGGAGGGTCAGCGGGTGGCTACCTAAGCGCCGCGATCGCCTATCGCAAAAACTGGGATTGGCCGGGCTTCGCCAAGCACAAACCGAAACAACTGAACATCGTAGGCTGGTACGGGGATAGCCCTGCAATTCCGGCCGCAGCGAAAAACTCGCTACAAAAGAACGACCCGCCCGCTTTCATGATCTACGGTCAGAGAGAACATCCTAAAACTCCAGCGAAGCTGGGCCACGACATGCAAGCTCGCCTGAAAGAGGCGGGAATCTGGAATTCATTTTTCTATATTGAAAAAGCAGGCCATGTTCCCGGAAAGCGAGTTCTGATTAATGCCAGGCAGCGAAACGCTGAAGTGTTCAAGGCCTTCGACAAATTTCTCGATCTGGTGTGCTATGGAAAAGGCAAACCCACCAGCGGACAATTTCAAAAGATCACACCGTAATTTAAGGGAATAATTCCCTCCTAAGAAAACTTTTTCTCCTCCCCGGCAGTTAATGGACAAATCGCCATGGAAAGCTCCAACGGCATGACTGATTTCATATCATCGAAAAACTTCCGAGGCTAATCCATAGGCCTACCTTTGAAAATACTTTGGCACCAATAAGAGAGTAGATTACTCAGGGTCTAATCTGCTATTTCCAAAGATTCTCAATAGCAGAAAAGACCACATTCTCGCAGCTTCGGCCTCACCCCCATGGACGCCCTCCACGAAGACTTCACCAAGAACAACTTCAATATCCGCCACCTCTTCAAAACCATCGCAAAAACAAACGCGATTAACTAAGCCCCCCAAACGCCGAGATTCAGGTCAACAAAGGCCACCAAATCAGAGACTATCAGCAGCTGCTACCCTCTATCCTCCCGGTTGATAAGACCGATCCAGATGCACGTAGCCGCCATCGGGATAAATGATCTGCCCGGTCGTATGGCTTGAACGCTCAGACGCCAGAAAAACCACGGCATTCGCCATTTCCTCTGCCGTCGTCATCCTCTTTCCCAGCGGTATCACCGAGCTCATGTCATCGAGAAATTTCTGCGGGTCCTCCTCTGCTGCAGCGAGTCCTTCATACATCGGCGTGTAGACTTCGGCCGGCACTACGGAATTCACACGGACACCGTGCTTCGCCAAATCCAAAGCCCATTCTCGCGTGAGCGCATTCATCGCTCCTTTCGATGCGGCATACCCCGATGTCCCACCCTGCCCGGTCACAGCCACCTTGGAGGTGACATTCACAATAAAGCCATTCGAAGCAATCAAGGCCTCTAGCGCATGATGAGTCAGGGCGTACAGGTGAATCAAATTTTTCTGCAAAGACTCTTTAAAAGCCTCGACTCCAGCACGTAAGGACACCTGATCATTAATCCCTGCGTTATGCACCAGGCCATCGATCCTGCCATACTCTTCCAGAGTTTTCGCAATGGCATTTTGACAGGCCTCCTCGGACGTCAGCTCCGCCTCAATCACCACTCCCCGTCCACATTTTTCGATAAGGGATTCTCCAATCTCCGGTGAGCGCCCGACGATCACCGGAATCGCTCCCTCTTCAGCAAAGAGCTTCACGCACGCGGCTCCGATTCCTTTCGACCCTCCGGTGACGATCACTACCTTATCTTCTAATCCTAAATTCATCGCTTGTTCTACTTTTCCGGTGGCCATTCAAAATGCGTGCCGCTCCGATGCTTCGGGCGATCTTTCCACATCTTCCCTGAGGGAAACGTGTGATCCACCAGAAACTCCTCATGAAATTCCAATCCCCAACCCAATGCCCGTGGCGTGAGATAGTGACCGTCCTTCATCCGCACCGGTTCTTTAACCGCTTCCTGTAAAAAGTCGATATACTCCACCAGCTGCGTGTTCGAGTGCCCGCTCACTGCAATCTGATCCCACATTCCGAAATGCTGGATCATATTGCACAGGGCAATCCCGCCACCGTGCGGACAAACCGGCACACCATACTTCGCGGCCATAAGAATGATCGCCATGACATCATTCACGCCCGCCACGCGCACCGCATCGATCTGACAATACCCGATCGCCCCACTCTTGAGGAGCTGCTTAAAGATCACCGGTGAGGCCGCATGCTCGCCGCAGGCAAAGTCAAACGACGCATCCTTGAAGGTCTCCGACAGCTCGACATAGCCAAGGACATCATCCCTCGCGATCGGTTCTTCAACCCACTTTAACCCAAAGGGTCGATAGTTCTCAACGTGACTCTTGGCCTCGCCCACGCCCCAAAATTGATTGGCATCGACCATTAGCGATTGGTCCGGCCCAATCGCCTCACGCATGAACTTGATCCGTGCAACATCATCATTCAGGTCCATCCCGACTTTCACCTTGAAGGAATCAAAGCCCGTCTCCTGCAACTTTCTCACCGTATCGAGAATCGTCTGATCACTCAGCCCCAGCCACCCGGCCGTGCAATAGGATTTCGGTCCGATCTCGCTCATTTCCTGTTCGCGTTCCTCCTTGTTCGCCTTGCGTAAAATCTCCAGTGCCTCCTCCGGTGTGAGTGCATCCTTCAAATTTCGCCAATCGATGCAGCCCACGACAAAATCCGGCTCTAGATCGACCAACAACTTCCAAAGCGGTTTCCCTTCCGACTTCGCCCACAGATCCCACATCGCATTGAGAATCGCTCCACACGCCATGCGAAACACTCCGTCATGCAACCACCGAAGCTGATGGTGGTCAATCAAGCGACGATACAACTTCAGCGGATCTTCCGTGAACTCCTCGAGCGTTGAACCGATCACCAACCCGGAGAGATCCTCAATCCCGTATCCAATCCAGTCCGTTCCCGCGCCTACCGTGAAGACGACCGATACTCCGCGCAGTCCGCCATCCGTCTCCAAATGTAACACTGCCGAGGCATAGTCCGGAGCCTTGTGAAAGGGATCGGAGCCCAGCATGTCATCCGATGTCGGAACACGGAGATCGATCACCTTGGCCGAAGTGATTTTCATCGCTCTTTAACGGCAGTTTGTTTCTGAACACCGAGGCCATCAATCCCAAGCTCCACGACATCGCCCTCTTTCAAATAAACCGGGGGGTCAAACCCCAAACCAACTCCAGCCGGAGTGCCCGTCGAGATGACATCCCCGGGAAGAAGCGTCATGAAATTGCTCAGATAACTAATGACCTGCTGCACATTAAAAATGAAATCCGAGCTGCTGCTGTCTTGGATCTTCTCGCCATTCAACTTGAGCCACAAATTCAAGTCATTAGGGTTAGGCACTTCTTCCGCAGTCGCCATGTAGGGACCAAAGGGCGAGTATGTATCCGCCGATTTCCCCTTCACCCACTGACCGCCTTTTTCGAGCTGCCATTCGCGCTCAGAATAATCGTTGTGCACGCCGTAACCAGCCACGTAATCCAGGGCATCTTCTTCGCTGACATACTTGGCCTTTTTCCCGACCACGACAGCCAACTCCACTTCCCAATCTGTCTTATCGGAATCCCGTGGAATGACGATCGCATCATTCGGCCCGGCCCAGGCTGTCGTCGCTTTAAAAAACACCACCGGCTCGCTCGGAGGCTCCATTCCCGCTTCCTCCGCGTGCTTGGCATAGTTTAAACCTATGCAAACAATCTTCGAAGGCCGCGCCACTGACGGAGCCAATCGCACTTCAGCAGCTTGCACTTTCGGAAGCGAGTCGCTTTCCGCTTTAAGAAAGCCCGCAAGACGATTCAGTCCATCATTCTCAAAAAAGCTCTCGCCCCAATCTTCGCCAAAGGCAGCACAGTTGCAGATCTCGGATTCGGAAGAAAAGACCCCCGGAACAATCGCATCACCGTCGTAATATCGCGTCAGTTTCATAGTGAAAATTTTCTATCGAAGTAGCGTGCATCCTCCATCGATGTCATATGCCGAACCCGTAATAAAGGAGGCCTTTTCCGAGCATAAGAAGGAAGCCAACTCAGCTATCTCCGAAGGCTTACCCATTCGTCCGATCGGTTGATATTCCGAAAGCTTCTCAAACATCTCCGCGCGTTCTTCCTCGGGATAGTTCTTTTCAAGATAGCCATCAACAAAGGGCGTATGCACCCGGGCCGGACAAATGCAGTTCGAGCGAATCCCCCGATCAATATAATCCTTGGCCACCGAGAGCGTCATCGAGAGAGCTGCTCCTTTCGACATCGAATAAGCAAAGCGATCTTGAATTCCCACCTTCGACGCAATGGACGCCATGTTGAGAACCACACCACCACCTTCCGCGAGCATCTTGGGAACCGCGAAGTGAAGGCAATGATAAATCCCCTTCACATTCACCCCGTAGATTTTGTCCAACTCCTCGGGTGTGGTATTGGTAACATTGCCAATCGAGGCAATCCCCGCGCAATTCACCAAAATATCCACTCGCGGAATCTTTTCAAAAACCGCCCGCACCGACTCGGTATCAGAGACATCGCACTGGAGGCATTCCGCACTTCCGCCAGACTCCTTGATCAAAGCCACCGTCTCTTCTCCCGTTTCCTCTTGCAGATCAAGAATGACAATATGATTTCCATCACGGGAAATCCGCTCGGCAATCGCCCGACCAATCCCTGATCCCCCTCCGGTAATAATCGCATTTTTCATCTTCTCTCTCTGGAACGAGCGTCAGCTTACATCTTCCGTTTCCTTTGCCCACAACAGATCCTCCCTTTTTCACCCGACCAAAACGTCTCCATTCCCGCGATAGAACCAGCATATCTGATCGGTAACTGTCCCAATGGTGTTTCACCGGGTCATCGCCTGCGTAGGACTGATAATCGGCTCCCTCTCGGGAGAAGAAGACGGCTGGGCTTATCGCTCCATCGAAACACCCTTGCTCCCCTCTGTCAAAAACACCGCCTGGCCCAGCGAAGACCTCGACCATTTTATTCTCTCAGGAATCGAGAAAGCCAACTACCACCCAACCAAGACCGCTGAAAAATTCACCCTCGTTCGGCGCGCCTATCTCGACCTCCACGGCCTACCGCCCACCACTGAGCAAATCAACGCCTTCCTCGTCGACGTCCGCAAAGACGCCTGGCCCCGCCTCATTGACGAACTCCTCAAATCCCCCCGCTACGGCGAACGCTGGGGACGCCACTGGCTCGACGTTGCCCGCTACTCGGACACCAACGGCATGGACGAAGACATCGCCCATCCCTCGGCCTGGCGCTACCGCGACTACGTCATTGAATCGTTCAACAACGACAAACCCTTCGACCAATTCATCATCGAACAACTCGCAGGCGATCTCCTCCCCGCGAAGGACCTCGCCGAAAGACGCGCCAAGACCGTCGGCCTCGGCTTTCTCTCCGTCGGACCCAAGATGCTCGCCTGCGACGATCCCGACAAGATGCGCCGTGACATCATTGATGAACAAATGGACACAATGGGCCGCACCTTTCTCGGCATGACCATCGGCTGCGCCCGCTGCCACGACCACAAGATCGATCCCATCTCAATCAAGGAATACTACGGCCTCGCTGGCATCTTCATGTCGACTAAAACCCTCACCAAGTATTCTGTGGTCGCGCAGTTTCACGAACACGACTTCAGCGAAGAAGAGCACAAGAAAACCTGGGCCCAAGTCAACAAACTCGAAAGCAAGCGGAAGAATCAAAAGACGCCGAAAGAGAGGAAAGAAGAGTTGGGCAAACAAATCGCGGCTCTCAAAAAAGACCTCCCCGCACCCTTCAAAATCATGGGCGTCACGGAATACCCGACGCAAGATGTCAAAGTTCACCTTCGCGGCGATTATCTCACCCTCGGCGAAGAAGCTCCGCGTGGTGTCCCCGCCGCCTGGACGCATGGTAAAAAAATCACCATGCCCCAAAAACAAAGCGGACGGCTCGAGCTCGCCCGCTGGATTGCCTCCGCCGAAAACCCACTCACCTCCCGTGTCATCGTCAACCGACTTTGGCGCTGGCATTTCGGGCGCGGCATCGTCCCCACGCCCGACAACTTCGGCGGCCTCGGCGAGAAACCCACCCACCCCGAACTCCTAGATCACCTCGCTAAAAAATTCGCCGAATCCGGCTGGTCCATCAAAGCGATGCATCGCCTCTTGATGAACTCCGCGACCTACCGTCAATCCGCACATGCCGATCTCGCGCTCTTGGAATACGATCCTGATAATAAACTCTTCGCCCGCTGGCAACGCCGCCGCGTCGAATCCGAAGTCATCCGCGACAGCATTCTCATGAAATCCGATCGCCTCAACCTCACAATGGGCGGTTCGATGCTGGTCTCCCGTTCGAACGCCTATGTCGATCGCGGCAAACTCAAAGAACACTCCCTAGTTCCCCGCCGCACCGTTTATCTACCCGTCTACCGCAGCTCCGGATACGACGGACAAAAAGCCTTCGACGCACCCGACCCCGCCGTCCCCGATGGCAACCGCCGCACTTCCGCCGTCGCCAGCCAAGCTCTCTATTTAATGAACAGCGAATTGGTTCACGAGTCCTCAAAGAACCTCGCAAAAGCCCTTCTTTCAAAGACCGCTAATCTCTCCATTCGCGAACGCTCTTCATGGCTGATCAAACACCTCCTCGGCCGCGATGCCACCGACGAGGAATGCCTCAAAGGCGAGCAGTTCGCTCAAGACTACGGCGACGAAAAGGAAGCTTGGGCCGCCTTCGCCAGAGTGCTATTTTCCTCCAACGAATTTTTATACGTCGAATAACGATGAGCCTGTGCAATCACCGAACAAGCCCCCCTCTCTCCCGACGGGAAATGTTACAACGTTCCGGAACCGGGTTCGGAGCCCTCGCCCTGCACTCCTTGCTCGCTCGTGAGGCCGCCGGAAAAACCCAGGCGCCGCCTCTTCCCGGAAAAGCCAAGCGTGTCATTTTCCTCTTCATGCACGGCGGTCCGTCGACGGTGGATCTCTTCGATCCCAAACCGCTTCTCACGCGTGACACCGGAAAAGCCTTTCCGCTCAAAGCGCCGCGCATCGTCTCGCACAAATCAAAAAACCTTCTCCTGAAATCGCCCTGGTCCTGCCAGCAGCACGGCGAAAGCGGTGCCCAGGTCTGCGAGCTTCTTCCGCACATCGCTTCCATTGCCGACGATCTTTGCTTCGTCAAATCGATGCATTGTTCCAACTCGCGACACGGCGGAGCGCTCCTCGAACTCCACACCGGCTCCGACACATTCACCCGCCCCTCGATGGGCTCATGGATCAACTACGGACTCGGCACCGAAAACGAAAATCTCCCCGGCTTCATCACGATTAATCCCAGCGGCAGCCACGGCGGCGCCGGAGCCTGGTCATCGGCTTTTCTTCCTGCCAAATATTCCGGCACCCGCATCGAAGGCAGCGGCCCATCAATGAAAGTCCCCTTTATTGATAATCCTCTCAAGGACCGCTCAAAGCAACGCAAGGAACTCGACCTTCTCGCTTCCTTCAACAAAGACCACCTCGCGCAGCGCGGCGTCGACAGCGAACTCGAATCGCGCATCGCCTCCTACGAGCTCGCCTTCAAGATGCAGATGGAAGTTCCCGACGTACAAGACATTTCCAGTGAACCGGATCACATCAAAAAACTCTACGGTGCCGACGACGGTCCCACGAAATCCTTCGCCGAACAATGCCTCGCGGCCCGACGTTTCAGCGAAGCAGGCGTGCGCTTTGTCCAAGTCACCCACCGCTACTGGGACTCGCATGGCAACCTAACCAAGGAGCACGAAAAGCTCAGCGCTGAAATGGACAAACCCGTCGCCGGGCTCATCACCGACTTAAAACAACGCGGCCTTCTCGACGAAACCCTCGTTCTTTGGGGCGGCGAATTCGGACGCACCCCAACCGCCCAGGGCAAAGACGGCCGCGACCACAATCCACACGGCTTCACGATGTTCATGGCTGGCGGCGGCATCAAACCAGGCTCCGCATACGGCTCTACCGACGACTACGGCTACTACGCCGAAGACAAACCCGTCCACTTCCACGACCTCCACGCTACCATCCTTCACCTCATGGGCATCGACCACGAGGAATTCACCTACCGCTACGCCGGAAGAGACTTCCGCCTCACCGACGTCGAAGGGAAGATTGTCGATGGAATCCTCGCGTGACCTTTATCGAGCCTTTCAAATCGTCAAGATTTGGCTAGACTCGAATCAAGCGTATCACAGCCCGGGCCACTCGTCCAAAGTCGAAGGAAAATATCAATTAAACAGCCAGTAAGAATTTTTTCAATTTACCGTATACTAAAGCGAGATGAACAACCGTCGTGATTTCCTGCGCAAGCTGGGCATTTCCTCTGCCTCCCTGCCCTTCCTCACTGGCCTCCCTGGATTCGCCGCCACGAATTCCGCTGGACGCAAGCAGCGTATCATCTTCATGTTCTCGCCCAATGGCACCCTCCCTGTGAAATTCTGGCCCGGCGGAGATGGTAAACTGGCTAATTCCAAAATCCTTTCTTGTCTCGCTCCCTTCGAAAATCAAACCGCCATCCTCAAAGGCATCTCGAATCGCCTCGGCGGCGACGGAGACCGCCACATGCGCGGGATGTCCTGTCTCCTCACCGGGGCACGCCTCCACCCCGGCAATATTCAGGGCGGTTCGGAATCCCCCGCCGGCTGGGCTTCCGACATTTCCATCGATCAGGAAATCAAAAATTTCCTTCAGAAAAACGAGGCCACCCGCACCCGATTCGGCTCGCTCGAAGTTGGCGTCGCCGTGCCTGATCGCGCTGACCCTTGGACACGGATGAGCTACGCGGGTTCGAATCAGCCTCTCGCCCCTCTCGACGATCCTTACCAAATGCTCAACAAGCTCTACGGCCAGTCGAAAGATCGAGAGGCCTACGCCTCGGTCATCGACGCCCTTGGCTCGGACCTAAAAAAGATCTCAAAAACCGTCGGAGCAGAGGACCGGCACCTCCTTGAGCAACATCTCACCCTTGTGCGTGAAATGGAGCAAGAGATGGCCGCCGCGGCCAAGTCTGGAAAGCTCGATCATCCGGAACCCGAGCTCGACCCCAACATCGAACTTACCAACGACAATACCCCGCAACTCGCCCGCATGCAGATAGACCTTCTCGTCAACGCGATGGCCAACGACATGTGCCGCGTGGGAACGCTCCAATTTATGCGCTCGGTCGGACAAGCCCGTATGCGCTGGCTCGGCATCGAAGACGGCCATCACTCGCTCAGTCACGAGCCCGACAAAAACAAAGGAGCTCAGGACAAGCTCGAGAAGATCAACATCTGGTTTGCCCAGCAACTCGCCTACCTCGCCAAACGCCTCCGCGACACTCCGGAGATCGGCGACAATGGCAACATGCTCGACAACACCTCCATCGTTTGGGTCAACGAGCTAGGCAAAGGCAACACCCATACTCTCGACGACATTCCTTTCGTCATCGTAGGAGGAGGATCCGGTATAAAAACCGGCTATCGCCAGGTTGGCAACAAAGTTCCCCACAACCGTCTACTCCTCACTCTCGCCCAATCGATAGGCCACAACATCACGACCTTCGGTGAAGAAAAGTGGTGTGAAGGCGGCGCACTGAATTTGTCGTAAAGTCCTTCCTCTCTCAAGGGCACCACTTTTAAGGCTTGTCCTACAGGAAAAACAGCGACCCAAAGCATCCCATGCTCCGGTGGTAAATGAGAATTATCGGGTGTCATTACCCTAAAATTCCCTTTGTCTGACTCCCTCCCGACGATAGAATCGTCCGAGACGCTCCCGCAGTAGCACTTCCTATGAAACACCAACCTTTCCTTTTTTCTGCCAGCCTTTCATTTGCCACCCTAGGCCATCCCCCTACCACACACTGAAATCCTTCTAATTTTGCCCCTTTCGATAGCTCCCTCGAGATTGTTCCGTTTCCTAGTTTCATGCATTTCCGCACTTTCCTCTTCCTTGGCTGCGTTTTTGGTCTCATCAGCAATGGTTTAGCTACTACCGAGTCTCAAAAACAAGTCAGCTACTACACCGACATCCGCCCAATTTTTGAGGCAAACTGCGTCGGCTGCCACCAACCTTCCAAGGACAAGGGCGGCTACATCATGACCGATTTCGCCCGTCTTGTTGAAGGTGGCGAGGATGATATCGCAATTGTCCCCGGAAACCCGAAGGAAAGCCATCTTATCAGAGAAATCACGCCCGACGCCGAAGGCAAGGCCGAGATGCCCAAGAAGAAGGACCCGCTTCACGAAGTTGAGATCGCTCTCATCACCCGTTGGATCTCCGAAGGAGCGAGGGACGATACTCCGGAAAACGCCCGTCAGCGCTACGATCAAGACAACCCGCCGATTTACACCAAGCCTCCCGCCATCACATCGGTTGACTTTTCGCCTGATGGACAACTCCTCGCCGTCGCGGGATTCCACGAAGTCCTCCTTCACAAAGCCGACGGATCTGGCAGTGTCGCACGCCTCGTGGGTCTCTCCGAACGAATTGAGTCCGTTCGCTTTTCACCCGACGGCACCAAGCTCGCCGTCACCGGCGGTCGCCCCGGTCGCATGGGCGAAGTACAGGTTTGGGATATTGCCAAGAAGAGCCTCCTCCTCTCGGCGTCCTCCACTTTCGATACCGTTTACGGAGCGGCTTGGTCACCTGACGGAACCAGAATCTCTTTCGGCGGATCCGACAACACGGTGCGTGCCATTGATGCCAAGACCGGCGAACAAGTATTCTTCCAGGGTGGGCACAACGACTGGGTCTTCGACACTGCATTCAACACCAAAGGCGACCACGTTGTTTCTGTCAGCCGTGACATGACGGTCAAACTCACCGAATTTAAAACCGAGCGCCTTATCGACAACATTACTTCAATCACCCCCAAAGCTCTCTCCGGTGGCATCAGCTCCGTTGTAAGCCATCCCACCCGGGATGAAATCGTCGTCGGAGGTGCCGATGGCGTCCCCAAGCTCTACCGCATCTTCCGTGACACCGCTCGCAAGATTGGTGACGACGCCAATCTACTCTTCGAATTCCCTCCCCTTGAAGGCCGCATCTTCGCTGTCGATATTTCCAAGGACGCCAAACGCATCGCCGCCGGCAGCAGCCTCGATGGCAAAGGCGCAATCCATATTTACGAAGTCGATCCCAACGCCAAGATCCCTGCCAACGTCGCGGCTGCCATCAAGCAACCCACTCATCAGCGCAACGCCGACATGAAAAAGGCGCTGAAGAAGTACTTCGCCGAGGGACAAAAAACTCTCGCCGCTATTCCAGTCAAAGACAGCGGTATTTATGCCGTCGCTTTCAATCACGACGGCTCCCGCCTCGCCGCTTCCGGTACCGACGGAAACATCCGCCTCATTGACGCTTCAAATGGCAAACTCATTAAGTCCTTTCTCCCCGTGCAGATCACTCATGAGCCAGCCCTAGCCAAAACCGGCACCACCAAGAAAGCCGCTCTGGATAAACGCAAGCCCCTCGACGCTGAAAAGATCCCCGCCGGACGCACCGTCACCAAGCTCAGCGTAGCGCCAAATAACATCACGATCGATACCCCCTATCGCTACGCGCAGATCGTCGTTTCAGCCACTCTCGATTCCGGCGACGTCATCGACGTAACCCGCTTGGTCAAAAAGAAAATCAAGGGCAAGGGCACCACTGTTTCAAATACCGGTATCGTGCGGAGCGCCATCAACGGCAACAGCGAGATCACCTTTTCTATCGCCGGGCAAAGCGTCGCCACTCAAATCAAGACCTCCGGCCAAGATCAGGACACCACTCTATCATGGACCAAGGACGTCAATCCCGTCATTGCCAAGATGGGGTGCAACGCCGGCACCTGCCACGGAGCGAAGGATGGTAAGAACGGCTTTAAACTCTCGCTGCGGGGTTACGACCCACTCTACGACGTGCGCGCCTTCACCGACGACGTCGCCTCGCGTCGCGTCAATCTCGCCTCGCCCGACAATAGCCTTATGCTTCTCAAAGCGACCTCCGCCGTCCCGCACGAAGGAGGACAACTCACCATGCCCCACGACGACTACTACAAGATCGTCCGCTCCTGGATCGCCAAAGGTGCCAAACTTGAAAAGAAGACCACCAAGGTCACCAAAATCGACGTCTTCCCCCTCAACCCCGTCGTGCAGAGGATCGGCGCAATGCAACAGATGCGCGTCGTCGCCACTTACCCAAATGGTGAGACCCGCGATGTCACCACCGAGGCCGTCGTCTCCAGCGGAAATGGCGAGGTCGCCGAGACGGTCAAAGGCTATCCCGCGCTCATCAAAGTCCTCCGCCGTGGTGAAGCGCCCATCCTCGTGCGTTACGAAGGCGCCTACGCAGCCACCACCATCACCGCGATGGGTGATCGCAGCGGCTTTGTTTGGAAGGACAGTCCCAAGTTCAATGAGATCGATTCACTCGTCTCAGAAAAGTGGAAGCGCATGAAGATCCAGCCTTCGGAGATTTCCACCGATCTCGATTTTGTTCGTCGCATCTACCTCGACCTCACCGGCCTGCCCCCGACCGCTGAGCAAGTCAAAGCCTTCATCGCCGATGTCCGACACCTGCAAGTCAAGCGCGACGCCTTGATCGACTCCCTCATCGGCAGCCCTGAGTTCGTGGAATTCTGGACCAACAAGTGGTCCGATATGCTTCAGGTCAACCGCAAGTTCCTCGCACCGCAGGGTGCCAAGCTCTTCCGTGATTGGATTCGCAAGGAGGTCGAAAACAACACGCCTTACGATCAATTTGCCCGCAAGGTCATCACAGCCATGGGTTCCAACAAGGACAACCCCGCGGCCTCTTACTATAAGATCCTTCGTAGTCCGGAAGAAACGATGGAGAACACCACCCACCTCTTCCTCGCCACGCGCTTCAATTGCAACAAATGCCACGACCATCCCTTTGAACGTTGGACGCAGGACAACTACTATGAGATGGCGTCCTTCTTCGCACATGTCGGACTCAAAGGCGATCCCGCTTCCGGTAAGAGCAAAATCGGTGGCACTGCAGTAGAAGGAGCCAAGCCGCTTTACGAAATCGTTTACCAAAATCCCAAAGGCGAGGTGAAACACGAGCGCACCGGCGAAGTGATTGACCCCTCCTTCCCCTATCCAGCCAAGCATACCCAAAAAAAAGAAGCACCACGTCGCGAACAGCTAGCCGACTGGATTGTTTCTCCCGACAATCGTTACTTCGCTTCCAGTTATGCCAACCGCGTCTGGGGATACATGATGGGCACCGGCATCATCGAACCGCTCGATGACATCCGCGCCGGAAACCCCCCCTCGAACCCAGAGCTCCTCAACTGGCTCACCAAATACTTCATCGATACTGACTTCGATATCCGCGAACTTATGCGGGTCATTTGTAAATCACGCACCTACCAGCTCTCGATCAAAAGCAACAAGTGGAACAGCGACGATACCATCAACTTCTCACACGCCAAAGCCCGTCGTCTTCCCGCCGAGGTTCTTTACGATTCCATTCACGCCGTCACCGGGGCCAGCAGCCGCATCCCCGGAGTTCCCGCCGGTACCCGCGCCTCCGCCCTTCCCGACGTCGGTGTCAAACTCCCCGACAGCTTCCTCGCAAACTTCGGTCGCCCTGTTCGCGAAAGCTCCTGCGAATGCGAACGCAGCAGCGACATGCAACTCGGCCCCATCATGGCGCTCCTTAGCGGCCCGACCGTTGGCAACGCTATTTCCGATCCCAAGAATGCCATCGCCAAAAAGGTCAACGAAACAAAAGACGACAAGATTCTCATCGAGGACATCTTCTATCGTATCTTGAATCGTCCTCCAACCGAGCCGGAGGTAAAAGAAACCCTCGCCGTCTTCTCAGAGGGCATCGATCAAGACCACGCCACCCTCGAGAAAGGACTCGCTAATCATCTCAAAAACCGCGACCCCGCCGTGGCCGCAGCCGAGAAGAAACGCGAAGACGACATCAACGCCGCCCGAGTTGCCATCACCAATCGCGAGAAAGCAATCAAGCCCAACGTCGAGGCCAAGGAAAAAGAGCGCAAGGATCTCATCGCAAAAATTGAAGACGAAAAGAAAACCTACGACACCCGCCTCCCCGCCACCATCGCCGCTTGGGAAAAAGACCTCTCCGCAGGTGGTTCTCCCTGGAGCATGCTTCAGCCCACCGATCTCAAATCAACGAATGGGATCACCCTCGCCGCAGAGAAAAACAACGCCATCTTTGCTTCCGGCAAGAACGCCAAAACAGATTTCGTCATCACGACCTCAACAAAACTCACCGGCATCACCGCGGTGCGACTCGAAATGCTTGCCGATGATCGTCTTCCCGGAAAAGGTCCCGGTCGAGGAGGCGGCAATTTCGTCCTTGGGGAAATCGAACTGGAAGTCGCTCCAGACAACGCTCCAGACAAATTCCAGAGAACGAAGTTCAACACCGCGAAGGCCACTTTTAGTCAGAAGAACTACGAAGTCGCAAAAGCAATCGACGGAAATCCCGGCGGACCAAATGCCGGTTGGGCCATCTCTCCACAGATTGGAAAAAAACAAACGGCCATCTTCGGCATTGGCCAGCCTGTCGGACACGGCGAAGGCAGTATTCTTCGCTTCACCCTGAAACAGCCCTTCGACGACAAACACACCCTAGGAAAGTTCCGCCTGTCTGCCACTACCAAAACCGGCCCCCTTCCCTTCGCCATTCCCGACAATATTAAGGCTATCCTCGCCCTCGCGCCAGACAAGCGAAACGACAAACACAAGACTGAGCTCACGAAGTATTTCCGCGACAACGACTCCGCGCTCAAAGCCCTCGACGGACAATTGGCAAATGCCAAAAAACCGCTCCCCATCGATCCCGTGCTGATCAAACTGCGCAACCATCTAGCTGCAATGGAAAAAGTCCCACGCGCCGATCCTCTTCACGACCGACTTCGCTACGACCTTGAGCTAAGCACCAAACAACGGGCCCAGCGACGCCTCACTGGAGCCCAGGATCTCGCTTGGGCCTTGATCAACACCCCTTCTTTCCTATTTAATAGATAAATACTCACCACCAAAAGCCATGTTTAGAATCCCAGGAGAAGCCGCCAAAGACGTTTGTGACCCCTCCGCCGGAGTCACGCGACGCGATGTCCTACGAGTGGGAGGCGCCGGCATGCTCGGCATGTCACTCGGCACCCTCTTTCAAGCCAAAGCTCTCGCCGAAGAGAAAAAGCACAGCGGCGCTCCCGGTTGGGGTAAGGCCAAGAGCATCATCATGGTCTACCTGCAAGGCGGCCCCAGTCACCTAGATCTCTGGGACCCGAAGGAAAACGTTCCCGACAATGTGAAGAGTGCCTTCAAGTCCATCCCCACCAAAATCCCCGGCACGCACTTCACTGAGATTCTGCCCAAGCTCGCCAAGATCAACGACAAGTTCACCATGATCCGTTCGATGAGCTACACCCCGAACGGACTCTTCAACCACACCGCCGCAATCTACCAAATGATGACCGGCTACACCACCGACAAGGTGAGCCCCTCCGGCCAACTCGAACCACCGAGCCCGAAGGACTTCCCCAACTTCGGTTCTAACCTGATCAAGATCCGACCGATGAAGGATCCTATGCTTCCCTTCGTGATGCTCCCCCGACCGCTTCAAGAAAGTAACGTCGTCGGCAAGGGTGGCGCCGCCGGATTCCTCGGCAAGTCATACGACCCCTACACCCTCTATCCCGGTGGCGACGACATGGACATGGATAAGATGACGCGCATCAAGATCGACGATCTGCAATTGCGTCCCGACGTCTTCTCTCTTCGCCTTAAACGTCGCGCTACTCTGCGCAATGCCATCAATACGCAAATGCCTACCATCGATAAAGCCGTCGAAGAATACTCTCTCGACGAAAATTACGAACGCGCGCTCAACCTCATCGTCAGCGGCCGCGCCCGCGAAGCCTTCGCTCTCGAACAAGAGACCGAGAAGACCCGCGAAGCTTATGGCAAAAACACCTTTGGCGACAGTTGCCTCCTCGCCCGTCGTCTCGTCGAAGCCGGCACTCGCGTCGTCGAGGTCATCTGGCCCAAGGTCGCCAACTCCGACAACCATTCCTGGGACACCCACAAAGGCCTTTCCAAACGCATCAAGGACCAAGCCGGCCCCATGCTCGACAACGGCCTCTCTTCTCTCATTTCCGATCTCGATGACCGCGGCATACTCGACGAAACCCTCGTCGTCGCCGTCGGTGAATTCGGACGCAGTCCGCAAAAAGGCGTCAGCACCTCCGGTAACAACAACAGCGCCGACGGTCGCGACCATTGGCCCTATTGCTACACCAGCGTCATCGCCGGAGCCGGCATCAAACGCGGCAACGTCCACGGCAAATCCGACGCCACCGGTTCGGCCCCCACTGAGGACCCCGTCCACCCCGGCGAACTCCTCGCCACCATCTACCACGCCTTCGGTATCGACCCTGAAACAATGGTCATGAACCACCTCAACCAACCGAGGGAACTTGTAAAAGCCAAACCAGTCCTAGATCTCTTTGCTTAGTGGCTCTGGGGACTGACTTCGAGCCACAGGAGATTCTAAAATTGGAAAAATCTTGCAGTCGATAGTCAGCACCATCCCCTGCAACGCGCGCCCTTCCGGATCCTGGGGATTGGGAGGAGCGAAGAGGAAATGATCGATTAACTCAAGACCAGGCAAGCGGCATGGTTCGGAGGAAGTCATTTTGGTTGATAAGGCATCTTGGCTTTCGACTCCTTTAACCAATGATTGAGTTCCTTGAGCATCTTCTGCGAGAGCTCTGGCTTCAACTTGGAAAGATCATTCTTCTCACCAATGTCAGCCTTGAGGTCATAAAGCTCGATCGAATCGTCATCGTAGAATCGAATCAATTTATAGCGCCCTGTTACCACGGCTCCGGCGAGACGATTTCTCTTGTGGAAGGCGTAGTTGGGATAGTGAAAGAAAACCGACTTACGCTTCAACTCACTCTTTCCAGTGATCAAAGGAATGAGACTCTCGCCATCTTGGGGCACTCCGGGCCTGGACTTGAGGCCAGCCACTTCGAGGAGAGTCGGAAAGACATCAGTAGTAACAATAGGCACGCCATTCTTACTTCCCGGCTTCACTTTGCCCGGCCAGCGGATAACCCAGGGAACACGAATACCACCCTCGTAGATGTGTCCTTTGTTGTCTCGGAGCGGACCATTGGTAAAGAGCGAACCGTTGTCTGAAGTGAAAATGACAAGCGTATTGTCTGCGACACCAAGATCATCGAGTGATTTTAGAACCCGACCAATCGAACGGTCCATCCCTTCGATCATCCCGGCATAAGCAGGGTTCTCGACGCCACGCTTCTTGTATTTCTCAATCAACTCCTCAGGCGCCTCGATGGGATAGTGCACCGAGTAATTCCAAAAGGTCAGGAAGAAGGGCTTCTCTTTATTCTTTTTCAGAAAAGAGATGCATTCATCCGCCATGCGCGCAGGCAAATACTCACCCTTCTCACCATCCTCGAGCGCAGGAATACGATAGGGAGCAAAGAAACTCGGCGGCCCCCCACGGTCACAGCCTCCGATATTCAAATCGTAGCCCTGAAACTCCGGACGCAGCAACGGCTCCCACTTTTCGCCGGACTCGTTGTTCCCTTTGCGATGAGAGAGATGCCACTTCCCAACAAAGCCGGTGGCGTATCCCGCTTCCTTCTTCAATCGTTCCGCAATCGTCTCCGCGGCGAGCGGCAGATAGGTCAGCTTCGTTGCTCCGGCCTGGACTCGTCCTTTCGGAACCATCCCCTCTTTATGACCAGGAGCATGATTGGTAATCCCGAGTCGCGCGGGAGAGATACCAGTCATCATCGAGGCCCGGGTGGGCGTGCAAACCGATGCGGCAGCATAACCTTGCGGGAAGATCATGCCCTCCTTCACAAACTGATCGAGAAAAGGCGTCTCAAGATCTTTGTTCCCCTGAAAGCGGGTATCCCACCATCCAAGATCATCGGCCATGATGACCACGATATTAGGAAGGGCGGCGAAGCTGGAAACCGCCGAAGCGATCAGCAGAGAGATGATTGATTTTTTCATCAGGCTAAAAGATCTTTGATGACGTGCCCGTGAACATCGGTGAGACGGTAATCACGGCCCTGAAAGCGGTAAGTAAGCTTCTCGTGGTCGAATCCAAGAAGATGCATCCAGGTAGCTTGCAAGTCATGCACATGCACTTTATCGCGAGCGACCGAGAATCCGAGTTCGTCCGATGCGCCGTGAGTGTATCCACCCTTCACGCCTCCCCCGGCCATCACCATGGTGTAGCAATCCGGGAAGTGATCGCGGCCAAGAACTTTCCCTTTGGAGGTCCGTCCTTCACGGAATGGCGTACGTCCAAATTC
>Ga0209503_10000648_pt1 | contig 19933 bp, 17 predicted proteins | sample SouAtlMetagenome_2_FD_187448 | JGI IMG/M metagenome (GOLD analysis project Ga0209503, IMG submission 187448) | Marine eukaryotic phytoplankton communities from Atlantic Ocean - South Atlantic ANT15 Metagenome (SPAdes) (version 2) | ecosystem: Environmental > Aquatic > Marine > Oceanic | place... | reverse complement strand
GGCAATGACCAAATCGGAGGGAGTCAGGGTCATTTCACGGCCATCGAGTGCGGTAAAGGTCTCTTCATCTTTTGCCCTTCTCACCCGGACGGTGCCGCCACCAATGCGGTCCGCATCAAAGGCATGGAGCGGTTGACCCAAATCGTGCAAGACGTAATTGGTGATGTCCACCACGTTGTTTTTGGGTTCAATGCCGATGGTCCGCAGTCGACGTTGCATCCAGTCGGGAGAAGGCCGGACTTGAACGTTCTTCAGCGTGAGGCCCAGGTAAAGGGGGGCGCCATCGGGGGCCTCCACCTGAAGTGAGATCGGCCCAGAGCCCTCCTGTATGTTCTGCTCCGGCAGGGGTTGGAGCTCTGGCAGGGCCGGGGCTGCTCCTGCTCCGCCATTCCATTTCCATGCGGCCCGCAAATCGCGCGCCACCCCGCGGTGACCCATGGCGTCAGTCCGGTTTGGCGTCAGTCCAATTTCGATACAGTGGTCCGATTCCAGGCCGAGTGCCTGAGCAGCTGAGGTCCCGACGGCCACTTCGGAGGAGAGAACCAGAATGCCCTCATGGCTGGTTCCCGTGCCCAATTCATCTTCGGCACAGATCATCCCCTCAGAGACCTCGCCGCGGATCTTTCCCTTTTTGATCTTGAACGGTTCACCTTCAGTCGGGTGGCATGTTGCACCGATGGTCGCAACAATGACCTTCTGACCTGCCGCCACATTGGGGGCGCCACAGACAATGTGAAGGGGCGCATCAGTGCCAATGTCCACAGTGGTGACCCGAAGTCGGTCTGCATTGGGATGTTGTGCACAAGTCAGCACTTCCCCGACAACCATTCCCTTCAGTCCACCAGGGACAGTGGGCATTTCATCCAAACCTTCAACTTCAAGGCCACTTGCCGTGAGGATGTCGCAGAGGTCCGCAGGCGAGTGCTGAGGGGCGCCGTTGAGGGGAAGCCAGGAGGCGATCCAATCCAAGGAAATCTTCATGATGGCAATTGGTGGTGAAGTCGGGTCCAATTTAGCCCACCACCGCGAGGTCCCGCAGCCGTGGGAAAATAGGAGCGGGCCACTCGATGCGGTCGCCTTAACTTGCGGAAACGGGGGGTGTAAAACCGGCTGCAAACAGAACATGGCGAAGAAGATTCTCATAGTGGAGGACAATCAATTCCTCCGGACCACGACAGCGGACATCTTGCAATTGGCGGGATACGAAGTTATTGAAGCAGAGCACGGTAAGATGGGTGTGGAGCGGGCCCAGAGGGAACGGCCAGACATGATCATCTGTGACGTGGAAATGCCTGAGCTCGATGGCTACGGTGTTTTGCATTACCTGTCCAATGATCCGCAGACGGCCATGATTCCGTTCATCTTCCTGACTTCTCGTGACGGGGCCGACGAGATGCGGAGGGGCATGACCAGTGGAGCAGATGACTATTTGGTGAAGCCTTTCAGTGAGGCCGATCTGTTGGCCACGATTGAGGTTCGACTGCGCAAGAGCTCAATTTTTCAGCGCGAATATGGCCGCGCTCCCCAGCGGCTCAACGAATTCATCGCCGATGCCAATGAGCATGGCGGCATTCCCGGCATCAATGTAGGAGACCGTCCCAGGCGCTATGGTGCTGGACAAGTTCTCTACGGAGAAGGGGACTCGACCAACCACGTTTACTACGTGACGTCCGGGGTGGTCAAGGTGCTTCGCACAGACAGTTATGGCAAAGAGCTCATCATCGAGCTCTGCAAGGCCGGGGACTTTTTTGGCCACATGGATGTGCTCAAGGGGTTGGAATATGGCAGTTCTGCCGAGGTTCTGGAAGACGCCGAAGTGCATTTGATTCCCCGAAAGGTGTTCTTGGATTTGATGCACAGAAACCGAGACGTGGCCATGCGGTTCATCCGCCTGCTCGCTGGTGAAGTGACACAAAACCAGGAGCGGCTTTTGGCCTTGGCCTACGCGTCGGTCAGGGAGCGGACAGCCCAAGCCCTATTGGACCTCCAAGCCAGATTCAAGGAGTCCGATAAGAAGCCCCAGTTGAGTCGGGAAGATTTGGCGGGCATGGTTGGCACGGCAAAGGAAAGTCTGATTCGCGCCCTCAGTGATTTCAAATCCGATGGCTGGGTCTTGCTCCAAGGCAAGAGCGTGGTCATTCAGGACGAAGCGGCACTCAAGCGTTTCGCGGGCCGATGACCTTTGAGGGGTCGTTGCCGAAATAGTCGACCAGGGCGCGTCGGATGAGGCGGTCCTGCTCCTTTGGTTCCAATGCGGGGAGGGGCATTTTCTCTTCAAAGTGGGGCCATCCATCTTCATCTCTTCCCTTGAAGATGTAGAACCCTTGGGGCACAAGCACCGTGCAAATGGCCACGTGCATGAGGTCCATCTTCTCTTGTTTTTTGAACGGGCGGAAGCCCTGTCCCAGTTCTTGCACGCCGACCAAATACAAGATGTCTTGGAGGTCCATGCCCCCTCCAAAACGGCTTTCCAGCGTCTCGAGAAGGGTGCGCCATTTTTGTTCGAAGAGGACGTCCATTGGAGGGAGAAAAAAGAAAGGAGAGCAGAAGCTCTCCTTTCAAAGGTCGGGATGACTGGACTCGAACCAGCGACCACACGTCCCCCAGACGCGTACTCTACCAACTGAGCTACATCCCGAAGCCGCCGAAGCGGAGCGCGAAAATAGGGAATTCCTTTCCGTTTGGAGTCCCATAGGGGTTACTCCATGATGACCGTCTGCTCGTTGGTCAGTTCTTCTTCGATCTTGATGATGCCAATACCGGTGAGGGAACCCTTGGTTGCCTCAATGTCCAGAACCGCGAAGCCGGCCTGTCCTTGCTTGTAATATTCACTGAAGTTGAAGCTGACACTGCCGGCCGCGTTGGTCACCTGCGTGGTGTCGAAACGCAACTCCCCGATGAACGTTTGATCGACGGAGCCGACGGCGAAGAGGCGAACTTCCGCGCCTTGCACGGGCGCCCCGAGGCTGTTCTGTACGTAGACGACAGCGACCGTATCCTCAATTTCATTGCATCCAGAGAAGGCAAAAGAGCCAAAAACAATCAGCACAAGGCTAAGAAGGGCGCGGAGGGGGTTCATCGATTTCATATTTTCGAAGTCTCGTCTTTGCCGGGGAGTCCCCGGTTGCAGGCGTACAAATAACGCAAAATCCATTCGATGGTTGTTTCCACACTTCGCTGCACCGCCCTTGCGGCCTTTCTCGTCCTCACTTCTGCGATGTCTGCACTTGCGCAAGATGGTGAAGATCGTTCGCGCGTCAACATTGAGACATCCCTCGGCACCATCGTTGTCGAGCTGTACAACGAAACCCCAAAACACCGCGACAACTTTCTAAAACTCGCTGGAGAGGGCTTCTATGACGGCACCCTCTTCCACCGTGTCATCGGAGGCTTCATGGCCCAAGGCGGCGACCCCCAGTCCAAGGACGCGGCACCGGGTGCACGTCTGGGAACCGGAGGTCCGGGCTACACCATCGAAGCGGAAATCGATCCGGCCTTTGTGCACGTGAAGGGAGCACTTGCTGCTGCCCGTCAGGGCGACCAAGTGAACCCACAACGGCGGAGCAGTGGGAGCCAGTTTTACATTGTTCAAGGCCGGGATGTGACGCCGCAAGCATTGCAGAGCATCGTCCGGAGTAAGAGCGGCCATTCATACACGGCTGATCAAATTGCTGCATATGGCGAACTCGGGGGCACACCCCATCTCGATATGCAGTATACCGTTTTTGGTCAGGTGGTCGAAGGCCTTGACGTGGTGGATGCGATTTGCGCCGTTCAGGCTGACCGCTCCAACCGGCCTGTTGAGGACTTGAAGATGACCATGACGATTCTCGACTGATGGCCACTCTCGATCAAGCCGAGCTGGACCGGCTCTTGGCGGAGGCCAGAGCGCAAGTTCTTGACGATGCGGACAAGCTAGAGGCCTTCCGGATTGCACATTTCGGGAGGCAGGGCCTGCTCAAGGACCTCAACGAGCGATTTCGCGAAGTTCCCGGTCCCGAGAAGCGGGAGGTGGGTCAGGCGCTCAATGCCTTCAAGCAATCCCTGCAGTCTTGTTTTGATGGCGCCAAGGCAGCGCTGACGGCGCAAGAAGACGCATCTTCAAGTGGTGAAGACTACACGCGACCCAGCGGTGAGGTGCCGCTTGGGTCACACCATCCAATTCAGGTCGTTCGGCGGGAGATCTTGTCCATTTTCGACCGCATGGGGTTCGCTGTGGCAGACGGTCCGGAAATCGAGGACGATTGGCACGTGTTCTCAGGGTTGAACTTTCCCGAAGAACACCCTGCGCGGGACATGCAGGACACATTCTTTATTCAGCGCAACCCAGACCTTCTGCTTCGCACGCACACGAGTTCGGTCCAAGTTCGTGAGATGCAGAAACGCCAGCCTCCATTGCGCATTGTGATGCCGGGACGGGTGTTTCGGAACGAGGCCATCAGTGCCAGGGCACATTGTATTTTCCATCAGATTGAGGGCCTCTACATCGACAGGGATGTGAGTTTTGCTGATCTGAAGCAAACGCTCTTGATGTTCGCCGAGCAATTCTTTGGGGCCGGTACCCGCATTCGCTTGCGGCCGAGCTATTTCCCGTTCACCGAACCGAGCGCAGAGATGGATGTGTATTGGGGCCTCGAGACGGAGGTTGACAAGCGCATCACCAAAGGCACGGGTTGGTTGGAAATCATGGGCTGTGGCATGGTCGATCCCGCCGTTTTGGAGGCGTCGGGAATCGACTCAAACGAATTTTCAGGTTTCGCATTTGGCATGGGCATCGAGCGCATTGCCATGCTCAAGTGGCAGATTGGCGATTTGCGGGCCTTCTTTGAGAACGATGTTCGCTTTTTAGAGCAGTTCACACCTGCCTGCTGACACCTGTTTTAGCTTCATTTTATCACGGCGTACCGGTTTTCCACGGGGCCGAGAGAATTCCTCACTGTGCCCCTCGGCTTTTGTGGGGATGTGCCGGAGTAGCTTGCTGATCATGCTTCGCCACGCACTTTGCTTTGCTTTCCTGTCTGCTATGGGTGTGGTCTCAGCATCTGTTGGGCCTGTCGACAGTTGGTTGGTGAAGTCAGATTCGCTTCGCGGGCTGGGGCAAGACGCGGCTTCTCTGGATTTTTTGCGTTCTGCTCAGCGTGAATTTGAAGACGCAGGAGACCCTTGCTCGGCTGCACTGATCGCGGGAAGAAGGGCTCAAATCCACCTGGATTGGAAAAATCCACTTCATGCAGATGCTGCCTTGAGCGAGGCGGTCAGGTTCTCTCTCCAGTGTCCAGATTTGGCGGATAACCAAGTGGAATGGCAGTTGTCTCTCGCCCAAGCCAATCTCGAACAGGGAAAGCGAGCAGAAGCGAGACATCTTCTTTTGGGTTTGGCGCGCATGACCGAGTTTGAAGCCATCTCTGATGTTCGGAAATCGCTTGCAGTGGAGGCGATTGAAAGGCTTGCAGAAATGGCATTTGAGGAGGGGGCCTATGAAGAAGCCGAAACAGACCACTTGTCAAGGGCTTCGGCGCTGCTCGAGCTGGGCCGAAGAGAGTCGGCTGTGATGGCCCTCGGTTGGGCGGCGGTTTGTCGTGCGCTCACTAATCCAGATGACGTTCCGGATTATTGGAGTTCGATTCCCGAAAATGCGGGATGGCACGCAATTCCAATTCAAGACCGGGTCGTACAGTGTATCGAGTGGGGCGGCATATTGCTGGAGGGCAAAGCCACCCATGCGTTTGATGCGCTGGCCCGTTGGCCCTGTGCCTTGGCCTTGGTCGAGGGCCATGAAACAGTGTCTTCCGAGTGGAATGCGCGTTGGGGGTTGTTGCAGGCGAGCAGGTGGCGTTTGCGTCCTACGCAAGCCCTTGCGTCCTCCCTTCATGCGGAATTGGCAGCCCGTGAAATTGAAGCGACGGAGGTGCGCGAGCCTCTGTTGGTCGAGGCACTCCGCATCCGGTCCAAGCTTCTGGCTGCCACGGGAGCGCATGGCCCAGCCTATGTTGCGTTGGCGGAGGCTGACAGTGTTTCTCGAGCGATGCTTCGCGCTGAGCGGGCGCGAACCGGTTTGTTTGAGAGCGAACCATGGCTGGCTGCCATCGGGGACGCACGGACTGCACTGGAGTCACGCAAGGCTCAGCAGTGGCAATGGGCGGCAGTTGCCGCCGCCGCCCTGTCCCTTCTCCTCATGGGCTGGCTCATGCGCGCCCGGCTGCGCGCAGGAAAGGCGCATCGGCGCTTGCGGCATTTGCAGCAGCAATGGCTTCCTGGAAAGCAGCATCAAATCGACGCCCTCGCCCTGAGCGGCCACCGCATCGCCCAACTCGCTGGAGGACTGGCCCTGCCAGCGGAGATGCAACGGGAGCTTGCGGATTTCGGCAGGCTGACAGCCCTGTGTTCCCAAGAGATGGCGCACCAGCCCATCAATTTGGAGGCGCTGTGTGCTGCTTTGGCAGAGAAACGATCACATGCTGGCCACCTCGACTGGTCGACCAGAGAAGACCTGCCTTTCTGCGGAGACAAGCGCCATGTTGCGGACTTCCTTCAAGTGCTGTTGGATGGTGTCGGCCAAGGGCCCTGCAGAATGGCGCTGAGCAGCGGTCCTGATGGCTTGATCGTCGAGCTAGACGGCTTTACCGACAAAGGATGGTGGCGTCAGGCCATGAGTCTGTTCGCAGGGGATGCGAAAGCAACCCACTGGTCCATGGTTCGAATGCGGTGCGATCGCTTGGGCGGAAAGCTCAAGTTGGATTGTGACGCTTCGGGAGCCCGCAGTCTTCAGGTTTCCCTGCCGGTTTACTCAGCGTAGACAACCTGCGTGAGAACCTGACCCACCGTGCCCAGCACATCGGGGTCGATGGCGTCGAGGTTGTCTCCATGGGTGTGATGATGAGCGAAATACCCCATCATGCGGGTGTCCAAGTGGTAATGAACGATGTTGGCTGAAGGGATTCCAGCCATTTGGCTCACAAACAGATTGTCATCAATGGTTTGGGGGGTCACACGGTTTCGAAAGAGGTCTCCATGACCCATTCTCCGGGCGGTTTCCCAGACTTTGTCGACCACATTGGGCGCGAGGGCCATGGAGGTGCCTTCCCGGTGAAACACTGCGCCGCGTGCACCGACCATGTCGAGCAGGATGCCATATCGCGCCCGGTAACCGGGAATGTGAGGCTTGCGGGACCAATACTGGGAGCCAAGACACCAATCGGTATAGTCTTGGTCTCGGTTCGGCAGCCATTCTGGTTCTCCGTAGTCTTCTGCGTCAAAAAACCCGATATCGACACCCACACTGGGCAAGCTGTCTCCGAGCAGCCTGGCAAGTTCCAGGAGGACCCCAACCCCAGAGCCCCCGTCGTTGGCGCCGTCGATGGGCTCGTCGGTTCGGACGGAATCCTTGTCGGCATAGGGTCGGGTGTCCCAATGGGCATAGAGCAGCACACGCCTCCGGACTTCGGGACGAAAGGCGCCAAAGATGTTTTGGATGTCCAGCACTGTACCGTCATAGGCCGTGACCCGACCGGTTTGGACCGTGACATCGGCTCCATATTGTTCTAGGGTAGAGGCGAGCCAATTCGCGCAGGACCGGTGTCCCTCCGAGTTGGGCACCCTGGGCCCAAAATCCACCTGACGGGCGACATGGCGGTACGCACTGTCGCCCGAAAATGCGGGCGTTTTGACCAAAGGCCGTTCGGCTGGCGGCGGCGCTGCAGTTTTGGTCCGAGCGGGTTGCTCCTCCCCGCAGCTGGCAAGCAGAATTAACCCGAAACCCAAGGCCAAGAGGCGCGAGGTGAGCGGATTAGTCAAAGGTCCAACTGCTGCCATCCTTTCCGTCCTTGATCTGAACACCTAGCGCGGCCAACTGGTCCCGGATGTTGTCGGCCATCGTCCAGTCCTTGTTGTTTTTGGCTTCGGCTCGAAGTGCGCACAGGACTTCCATCAAGCCATCCGTCCGGTCGGTCCCTTGTCCAGAATCAGACTCTGGCTGCAGCCCGAGAATGTCCTCCGCGAACACATCAAAAAGCGAGTGCAGTTGCGCTGCCCCTTCCGCGGACAGGGCCATTCTGCCCGAAGCAACCGAGTTCACCACCTTCACAGCATCATACAACACAGCGATGAGCATGGGCGTATTGAAGTCGTCGTTCATGGCCGCATAAGCGCGGGCCCGAAGTGCGTCAAGATCCGGAGCATCTTCCACGCCGTCTTGGGCTTCAACGGGCGCAAGGTCAGCCAGCAGTCCCCAAGCGGACATGAGCCGCTCCAGTCCCTTTTCAGCAGCTTGAAGGGCGGCATTGGAGAAGTCGAGGGTTCCCGCGTAGTGGCCTTGCAGCATGAAGAAGCGAACCGTCATCGCTGAGTATCCCTTCTCGAGCAGCTTGTGGTTGCCTGTGATTAGTTCATCCGGCGTAAATCCGTTGCCTTCCGATTTGGACATCTTCCGCCCGTTTACCGTCAACATGTTGCCGTGAATCCAGTAGTTCACGGGATTTTTCTCCCCGTTTGCCCCCACATTTTGGGCTATTTCGCATTCGTGGTGGGGGAATTTGAGGTCCATGCCTCCACCGTGAATGTCAAAGGTTTTGCCAAGGTATTTCGTGCTCATCACTGAGCATTCAAGGTGCCAGCCGGGAAAGCCGACGCTCCAAGGAGAGGGCCAGCGCATGAGGTGGCTGTCGTTGGCCTTTTTCCAGAGGGCAAAGTCGAGCGGGTCTTGCTTTTCATCTTGGCCGTCCAGGGTTCTCGTCTGGTTTTGTAGCTCATCGATTCGCCGTCCACTCAGGGCGCCGTATTCATGCTCGTCCGCATATTTTCTGACGTTGAAGTAGACACTGCCGTTGGACTCATATGCAAAGCCATTGTCTATTATCGAAGAGATCATTTCGATTTGTTCCACGATGTGTCCCGTTGCCGTCGGCTCGATGGAAGGGGGCAAGATGTGGAATATCCGCATGACATCGTGAAAGTCATTCGTGTACCGTTGCACGACCTCCATAGGCTCGATGTTTTCCAGCCTGGCTTTCTTTCCAATCTTGTCTTCTCCATCATCGGAGTCCCCTGTCAGGTGTCCTACATCCGTGATGTTCCGCACATAGCGGACCTTGTAGCCGAGGTGGACGAGATACCGAAACACCACATCGAACGTCAGAAAGGTTCGGACGTTGCCGAGGTGAACGTTGGAGTATACCGTGGGGCCACAGACATACATGCCCACATAGGGCGGATTGATTGCAATGAACCGTTCCTTTTTTCGGCTGAGCGAATTTCCAATGTGCAGGTCCTGAGCAAAAGGACTGACGCTGGATTCGTTGGGGTGTTGGGCGTCCATATGGGGGCGGTTAGGTAAAGCCTGTGGCCTTGAGGTTACAAATATCGGAAAGCAAAGACCGGTCCACACCAAAATGGGGAACCGGTCTTCTTGGTCAAGTGTGGCCGTTATCGACGGCCAATCGGCATCAAGCAGGATGTTGTGTGTCAGTGGGAGCGTTCAACAATGTGCCCCGTGCTGTAGGTCGTTCGGCTGACGACGCGGCCTTCTCTGTCCAGTCGAATCAGGTCTCCTGATTCTTGGCCATTGACAAGTTCAACGAGCATTTCAAGTTGACCATTGTCGTGGTAATACCGTTGCTGACCTTGTCCAGTCCCGTTGCCGTCGAAGGACAAGATTTGCTGGATGGATCCATTGGGCCAATAGCGGCGCAGAGACCCTACGTTCATGCTGTTTTCCCAACGGCCTTCTTCGAAGATCTCGCCCTGTTCGCCGTACAAACGATAGTCTCCAAAGGGCTGGTTGGCTGCATAGTGGATTTGAGACCGCATTTCGCCATTGGCATAATACCGGGTCCAGAGGCCGTTCTTTTCTCCATCCACGAGGTCTCCTTCCTCATAAATCGCATCCGAGGGAAAGGAGGCGACACCGGAGTTTTCTCCGAGGACGACCATATGCGATTTTCCTTTTGGCGTATCCGGGGTGCTGTTTAAGGCATCCGGTGTTACCTGAGCGAAGACGGTGCCTCCGAAAACGAGAAGAAGGCTCATAAAGATGCGCGTGCTGTTCATGGGAGCGGGCATTGTGGCCCCCGTTACGCACACCGTTGGAAGAAGGTTTCATTTCTCCACCCGCAAAGGGTCAGAGGGTCGGCTGGGCTTCGAGTGCGGCGGACTTGAATGTCACCATCCTGTCCACGAGAGCGGGCAATTGCACTGCCGGGGACCAGCCCCAATCCTCCCGTGCTGCAGTGTCATCCAGGCGATCGGGCCAGCCATCGGCAATGCGCTGTCGATAATCGGATTGAAACACCGCTTTGAAATCGGGCACATGACGCCGGATTTCGGCAAACAGGGTGGCCGGATCAAAGGACACGCCTTGGATGTTGTAGGACTCTTGGTTTCGAATCCTATCGGAAGAGACAGAGGTAATCTGCATCATCGCTTCGATGGCGTCTTCCATGTGCATCATGGGCAACATGGTGTCTTCTCGAAGAAAGCAGACATAAGGCTCTTCATCGCGCAGGTGATCGAAGACCTCGACGGCATAGTCGGTTGTGCCCCCGCCCGGAGGACAGAGTTCGCCAATGAGCCCGGGATAACGTACGGACCGAGTGTCGACGTTGTGGTGCTTCCGAAACCACGCGCACCATTGCTCCCCTGCCTGCTTACTGATGCCGTAGACCGTTTCCGGCAGGCGGTGCCCATTCTGTTCAGCCAACGGGCCGTTTTCCGGTCCGAAGACAGCGATAGAGCTGGGCCAGAAAACCTGGGCAATTTCCTTTCGCTCCGCTGCCACTTCCAACACATTCAGAAGGCCACGCATGTTCAAGTCCCATGCCCATTGTGGTTCCTTTTCTCCCCTCGCACTTAGGGCAGCAGCGAGATGGTGCACATGGGTGGCCTCATGCTGTTTTAGCTCAGAGGCCACAGTGTCCCGGTCTCTGACATCAAGACCGACAAAAGGCAGATCGCGAAGGGCGTCAAGAGAAGGGGGTTTGATGTCGGCCAAGACCACCTTTTCTCCAGAATGATGGAGCGCCAGGGCAAACTCGGTTCCCAATTGACCAGAGGCGCCAATGATGAAATGCACATCGCGGGGCATAGTGCAAAGATGTGTGAGATGTAGCTTGCTTGCGCCATGCAGGAGCGCAATCACCCCTTTGATTATGAACTACCGGAAGGCTGTATAGCGAAGTATCCGGCCGACCGAAGAGAGGACGCCCGCTTGCTTCATGTGACGTCATCTGATGGCGTGCACGACCGGAGTGTGGCCGACCTCGTTGCCCTTCTCCCTGCCGGTGGCGGGATTTGGGTCAATGAGACCAAGGTCTTGCATGCCCGAATGATGGCCAAGAAGCCCACGGGCGGCGCGTTGGAGCTTTTGTTGCTCGAGCCAAGGGACATGCCTGTTGAAAAAGCCCTGATCGCCCGTTCTCCGGTGGTGTGGAATGTCATGGTTGGCGGCGCGAAAAAATGGAAGACGGGGTCTATCGAGGTGCCGGGAAGTGGCGTGGCATTGCGGGTGGAAAGGGAGGCTGGAGCCTACCGTTTCATCTGGGATGGCGAGGACCAGTTTGGGGATGTGCTCGAGCGGTTGGGGAGGATTCCCCTGCCCCCATACATGCGACGCGACGCGGAGGCTTCGGATGAGGACCGGTATCAAACCGTGTTTGCGCGCCTGCCCGGCAGTGTGGCCGCACCGACGGCAGGCTTGCATTTGACGGAGGGTTTGCTCGATGAGCTCAAGGAGAAGGGCGTCGGCTTTGGAAAGGTCACACTCCATGTTGGCGTCGGAACGTTCAAACCGCTCTCCGGATCTCTTGACCAGCATGTCATGCATGGTGAGCGGTGTCTCATCGAAGGAAAGTCGCTGAGGAGGTTGGCCGAAATCGAGGACTTGACGGTGGTTGGAACCACGTCCCTTCGAACCCTTGAAAGTGCGTTTTGGCTCGCGAGCCGATGGAAGGCGGGTGGGCCAGGTCCTGAGGAGGAGGTGGAGCAATGGATATACAAGGCGGTCGCTCCTCAGTTTCCGGACTTTCAGTCTGCAGCCGAATGGCTTGCAAACAAAATCGACGGCCATGGCCCACTCGAATTTGTAACGAACCTGATGGTCGTGCCAGGATATGAGGTGAGGTCAGCCCGCCGTCTGCTGACCAACTTCCACATGCCAAAGAGCACCCTGCTTTGCATCGTTGAGGCCATGGTCGGCCCATCTTGGCGAGACGCTTATGCACACGCCATTCAGTCCGGATACCGTTTCCTTAGCTACGGAGACGCCTGTCTGCTGGAGCGGTCGAATTGACCGCAACCTGCAGACAGGCGTCCAAGCCGAATGAAGTTCGGCTCAACTTCCCTGACGGAGGTCTTCAACCTCCGCCTTTTCCTGAATTGCTGAGGACAAGCGCATTGCAGAGCCGCTGCTTAGAGGCAGGTTCCGGAAGTAGGTTCTGTCGTCGAGTGTACTCACCTCTGTGGCAAACGTGCCCGTGGCTTCCACTGGGTTTCGGAGGGTAGGCGAAATCACCCACACACCATTTGCGCCTTGGATTGGTGCACTGACGCTGTTGAGCTCCATTGAAAATGCCGCTCCAATCACGTCGGGCTCAGGTGCGCCTCCTGCACCACTGATCGATGGGGTCTTGAGACTGAGTGCTGAGGCTATACTGACTTTATCTCCCGCCTTTTCTGCGATGTCTTCAAGTGTGCTTCCCGACATGATGCCCATGTAGAGTTCAGCCTTCTTGTCCTTGATGGCACCGGTGCGCATTTCGGCTTCGACATTTTCGAACGGGGGGACCCCTGATTCCTTGATTTGAACCAGCGTGGCAATGACGTAGTTCCCATCGATTCGGAAGGGGTTGGAGACATCTCCAGCCTCCGCACCATAGGCCCAACCGACCACTTCAGCGGCGTTGGAAAGGCCGGAGATTGCTTCAGCACTGCGTTGCAAGTCTCTGGCATTGACCACTGCATAACCGAGTGTGTCCGCTGCATTTCGGAAATCTTCAGTCGTACCGTAATCAATGGCGAAATTCATCGCGAGTTGCTCGGCTTCGGTGGCGGTTTGTTCCGAAATCTCAACGGGACGGTCAATCCGGGTGACTGTGATGGCGTCTGCTGTCCACTGTTGATCCAAGACCTCGATCAGGTGCAAGCCGTAGTTCGTCTTGGCAGTACCAATAGAACCGACCCGGTTGTCGAAACAGAAGTCTTCGAAAGGTGCGACCATGCGTCCACGCTGGAACTCATACTCTCCTCCAGTCGCTTTTGATCCGGGGTCCTCACTGTGCTTGTTGACCAGGTCTGCAAACGCATCACCCGCGCGCAATCGACGCTTCAATGAGTCGGCACGTGCTTCAAGCGCGGCGAGTTGATCTGCATCATTGATGTCAGCGGTCTTGAGCAGGATGTGCCGACACTTGACCGTGCTGTCCGCCACGGCCTCCTTTGACATCACCTTGTCCATTCTGATGGATTCACCTTCGAAATAGGGGCCAATCACGGTGCCCACGGAAGCGGCTTCCAACTCGGCGGCCTTGGATTCCGTTTTCAATGCTTCGGCTTTCAGTTGAAGCTCGGTGGCGTTTTCGGACAGCCCGTTTTGGCTCAGAAACACTGCGTCATCTTCTGCTTCAGTCCAATCTTCCTGCCACTGCTCGAACTGGATTTCGACGCGTTTCCGGTCGTCAAAGTTGGGTGCAATGGGAATGCGGATGTACTCCAAATCACGTCCTGCGCGTTGCTCGTATTGGGATTCCTCCTTGTGCGCATTGTAATAATTCCGGACGTCCCGATCCGATACGTCCACTTCATCGTCGGGGATGGAGGTGTAGCGCTTCAAGACATATCGGAAGTCCACCTTCTCTTCTCCGCGCAAGAATTCTCGCTTGCCTTCGAGTGTGTTTGCAGACAACCCCGCCTTGACAAGGCCATCGAACTTTTCGCGCATGCGCTTCATGCTGATGATGTCTGCATACCCGGCGTAGTTGGCTCGGCCATTTGGGTCGCTGTACATCTGTCCGAAGGTCTGTTTCCAGTTTTCTTTTTTCTCCTCGGTCACCTGGCTTCCGTAGAAGGTGCGGGAAACCCAGGGAGACACGAAGTCACCATATCGGATGTCGTCGAACTCTTCTTTGGTCAACTCGAGACCGAGGTCGCTGAATTCGTCTCCGTAGAGGCGTTCCGAGATGATGTCGCTCCACACCTCGTTCTGAGCCGCACGGTTGTCCGTGTAGTTGAAGAGGTTGTTTCGCTGTTGCACCTTCGTTCGGTACTCGAGAAATGAAATGTCTTCCCCGTTGACGGTCCCGGCTGATTGGTTACCAGACGAGTTGCCCATGAGGGCAATCACGGCGTCATAAGGAATGAGGAAGCTCAACATGCCCAGCCCGATGAGGGTGAGGAGGAGCGTTTGGCGGTTGCGGATGCTTTCGATCATGCCCATGGTGGCAGGATTTGCTGAATGGTTCGCGAAGATACGCAGTGCGCGGCGTACCACGTTATGTGGATTCGCCGTCGTTTTGAAGGACTTCGACAAGAACAATTCGCGCCCCGTCCACACGGGTCACCTGGATGGTGATGCGGTCCAGTTGCAATCGCGTCCCTTCTGGCGGAATCTCTTCGGTGTGGAAGAGCACCATGCCGCTAAGCGTCTCGTATGCTTCGTTCTCTGGAAGTTCCAAATGGAAGCGTGAGTTGATGTCATCCACTTCGTGTCGAGCACTGAAACGGTAGTGTCCTTCGCCGATTTCCATCTCGACAAGCGCCTCCGTATCGTGTTCGTCCTCGATGTCGCCAATGAGTTCCTCCACAATGTCTTCCATGGTCAGAATTCCCGAAGTGCCTCCGTATTCATCCACCACAACGGCCAGGTGGCGTTTCCTTCGAATGAACTCCGCGAGAATGTCCTGGGCGCCCATTGGTTCCGGAACAATGATGGTTGGGTGAAGCAACCGCGATAGCGCGGTGCCGCTTTCTTCCCCATCTGTTGAGGAGGCTTTGCGCAGCAGGTCCTTGGAGTGCACATAGCCGACGATGTGGTCAATGTCTCCGCGGTAAATGACCACTTTGCTCAAGCCGGTTTCCGAAAAGCAGCGCTCGAGTTCGGCGAGTTCGGATCCAGCATCGAGTGCGACAATCTCATTGCGAGGGACGAGACAATCTCGGGCCTTGAGGGTGGAGAAGTCGAGTGCATTCTGCAAGATTTGGAGCTCATTGTCCAAAGGGGTTTCTTCCTCTTCACCGTCCATCCTCTCATTGAGGCTGCGGATGAAATGGTCGAGGTCCACAGCCCCGAAGCTGTCCGCAGACTGGTCATCTTCCCTGCGCCCGAGGAAGAGCCTGCTCAATGCGAGGACGACCAAAGCCGGGGGCAAAAGAAGGGCGTGCACCATCACCAGAGGTATGGAAAAGACCCGCAGCCAGCGGTTGGGCGCACTGTGAAAAAAGCTCTTGGGCAGGTACTCTGCCGTGATCAGGATGACCACGGTAGCAATGGCCGTCTGGACACTGAGGGCCAGCAGGGGCGAAGGTGCCAACTCCCATTCTTCTACCCCGAAAATCCACTTTCCCAGTACAGCTCCGGATTCCAAGCCAAACACGACAAGCGCAAGGTTGTTGCCGACGAGCATCGTGGCGATGAACCGCTCCGGTCTGCGAAGGAGGAGCTCCACGATTTTGCCTGGCAAACCGCCTTGGTTTCGGTCCAATTCAGCCTGCAATCGGTTGGCTGATACATAAGCAATCTCCATTCCCGAAAAGAAGGCCGAAGCCAACAGGGAGGCGAGGAGGAGTGGGAAACTGGCAGGGTCGGGGTCCATCGGGAATGTCCGGGCGGATGTGGCCAAGTTAATGGAAGGAGGGCCAATTCGTTAGGTTTCAAGCGGGATGATCTTCCTCCCGATCGGCAGAGGACTCCACCTTGCGCCGCACCCCTCTGCGGGTGACATACCATGCGCCGGCGATTGCCGGAAAGAGAAGGCTGCTTTTGCCTCCATCCCAACCTCGGGTCGCGATGTCATAGATGGCAAGGCCGAGAGCCAATATGGCAATGAACGCCCAAGCGCGCTCCGCGATGAGGTGAACACGGTCAGTCATGATGCTGTCTTGGTGGTGTCAATTTGAAAGGTTCCCGTGGGCTTCAGGATGCGATAGCGCTCGAAACGGGCATCGGATTCGAGCCCGGTGCCGCGGAGGGTTCCCTCAGCAGTTCGGACTTCGACGCGGGCTGGGGTGTGCACCCGGTCACTGTCCGCGCTCCAGTACAGCAATTCGGTGAGAAGGGTGTCTCCAGAGGGGCCGATCAAGCGCACGGCTCCCCGCGCTTCCAGGTGCCGTGCGGCTTCTTCAAAGCGTCCTTCATCCGCATGAAGGATGGCCCCACCTTCTCCATCCTCGCCGAGGACTTGCAGGTCAAATCCCCCACGCACATCCCAAGCCGCCTCCTCTTCTGCATTGCGTTCCATGTGGGACGCCCTGAGCCGGTGGGTCGGAACCCCCTCCTCGCTGTACTGCATGTCGGCCCCCTCGATGGTCTGAGCAGGTCCATTGTCCAGCGTTTCGAAGTCTGAGACCTCTTCAAGGCTGTTTTTGCATCCCGCGCAGGTCAACAGAATGAGGCCAATCCAACACGCGGAAATTGCGCTGTTTGAGGGCGTCAAGGCTTGCGCGCCTTGGTGGTCTCTCCGAGGCACTTCACCGTGATTTCCTTGCCTTCATCGATGCCGTATGTGAAGAGGTCATCCACGGTTGGGTATGACCTGCTGACCTGCGAGATTTTCGTGTCCGCCTTCGTGGCCACCTCGCTGTCAACCGACTTGGCACGCTGGTAGTAGTCTGTTGCAAGCCAGTATACTTCGCGGCCGCCCAAAGGACTGTCGGAACAAGCGCTCACCATGGAGGCCACCGCATCACCGATGAGCAGGTAAGGTTCTCCATTTCCTGGCTCGGCCTTGGCCGCGCGTCGTGCGTAGCGGATGCACTTGGAGACTTGCCCGGCGTTCTTGGCGGCCTGTCCGGCCTTCATCAGGTTGCGGGCCAACTTGGGGCAACCCTCGCACAGCTCAACGGCCTCCTCAAAATAAGGCAGGGCAGCCGTGTAGTCACCCTTCTTGGCGAGTTGATAGCCAATGGAGTAGGCCGACTCCGCGTCGGGTTGAACCGCATAAACGGCTTGCGCTACAGGAAGGTAAATGTCATTGTCAGTGCACCCTTTTTGATTGAGCAGGCGCAGCACCTTGTTCTGGGTGTCGATGTCATCTGGGGCGGCGTTGAGTTTGCCTTCGAGCACAGGCAACATCTCATCACAGTTCGCCACCTGAACGAACACCTCGTCGAGGTTTTTTTGGGTGGTGGCATACTTGTCCGCACCAGCACTGTCGCCAGCCGCCAACTCGTTTTGCCGTCCATCCTCGATAAAATCACTCAAGCGCAGGTATTCCAAGAGCAGGTCCTCTTGGGCTTGCGTCTTGGCCTCTGCACCTTCTGCTTCGTTGAAAGCAGTTTTGAGCACGGAATAGTATTTGTCGAATATGGCAGCGAGGGAGCGCCCTTCGAGGCAGGCGATGCTCTCCTCAAACATGGTGCGGGCTTCAAGTGCCTTTCTCTTGTTAAGGCTGGTCCAGTCCATGGCTTTTCGACCCAGCACCTCACAGCCATTGTCTGGCTTTTTGCTGGTGGAGGGGAAGTGCTCAATCCGGAGATCATAAAACAGGAACACGCTGTCGCGCAAGGCGATGGCCCGTTCGTTGTTTTTCTCCTTTACCGCCGCCTTCATCTGGCGCTTGAGGAGGTTGACCCCTTTGATGTACATGTTCTGCGAAACCTTGGGAGGACAGACCTCACAAGCGGTCTGCCAGAATGGATAGGCGTCGTCGTAGTTCTTCTGCTTGTAGTACGTCTCGTACAGGCTCAAGTTCTCCTTGCAGGCAGCTTGTTGCTCAGGGGTTTCTCCGTATTTGCTGTCGTCCTGAGCCATCAGGACAGAGCCCGCCAGGGTCAGGGTCAGGAACAGAAGGGAGTGGATGAATCGGGTCATGGGATGGAACTTCTTACACATATCAATCAAGGACCGGGCCAAAAGGTTGACTTGCTCGGATGGGGCCGCAAAATTAGGCCATCGGATTAACCCGCAACAGAAGGGGTCAATCGTATTTCCTCGGAACCAACCACTGGTTTTTGAAGAAGGGGTGGAGGGTGAACCCCACCATGGCACCAAAACTGCGCTCTCGGAGGCCGAGGGGGTTGCTGTCTGCGGTCAGGTTGCGCCATTGGAATGCGAGATTCAGGCTTGAACCGGAGCGGGATCCGAGCATGGGGATTGACCAACCACAGCTCCACGTGGAAGACGTGAGTTCTCCCTCGGTGAGGGCAATGTGGCCAGCAGATTGACGCCAACCCAAGGTGTAAGTGGACCGCTGCCAGATTCCCTTTGCTTCATCTAGCCCGCGAGGCGTGACAGACACTCCCACTCCCGCTGTGCGGGAGTCCGTGAAATGGACGCCCGGATCGAGCCAATCACTGGACAGTGAGGACCAAGGCGCCTGTTCCCATTCGGCTCCGGCACGAATCCGCATGCCTTTTTTGGTGTTGCGCTCCAATTCGAAGCCCGCCGACCAGATCAAGGGAAGGTCGATGTCATGATTTTCCTCTTCCTGATAAACGGAGTCCACCTCCAATGGACCAGTTGACAGGGTTTGCCAAGAGGCCCATCGGGTCAGCCTTTCGATTCTGTGGCCTCTTCCCAGCTGAGCAAAACCGCCAACACGGAGCAGGGTGCTGGCCACAATTTTGTGGTCTTTGTTGAATTGAGAGCCAAGAAGCCGCTCATGGCCGAAGCCCACGGTGAATCCAGCAGAGCGATGGGATTCTTCTGTCTGGACACGGGTGTCCAAATAGATTGGATTGGCGATGTCGATGGTCCTGGATCGCACCAAGGAGCCAAATCGCTGTTCAAAGCGGGCGCCGAGGGCAGTCACATGGGAAATGATGCGGACGCTGTCCGCTTTCGATGTTTCCGACCCGGGGAATCGGTGCCATGCTGAGCCCTCCCATCGGCGGGCGTATCCGAAGTGCGCCTGCGCAAGGCCGCCACTTCCTTCATAAGAGATTCTGTATTCATCGGCTGTGTCGTCAACCCGAATTTGAGACACATCATAACCGGCATTGGTCCAAGGCTGAATTCCAAAGGTGACGGCACCTTTTCCACCGGCCCGCTTCAAGGCAAAGGCCACTTGTTGGAGGCCGCCGACCTCCCCTTGCGTGGTGCTGTCTCCCTCCATGATTTTCTCCGTTTGGACGCCAAATCCCCCGGCGAACGCGGTCCGCGTCAGGTAGGCGGCAGCTGCTGGATTCCGGGTGTTGAGGTGGTGACGGTCCATCCATGCAGCACCCAGTTGGCCCATGCCCATCTGGGGCGTGGAGGCGCCGGATTGCAAATCCCCGAACCCAAACCTCGAGTGGGGAGAATGGGTGGACTGCCCCACAGCGGAAAGGCAAGGCAACAGGAGCCAAGCGGTCAAGAAGGATGCGGTGATGGCGAGGCGAGGGGTCATGCGGTCTTTACGTTCAGGAGATGGGCCATTCCCAACAGGACGAGATTCGGGTCCGCGAAAGTCCGCCATCCACCCATGCCGTCAAAATGGGCCGCATCTCCTCCTGTGATGATGACCTGGGCACAGGGGTCAATTTCGATAAGGGCAGCGGCTGTGGCGGTTACGGCTTCACGCGTGGCCCAAGGAATGCCCGCTTCAATGGCCTCCATCGTGGTGCGGCCTAGGGCACCCTTTGACCCTTTTTGGTGGGGCCAGGCACTGTTTTGTTTCTGCAGTACAGGAAGGCCCGCATGGGCCAGGGATGCGGATTGGAGGGCCAGGCCGGGCAAGATGGCCCCGCCTCTCCAGCGCCCAGGTGATAGCAGATCGACCGTGATGCAGGTGCCTGCATCGACAATCACAAA
>Ga0209503_10000647_pt1 | contig 19975 bp, 19 predicted proteins | sample SouAtlMetagenome_2_FD_187448 | JGI IMG/M metagenome (GOLD analysis project Ga0209503, IMG submission 187448) | Marine eukaryotic phytoplankton communities from Atlantic Ocean - South Atlantic ANT15 Metagenome (SPAdes) (version 2) | ecosystem: Environmental > Aquatic > Marine > Oceanic | place... | reverse complement strand
CCGATACATCCACATTCGGAATATCTGGTATCAATGGCGGTTGAGGTGGAAGAATCTCAGTCTCTCCATCATCCGAAACAGCCTCTTCGTCATCCCCCATTTCCCCCGCATGGCCATCATCAATCGAAACTTCTTCTGCTTCCCCCTCGTACGACTCTTCCTCCATGACGTCGGTATCAATGGCAAGAAGCCGTTCAACAAGTGCCTTTTTGTTTCCTCGAGTAGGGGCACCAAGATTGGATAGCATTGATCGCAATTCCGCATTTGTGAGGGATAACAACTCATCTTCACCCATTGACGGTACAGGATCTCCTCCACTATCCTCAATTTCTTCTACAGCTCCAACTTCCTCCTCCTCACTCACGAGATCGAGAGATTCAGACACCATCGGGAGATCCTCGTCGGGGACGGCCTCAACCATCGGGAGATCCTCGTCGGGGACGGCCTCAACCATCGGGAGATCCTCGTCGGGGACGGCCTCTGCTAATGGGAGATCCTCGTCTGGAGCGTTCTCTGCTGGGGGCGATTCTTCACCCTCATCGGTAGTATTTTGCAAACCCTCTTTCTTCACATGCGATTCAACATTCGATGGTAGGACGGTCTTTGCCTCATCTGGCATATCTTCGAATTGCGTGGCGAAACTGGGAGCCGTAGACAACTCGACTTCATGCTCATCATCATATTGTGAAACTTCAATGGTCACGTCATCCATTGTGAATGTGGACTGGCTCCAGTCAACAGTGGGCCCCTCGCTCACTTCTTCTTCGGCTTCATCCATCAGTGCTGTAAAAAGGTCGCTTGCTTGTCCCTGCACATTTTGGTCAATCTGCTGATTTCCAGCACGCCCTAACTGGTAACCACACCGTTTACACGTCATTTCTTCGGCGTTGTTTGTCTGTTCACAAAGTGGACACTCGACCAGGTTCTTTGAACGCTTACCCCACCCGAAAAACATGTTCAGCGGACCGAACCTGCATTGTTACGGGTTTAACCTCTGTTCATCCTCGTTACGTTTTGTCGAGATCTGATACAAACCAAACCTTCAGACATCTGAACCATGTCACGTGGCACGTGACACAAGACCACTCGAGCCCCATTTCAATACACAGCGGGGGATTCAACCTCGCTCGCGAGGTTGTAGCCAAGCAGGAAAATTCAGCCTGGCCCATGCCTGAGGGAGTCATATTAGCAAGTGCATCAAGACGATCCGCCGCCCTAATTATCGACATGACCCTCTTATCTGCGATACTTATCGTAATCACAAGAGGAAGAATTGTGAATATTTGGAATCCTGACTTGCTGCTCAGTCTAAGTTTTCACTATTGGATTGCGATGGTCATAATCCTGACAGCCTCTACATGGTTATATTTTCGTTTGACTGGTGTGGTGTTTTCAAGATCACTCGGTCAAAGGATGTTCGCCCTCGCAATAGTGGCTGAAGATGGATCTGAAATGACAAGCGCCATGTGGGACAAAAGAAGTAGGGGGAAACTCATGTTCTTGATACCGTTGTTCAACATATACCATGCGGCCTATGAGATACAGAGAATCAGACAGAGACACACCCATCAGTCAAATTTGGATCGGAACATCGGATCAATAGTCGTGATATCAAACTCGCTTCCTCCAGCCCTTAGACGTCATTTGAGGTGAATGCGTTGCAAAATCAGATTGACTGGATCCTCTCTGGGGGTTTGTGTGTTTATCCTACAACCACCCAACCCGCCCTCGGCTGCCTACCCTCACCTAAAAATCTCAATTCACTATTCAGCATCAAAAAAAGAAGTCACGATAAACCGGTTTCAATCGGGGCTATTAGTTTAGAGCAGGCATCAGATTACGTCATGATTCCAACCAATCTCGAATCATTCCTATCACATTTCGAAAGAGGTGCTATCACCGTCATTCTACCTGCGAAAAAAGAATTGGACTCGAGACTCGGCACTCAAGGGGTTGCAGTCAGAATACTTGACCATCCAATGGCTCGAGAATTAGTGAGGCAAACAGGGCCGTTATCAGCCACCAGTGCAAATATGTCTGGAACAGACCCGCTTACATCGTGCTCCGATGCTGCTTTAGAATTGGGGGGCCGCGATGCTGGAATCGATTGGATTGATGCCATCTGTCCGGGCGGTCTTCCCAGTACTTTGATATCATGGCCCCTACAGATTGGGCTGAATGCGTCTCGCGCGCCCAAGATTCTGAGAGAAGGAATAATCCCAATTAGAGAGGTAATGAGTGCATGGAAGAATCCGATTTGAAATTCTGGAAAGACGCTGGACACGTGGCACGAAGAACCGTAGAGGGAATCAAAGGAGAAATTGTAGCTGGTAAATCGTGGGACGATTTAATTGATTCAGCAGAGAGATTCATTCGACGACATGGCGGTACACCTGCATTTCCAGTCACTATTTCAGTGAATGATATCGCAGCCCACTACACCACCAATTCCATGCTCTCTAAACCCGAAGGCTTTGATGATGAAATGACCTTTGAGAAAGGCGATTTAGTAAAATTGGATGTGGGCGTCCACATCAAAGGCGCACTTGCGGACAACGCGCTAACCGTTGAAGTCGGCGGCGGCGGTAAGCACACAGACCAGATCCGCGCTGCGCGCGAGGCAAGAGACGCCTCTATCGAAGCGATGGTACCAGGAGGCACATGGGCACAAGTAGGCGCAGCAGCTGAACAGGTCCACACAGATGCGGGTTTCCAACCGATCACAAATCTCTGCGGTCACCAGCTAGAGCGCTGGAATTTGCACGCCGGGGTCTCCGTTCCTTCTTTCGATTGCGGGGAATCAAACCAGTCTTTCAAAGGCGGCCCAGAGGTTGACGCATTCTATGCCATTGAACCGTTCAACACCACTGGAAAAAGCGGTAAAATCGAAGACATACCTCCTGCCACCTCATCCAACATCCATCGAGTCACGGGCAACATAACCGTCCGTCGTGCAGTAGCAAAGAAGAAACTGAAGCCGCTTGGCGCCACAATGGCCAGATATATCGAAGAGAGGTATTCCACTCTCCCCTTCGCAGAGAGATGGGCTTACTCCCTCCTCGAGAAGCCATTTCCAGAAGAAGAGCAAGAATCCATCAGAAGAAAGTGGAATGCGTTGATTAAGAAACTCACAAGCATCAGATTTTTGGAATCTTACTCAGCACTAAGGTGTGCAGATAGAGGCCCAGTAGCACAGTTCGAACATACAGTATGGATGACTGAAGGCGGCCCAGAAGTACTCACAGTTGAATGAGAATATGTTTAACTCACCGTTGTGGTCATTCACAAGGGTTATCAAGGCTTGAACTTCTTCGTCAAATCGTACAGGGAACTGAGGTTCTCGCTGAGTGCATCCCATCCCCTCGCTTGTGTCTCTGCCCTGTACACTTCAATAATCGGCGGCGGGAGCCTCGACAGCACCTTTCAAAGTCACGCCGATTACTGCTATCAGGATCAGAAACATCCCAATCGTTTGTTGTGTCGAGGGGTCCTCCCCAAGCAGCAATATCCCCCAGACGATCGTCAGAACCGGCTGAAGCAGAATCGCGAATGATGTATGTGCCGCCGGAAGACGAGGAAGTGCGTAGGTGATAGCAACCCAGCCAACACATTGGCACATTACCGCTAGAAGAAGCAGCCAAGCATGGGCTGGAAAGGTTGGCTGAAATGCAATCGGCTCTATATTTAACGAATTAAGAGGCAGTAAGCCCAAGATCAGAAGACCGAATGCCCCTCCTGCAGTTGCTTCAAATTGAAGCTTTGTAGCAGGAGCCAGGGATTTGTTTGCGTATCTGTAAATGATCAGAAAGGCCGAATAGAAAAACGCGGTGAAAACGCCTGCTATAACCCCCATTTTCGGCCTTTCTCCATATGGGGAATCATCCCATACGCCTGAGATGAATAAGAGCCCTAGTACCACTATTGGAAGAGCAATCACAATCGCCTTATTGGGGCGCTCTCCTAACAACCACCAACTCAACAATGTGACGATTATCACCTGTGAGTTTCCTATGAGGGTCGCAATTCCAGTACCAACCCAGTCAATTGCACTGTGGTATGAAATGAAATCAAACGCCAATACGATTCCTGCACCAAACGCCATCCATTTCCCTCGCCCCTTTCTTTCATCGGTTCCGCCCCACATGAGTGACATGAACCACAGGACAGGTATAGCATACAGCATTCTGAAGAACGCACCAGTCAGCGGACCTTCTCCTGAGATGGTGTATAGCATCGGTGCGAACGAGATTGCAGTCGCACCGGCCAGTGCGATTACCATCAAACTCCTGACTGAATAACCGTCCGGCATCATCGTTTATTTTAGTTCGATGTTTGAAATCCTTCTCCCTATCTTCTCGGTCGATAGTGCAATTCAAACACGCTGAGCCTTGAACACCAATGCTGCCAGACACCCGCCCACCAGTTGCGGGATGAAGTGTATCCACGAGTCTTCGACACTAAGTACGCCTGAAGCGATCATCGATACCGTCACTGCTGGGTTGAACGAGCCACCTGAGATTGATCCAACCGAAAGAGCTCCTGCGAGTACAACCAAAGCGATTGCAGCGCCATAGAATCCATTGCCCTCGGTCGTCTCCGATGTTGCCACATTCAATATCACGTATGCAAGCGCGAATGTAAACAGCAATTCCGCTGCAAACGCAGGTCCTGTTTTGAGAACAAGCTGTTCGACATTGCCCCCAGGGACAAGCACATTCGCTGCAATAAGGGCGCCTGCTGCACCAGCAGCCAATTGAGTTGCGATATATGGCCCCAGATCAGACTTTTCGCACGCTCCTCTGAGATATATTGAGAGCGTCACAGCAGGATTGTAGTGAGCCCCCGAGATGTGTCCGCCTGCATATATCATTACCATGAGGGTGGACGCTATTGCAAATGGAGCAAGCGTTCCGGCAGTGCCCAGCAAGGCTGCAGTACAGACAGTAAGGGACAGGAACAGCGTTCCGATGAACTCTGTTGTTAGTTTGGCACGTGTACTGAAATCACTCATCAGCCATCGCATTGGAAGCTAGTGCTTGAAGTTCTCCGCTTTCAAAGAGCTCAAGAGCTATGTCTGATCCTCCAATCAACTTACCACCGATGAAAAGCTGAGGCATCGTTGGGAAACCAGACCAGTCCCTGAGAGCATTTCTTGCTCGTGGATCTGAAAGTACATTCACAGTAGCAAAAGGCACGCCGAGCTTTGATACGACTGAAGCAGCCCTGTTGCTAAACCCACACTGAGGCGCTTCGGCAGTCCCCTTCATGAAGAGCACGATCTTGTTGTTATCCACTATTTCTTGCAATTCTTCTGATGTCCAATTAAAACCGGTCATGAACGACCCTCCCTTGGTCGGCGTATATGTACTCCTAGAAATTGTTTCTCTCCCTCGCCGTGAGGATCGAAAACCGTGTTGCCCGAGGCCTCTGCCTGCTTCTTGGTCATGCACTTCAAATCTAGCGCATGCACGCTTCCATTCTTGATGTAAGGCATGAAATGTGATAGGATCGGTTGCTGCCTCTCGAGAGGCAGCAAGCCATCGAAAGAGTCAGAGATAACTCTGACATGGAAATGATCTCCAGTACCATGTAGGTCGCTTACCTGAACCTCAGAGTCAGGGACGATCTTTCGAACCTCCTCTTCAATCCACTCATCACTGGGCATATACCGCTTTCAGGCCAGTTAGATTTGAACTATTGTAACGAAAATAGATTATTTTGAACGTATTTCAGAAATATTCTCCGCAATCGAGGCCTTGTCATTTATCAAGCCACTACCGATGACTGCAACATCCACTCCCCATGAGGCTACCATCGATGCGTTGTGTGCCTTGATGCCCCCGTCAATCATCAACTTCGTTCTTCTCCCTCCATCAGAGATTTGTTCATCTATCGCCGCTCTAAAAACACGTACCTTCCCTTCGACTTCTGGCATGAATGACTGCCCCCCTTTGCCTGGCACGACTGACATCACCAATACAAGATCCAACTCAGAAAGGTAGGGCAATATCGTATCGGGTTCTGTATCTGGATTCAGAACAAGCCCAACCATCGTGCCTGATTTTCTTATTTCCGAGATAAGGGCCGCAGGGTCGTTGATGGCCTCTATGTGAGCAATAATCAGATCCACCCCTGCATCGGCATACTGCTTCCATGTCCTCTCAGCATTCGTGATCATGAGATGACAATCGACGAAAATGTCCGGTCCCACCCTTTCTCTTACGGATCGCACAACTGCTGGCCCGAATGTAATTGTCTCATTTACCACCCAATTCCCATCCATCACATCAAGATGAATCCAATCTATTCCCGCATCGATGGACTCTTCAAGGACCTCGCCGAGACGTGTGAAATCAGCAGTCAAGATACTCGGCGCGATCTGCATGTCCACATGCCCCTCTGAACAAACAGGTTCTCAACACTTGGGGGGGTACAGATTACGAAATACGCATATGGTCTACAGCAAGGATTCATACATAAGACAGTCAATATCTCGGTCAATGGGCCAAGTCTTGGAAGCGTCAGACTCGAATTTTCAATCCGTGATTTCAGAATCAGAATGGGTATTAGTGGACTTCTGGGCGCCTTGGTGCGGACCATGTAAGATGATTTCACCAGTCCTCCATTCCATCGCCGATGAGAGAGACATCACGATTGCGAAGGTCAACACGGACACCAATCCACTGACCCCTGGTCAGTATGGTGTGAGGGGAATTCCGTTCCTCGTTCTTTTCCACAACGGACAACCCGTCGATCAACACACAGGGGCCGCCCCAAAGCCTTACTTTGACGATTGGTTGAATCGACATATGGCGTAAATATCGAAATAACCGACTCTACGTCAGTCTTGTTTCTCCGCATGCATCTGTAAGCGACTTCTCAATGCTTCATGGAGCCACATACCATCTTCAAGTTCAATCATCAGACCTCTAGAAATCAAAGATTTCGGAGGCCGGCCCACATACCCGACTGATTCAGACAATTCTTTCCAAGGCACGGGTCTTTCCGCTCTGGAAAGAGCCAGAAGAATGGATCGATCTTCATCTGGAAGAACATCCACTATTTCTGAATCTAGAAATCGAATCCAATCACGATGGTTAATCTCACCGTACATTTCCAAGAGCTCGATCGCCAGAGGATGCCCTCCCGTACGCTCATGCAGGGCCTCTGCTGATATCTTGTCCGAGAGGCCCATACTTTCCACCCACATCTCAAGCTCATTTCGACTCAGACCTCCTAGGGCGATTTCAACGACCCTCCCCCTTGTCATGACATCCCGCCTGTCATAGAAATCTGGAGACGATCTAGATATGACAATCATTCTCGAATGAGAGGCCTCTATAACCTGCATTAATACACCTAGGAGGCGAACCCCATCCTTGTCGAGATTGTGCACATCATCGAGAATTAGGAACAGCTTCGATTTACTACCTATGGATCCATCTTCATCAATCAACGTAGCAGTCAACCTCCTCCTCAGAAGATCGTGATCAAGAGGATTCCCTGGCGGAGGCAGAATGGAAATCAAATCATATGAGTCATCAATTTCATTCTTGTGCCCCAACCCAAGTCTGTGAAGTATGCTCGTAGTTAGGCCAATTGCGGTATCCCATGGCTGACATGGATAGTACATGACGAGCATATCCTCAATTCCAGAATTACGCGTCCTGAACCAGTCAGATACCAGAGTAGTCTTTCCGCAACCAGCGACCCCAGTTACCGTACAAATGCCCTCAGTACCTGAAAACCACACATCCAGAGATTTTTTTTCTTCATCCCTACCATGTATGTCCCTTGTCTTCGGGGGCTCAGTGTGGTAGGTAGAATGGGCTCCAGCCATCATCCTTATCGAACCCGGCTCGGTTGTTTTGTTTCGTATTGGCCCGAAACGAATATCTCCGTAACTGAGAGCGCCTTCATGTTGAGCGTGCATCAAAACAGATAGCAGGTCAAGATCCGCCCTCAATCGATCAGACGCCTCTGAAGCTGGTATCTCCAAGAGATTCCCATTCCGACTTCGAACGAGAACGGGCGTTTCTGAAAGCCTATCTTTCACCGCTGCGGCCATTTCCACTCCTAATGACGTGAGATACCATATTTTCTGACGTCGATTTTCACCTCTCACCAAGCGCATGCCCTGCGCAACAACGCCCGTTGCCACCAAATCTCGCATACTCCGAGAAACATTAGGCGGATGGACTGCACATGCTATCGATATCCCCCGCCTAGTAATTTCAGAAGTGACGGTATGGAGATCTACCTGGGATATGTGATTCAATAGATGCAGGAGAATCCTATCCGCCACAGCCACGTTAACACGGGCACCTTCCCCCATGAATCTGCATGAATCAGTCCTGCCATCAATGGTTCGCTCAAATCCCGCCCGATTCCAATTGGATTCAATGGATTCATGAACCCCGTCTGTGCTGAGATGGATGAGGGATGAATGATGGCCCGGACTGAAATCGTCGTCGCTCTGAATGAAGCCCTTGCATGGGAACTCAGAGCCATAACCATGTATGCACATTATTCGGCTTATGTCTCTGGAATACACAGATCCCACTTAGCGACCTACTTCAACAACGAAGTCACGGAATCGATAACCCATGCAGCGACTGTCAGGGCCGCCATTGTAAAACTAGACGGGAAAGCCATCACTGAGAGGGATGCAACAGCAATCCCTCATACATCCGACTATCTCGAAATGTTGAAAGAAGCTTACAAGACTGAGAAAAATGCAAGCGAAACGTATGGAAGAATACTGCCTATGATTCAAGAAATCGGAGACTCTGAACTGTACGATGCCCTTGAAGTGATTTATTTTGATGAGCTTCGATCTGTCGAAGAACTCCGTATGATGTTGAAATGATACACCATGCAACCCGATTATGTGCCGTGTCCCCCTCCACCCCCCATGGACTCGTATGAGGAACTACTCAATCGACTCAGAGATATTGATTTGGCATCTCAGATTGGGAGTATCTTGGGCTGGGATCAAGAGGTGATTATGCCCAAAGCCGCTGCGGAAAGCAGGGCAGAGCATCTGGCATGGTTATCCAAAACAGTCCATGAGAAGATTACCGATCCCCGGATTGGAGAGTTGATATCTGAATTAGATTCAACCTCTTTAGACCAGACCCAGGCTGCCAACCTCAGGCTTGCGACGGTTTCCTATGAGCGTGCTACGTGCCTTCCTGCAGATTTCGTCGAAGAATTCGCACGGTTAAGATCCAATGCTCATCACACATGGGCCAGAGCAAGGAACGAGGATGATTTTTCTATATTCAGAGACGATATGGAGAAGATCCTCGACATGACACGTAGAAAAGCGGAATACTTTGGTTACAGCGAGTCCCCATACAATGCTCTTCTAGATCAATACGAGACTGGACTTACTGTTAGCCGATTGAACCCACTTTTCAACGGACTACGAGACAGCGTTGCGCCGCTCGTCAGGAAAGTCACAGAATCTGGAAAACAACCAGATATGACTTGGGTCGAACAATCAAAATGGTCAGAATTAGCACAAACCCAACTCAGTCAAAGAGTATCAGAAGCAATAGGATTCGATTTCACCGCTGGAAGGAGAGATGCGTCAGTACATCCTTTTTGTGGAGGCCCCAATCCAAGCGACGTTCGATGGACAACCCGTTATGATGAATCAGAGCCATTCGGATCTTTGTTTGGCTCGATGCATGAAACGGGCCACGGCACATATGAGCAAGGTCGTCCAAGAAATCTCGACTTCCAACCCGCAGGGAAGGCATGCGGGCTCGGCGTCCATGAGAGCCAATCTCGTTTATGGGAAAATCAAGTAGGCCGATCGATCCAATTCTGTGAATGGGTTCTTCCAATGTGGAGGGAATGCTTTCCTGGACAGATGGATGATGTTACGCCTGAGATTCTTTGGAGAAGCGTCAACACCATCCAACCAAGCTACATACGCACTGAATCAGATGAAGCAACATACAATCTTCATATTATGATTAGATATGAATTAGAGAAACTAATGGTCGAAGGCGATATAGAAGTCGATGAAATTCCAGATGCATGGGATGCAATGTATGAGGAATATTTGGGTATCAGACCACCAAATCGTACTATTGGTGTTTTACAAGACATACATTGGTGCATGGGTGCAATCGGTTACTTCCCGACATACACCCTTGGCAATCTCTATGCCGCCCAATTACTAGAAGCAGCTAGAGATGATATCCCCGATCACGATGAGAGAGTGATAAAAGGAGACTTCCATCCTCTTCTTAATTGGATGAGATCGAAAATCCACTCCAGAGGCAGCATCCTTGAGCCTGCTGAACTCATCAAAGAGGCAACAGGCAGCTATCCTTCCCCACAACCGTTTGTTGAGTACCTATCAGACAAGGTGCGACGCCTATATGATATCGAAATCTGAGAGTGAAGTGTAAAAATGAATAGTAGCGCCCGTCTTTCAGACCTGTCTTCATTGGTCAGGTCTCTGAAAGCACCCGTTACAACCATTGCACAGAACGCTAAATCCTTCGTCGCCGGAGACGCTGAAGGGATAGCATCCGCTTGGTCTATCACAGATGGTGCCCCCCTCTGGTCAATCAATCTAGAACCTTCTGTGTCATCTATCGTATTCGCCAATGGAATCGTAGCGATTGCGCATGGGGCATCCATAACAGCGGTTAACCCTGATGATGGCGCAATAATTTGGACAATTCCTGTGGACGGTGCTTGTGATTTCGTTGTGTTTGACAATCAATCGCTATGGGTCACTTCTTCTGTTTATGAGATTGAAATCGAAGACTATGTGGCATGTCGAATTATGCGAATCGAACCACGCCGAGGTGTAGTCGAACAATCGATCTCCCTACCTTCTAAAGCATGGACATTAGATGCCTTTGGACGAGGCTGCATCTTGGGATTGGGCAGACCTCAACCAGGCATATACACCATAAAAACAGGAAAAGATGATTTACACCATCTCGAAGACTCTCCTAGAGCCCCAATATCACATTCTTCGATATCCTCCGACAACCGCATATCATTCACAACTTCAGATTCCCATGCAATCCAAATTGATCAGGTTGGTAAAATCATAGATACGGCGAAAGATGTTGTTCTGGCAGGATTCACACATGATGGAAGATGGACCACCTACAATCAAAATGGAGAAGCTGGGAACGCGGAACCTGATGACGAAGATTTGAATGGCTTACCACAACATTTCACCAGCACTGATGAGATGACTTTGTTAGCTACGAGGAAACCCGATTCTTCCGGGGCGGTTTTCATTGGGAAAATACGAATGAACTGGACTCACACCAGTGAGATAACGACAGTACACAGCTATTTGGATAGAACAGTGTTGGGCTGCTTAAACGGAGAAGTACTCCTTTTGGAAACCAATGTTTTGAAAAGAAGAATCACCAAACCAGAATTTTCAGATGAAGACGACTCTTTGATTAGAGCACGCCTTAGAATGTTAAGATTTGGAGATAAGAGCAATACCTTGGAAGAGAAATAAGGGTTTATTGACCCCTATTTCCAGTGGACTGCTCTAATATCAAGGAAAGGTTTATGGACTACCCCTTACCCTGTTGACCTTGCCGCTCCGGGGGAGTGGTGTGGGAGGGCTTCGGCACCTCCCGCGGGCCACAAAAACCGATCCAAAAGATCGGAGCGGTGAAACCGACCGTAAAAAGTCGGGGACACACCTTGTCGCTTGTGGGCGACAAGGATGCGGGAGAACCACAGAAGAGCAATTCTGACGCAAGGAAGAAGAGCAAATTTGAGGAGGAAGCTGAGGAAAACGCAACCGAACCCTTCGGGGGGAAAACACAAACCGAATCAGAAAACTATCCCGAAGAGGTGCAACGCAAAAGGGGGAGGAGACAATCCTAGAAGCGTAGTGCGGGAAAGAACCGAAGTAAAAAACGGGAAAGAAACGCACCAGGGACGAGAGCGGAGAGATCCGTGGAGGACTGGCATCGGACGCTGAGGAAATCAGGGACAATACCTGAAGACTAAAGGCGGATACGGTGAAGACGAAGGGGACTTCGTCCTAATCGGCGAATGGTGAAGGCGGACAATGAGCGCCCTAGTCATCTACCCGGGAACACCCGGGCCTTAGGGCCCGGGTGAACCCCAACCGCGGAGTCAGCAGGGGGTTCGCTCCCCCATAGGCAAGCCCCCTGTTGCTCCCACCTTGTCCGTTCGGACGCTTTGTGGTCCCCTCAAACAGACTATCAATCATTTCGTATGACAGAGCACCTCAGAGCCGTCTTTTCGAGTAATATGCCTGATACCGTCATTTCGGTCCGATCATATCTTCCGGTTTGACCCACTCATCGAATTCTTCTTCCGTGAGCATGTCCAACTCTATCGCAGACGCCTTCAGAGTAATTCCCTTTTCATGGGCATACTTTGCAATTTTAGCTGCATTATCGTATCCGATGTGAGGATTCAATGCTGTTACGAGCATCAGGGACCTTTCAACCAATTCACCGATTCTCTCTTCATTGGCCTCTAGCCCAATTACGCATTTGTCTGCAAAGGAGATGCAAGAATCTGTCAGAAGTCTGCATGAGTGCAACACATTGTGAATTATCATCGGCTTGTACACATTCAACTCAAAATTACCCTGACTCGCACCTACAGTCACTGCTGTGTGGTTGCCAATAACTTGGCATGCAACCATCGTAATGGCTTCTGCCTGGGTGGGATTCACCTTTCCAGGCATAATGCTGGAGCCAGGCTCATTCTCAGGCAAATTCAACTCACCAAATCCGGATCTTGGCCCAGACCCCATCCATCGAATATCATTCGCGATTTTCATGACGGTGGAAGCAAGTCCGGCCATCGCTCCTGAAGCTTCCAGAAGAGCATCATGTCCTGCCAGTGCAGCAAATTTATTCTCAGCAGGGTAGAATGATAACCCCGTCTCTTCAGAAATTTGACTACATACTAGATCTGGAAATTTCCTTTTTGTATTCAACCCCGTCCCAACGGCAGTCCCTCCGATCGCCAAAGCAAGTAGCGACTCCTCTGCCCGTATTATGCGACCAAGGTCTGCATTGAGCATTGAGATATATCCTGAGAACTCTTGACCGAGAGTAAGAGGAACAGCATCCATGAGATGGGTCCTGCCGATCTTAACAATGTGATCGAACGCCTTTCGCCGGTCGTCTAATTGCTTCAACAGATGTTTGACCGCTGGTATCAATCGATGATGGATTTCTTCCGCTGCTGCTATGTGCATCGCAGTTGGAAACGTATCATTACTCGATTGAGCGCGATTGACGTGGTCATTGGGATGAACTGGGACCTTCGAACCGATGATGCCTCCAGACAATTCAATCGATCGGTTAGAGATAACCTCGTTGGCATTCATATTCGTTTGAGTCCCCGAACCTGTTTGCCATATACGAAGGGGGAAATGCGCGTCCAATGACCCTGAAATGACCTCTTTACAACTTCTAGAAATCAGATTTCCAATTTCCTCATCCAGATCTCCCAACTCAACATTAGCCCTTGCAGCAGCCTGTTTTAGAAGACCAAAAGCTCGTATCATCGAGCGCGGCATAATGTCCGAACCAATATCGAAGTTGACAAGCGATCTAGCTGTTTGGGCTCCATAGTATGCATTTTTGGGAACATCGACTTCACCAAGAGAATCAATTTCTTTTCGAGTGTCTTCAGTTATCCCTCCATTCAGAGGGGAAGCCGGAACTGAGACGGGTGGAGAGCTATGACCTTCCAAGCTCTGTTCTATCAAACGAGATATGGTCGCAGATCGACCTTTTGAACGTCCCTTTCCAACTCTACGATCAAGTTTGATTGCTAGATCTTCTGGTATGCTAATGCTAACGATTCGACGGTCACCCGCTCTGTGTTTGGCCATGATTATTTTTATTAATTAATTATTAATAAAACTAATTATCGATGTCTTATCAGTAATTATTCCTCTAATCGATGAACAGAGATGATTTTCTGGGGATCGCGCGGCCTGTCTCCGGGTTTTGTATCGCAGTTCTCAATGTTATACACATTCTCCATACCTGAAACAACCTCTCCAAAAATCGCATGATTGCCATCCAGCCACGGTGTTGGAACGGTGGTTAGAAAGAATTGCGAACCGCCTGTGTTGGGCCCTGCGTTTGCCATAGAGAATAGCCCCGGCCTATCGTGTTTTTTTGCCAGGGCGGATGTCTCACAAGGAATTTTCCATCCAGGGCCTCCCGTACCGGCTCTTCCATCAAATGGGTCCTTTGATCTCGGGCATCCGCCTTGAATCATGAAATTCTTGATCACACGGTGAAAATGTAGCCCATTGTAGAACTCATCATCAACTAACCTGAGGAAGTTGCCGGTTGTCTCCGGGCAGTCCTCAGTGTACAATGCAATATCGATATCTCCAGCACTTGTTGTCATCCTAACCATGGTTGGCATGACCTTGCCAATAGCAAGCAGTCCAATAGCCTAACGATGTGATTCTATGCAACCATCGAGCCAAGCATTACGTCTTGTGGAAGTTCTAACAGCCTAACTGTGCCATCCGGATCCAATGCTCCCAAGACTAGAAATTGGCTGATAAAGCCGGTTGGTAACGTCTTGTCTCCAAGATTTAATGCTCCAACTACGATTCGTCCAATCAACGTTTCACGAGAATAATTTGTAATCTGAGCCGAACTCCAAAGTTTACCAATCACCGGTCCAAAGTCAACCTCAATTTTGTAGGAAGGTTTGCGCATCTCTGGGAACTCCTCGACTTTGAGAATTATTCCAGATCGTAAATCCAATTCAAAATATGCAGCGGCACCGACATACTCCTTTTTCTCAAGTTTTCTAGGATGATATGGCTGGCTAGAGTCAATTACATGTTCCGACATTCACTCACCTGTAACATCGGAGCGTAGGATGAGTGGATACAAGCCAATCCCCGCAGATCGGAAGGCGTCTTGCCCTCCTTCTTCCCGATCTAGGATCGTAATACAAGCCGCCACATCGCAGCCAAGCTCGCGGAGCCTCTCTCCGCATTTTATGGCCGATCCGCCCGTAGTCGTCACATCTTCGAGGATTACGATACGATCCCCTTCTCTTATGGTCGAACCTTCGATACCCGCCGGATTACCAGTCTTCCTGCCCCCCCGTCCCTTCGCCTCTTTACGAACAATGAAACCTCTGAGTCCGCTTCCCTTTGGTGATTTAGCGATGACGATTCCTGTTAGAGGAACCGCACCCAACTCAAGACCGCCAACTGCGTCTACATCACCTATTTCGCCTAATATCTCATGTATCAGAATCCCAATTAAATGAGCACACTCAGGATCCATCATAACTGGCTTCATATCAAAGAAGTGGGGACTTACACGACCACTTGCTAAAGTGAACGGCTCATCTGGAGAGTAAAGGTAAGCAAGGTCCCGAACTCTCGCCGCAAGTCGACCTTGAACTCCCTCTGCGCTATTCGCCATCTTTTCGTAACCGGCGCTCTCGACCAATGAACCTTAGCCGTCGAGAACCCATATTGTCGCCAATGTTCTTGTGGCGCCATCTCGGGGCTTGCTGTACTCGTCTGTTGATTATCATGGATAAGCTATCACATACTGCCTTGGATACGACTTATTTGGAGTCGGAATATCAGGGATATCTGGATATGATGGAGGCACAGACTGATGCAATTTACAACCTCGCATCACAAGCGAGATTGAAAGGAATAGATTTCAAGACAGAGGTCGAGATACCTCGTGCTAAAGATCTTGCTAGTCGTACAGTTAGGCTACTGGACGTCTATCTGAGACCAGAGCCAGACAAATCCCCTCTTGATATCGAAGAAAGACTCAGAGACTTATTGGAATCTCTGGATCGAGAGTCGGCCTCCATCGCCATAGCCAGAGAGTCCGCTAAGATGATGCATGAATTGACCGGAGACCTGCAGAAGTCAATCGATACGGGCCTCAGAGTTGGCCTAGCAGTCCTCACAGAAGCCGTGCTGGTCGCTCCTTTGGAAGGGATAGGAGAAGTCAAGATCCTCAATAATCACGAAGACGGGACTTCCTTCTTGTCTATTGACTTCTGCGGTCCCATAAGAGCTGCAGGAGGGACGGCCCAAGCATTGGGCGTCCTCATTGGTGACGTGATAAGAAGGGAACTAGGCCTCGATAGATACCGGCCAAGTGAAGGAGAAGTAGAGCGAGTCAAGGAAGAGTTCGGCCTCTATCGGGGGGGACTTCAGTACAAACCTCCTCCAGAAGAAGTGGATATGATTGTCAGAGCATGCCCCGTCATGGTGAATGGAGAAGGTACTGAGAGGATTGAGGTAGCCGGTTATAGGGAGGTTCCGAATATACAGGGATCTAGAATTCGTCAAGGTGTGCTTCTGGTCATTGCTGAAGGCCTCTGTCTAAAGGCCCCTAAAATCAAGAAGCATACAGATAGGCTGGGTGTAGAAGGATGGGATTTCATAGATACCCTGGCATCTAAGGGCAAGAAAGATACAGATGAAGAAGCCAATTTGAAACACAGGGCAATAAAACCCAATTCCAGATATATGGATGACATAATTGCTGGCAGACCAGTGTTTGGTGAGCCTTGCGAACCAGGGGGATTCCGTCTTAGATATGGAAGGAGCCGCACAACAGGCCTCGCCGCCGCGGGTCTGAATCCAGTAAGTATGCATGCTCTTGGTGGCTTTCTTTCAGTTGGCACCCAAATGAAAATCGAAAGGCCTGGGAAGGCATGTGCAGTAACCCCTACATCGTCGGTGGAAGGCCCCATGGTCATCTTGAGCGATGGAAATTTCAAGAGAATTCAGAGCGAAGAGGAGTGGCATCGAGTCAAGAACAAGGTAGAACTAATCTGGGACGCCGGAGAGATATTGATTGGCTTTGGAGAATTTCTTGAGAATAACAAGCCACTGGTTCCTTCTTCCTACAACAGGGATTGGTGGGCGAGCGAACTCGCAGCGAAAATAGATATGCCAAACAAACTTGAGCGTCTACTTGAGATTTTGAATCTTGAAGATAGCGAGATACCAGGTGGCCTCCCATTCAATGGGGCAATAAAAAGAGGGGGAGAAACTCCTCATGAGCGAGAACGAAGGAGAAGGGATTGGGACAGACTACTCAGATCTGTAGATTTGAGTTGGAAGCAAACCACCATGATTTCTGAAGAATTTGGGACTGCCATACCTCCTCCTTGGAACCTCTGGTGGTCAGACCTCCCTCTAGTTGCGATTCCAATATTGCTCGAAGCCATCTCCATGTCCGAAATGAATCATGAGAAACTCATAATCCCATTTGTGAATGCAAGTGAAACCCAGAACACCGATGAACGTAACATCTCCATAATCGACCGATACGGCCCGATGAGATTTGCACTGATGAGCTTGGGAATAGAGCACAGAATAAGTGGAAAGAGCATCATCATAGATTCGGGTTGGCAACCATTATGCGACACCCTTTCCGATCAAAACCAGATAGATGGACATGATACTGTGTTAGAGATTACCAATCGAAGACTTTCGGCAATTAGAGAGGCAAGAGACGTACTTGAAGCCGAAAGAAAACGAATTGAACAGATAGAGATAGTTAGGACAGAGCGTAGAATAAGTGCTGAGACAGAGGCCAGACAACAGAATCTCGGTGTGGAGGAGACTGAGAAGATAGGCGATGAAGCCGCTGCTGAGATCGAAGACCCAGGCCCCCCGAATCCAGATGAACTGATGACCTCGAAAATTCTGATTGACGACGATGAAGTAGAACAGTCACTGTGGCTCATCAGAAAAATCTCCAAGCATCATTGGAAAGATGCGGTCCCAACCCGAATAGGGGCCAGAATGGGCCGACCGGAAAAGGCCCAGAGAAGAGAGATGAAGCAGTATACTCACGCACTTTATCCCATTGGAAATAATGGGGGACCGCAAAGGCTGCTCGGTCAAATTGGAAAGGGTGCTCTGAGCGTTGATGTGAGCATAAGGCGCTGCATAGAATGCGGCAGGGATACCCATGAAATCACCTGTCGTCATGACCATGGCGATGGCGATGGCCCTTGTAATGGAAGAACGGAGATAAGGCGACGCAAAGAAAGCACTCGAAGGCTGGGGGAGAAGAGACACGTACAATTCACAACCATTCTAGAATCAGCAAGACAGAACCTCGGCCTCAACTCTCTCCCAAGACCAATAAAGGCGACAAGAGAACTCGAATCCAGGCTACAGACCCCAGAACCTCTCGAGAAAGGAATTTTGAGAGCACTACATGATGTTTCAGTGAACAAAGACGGAACATCCAGGTTCGATATGATCGATGTTCCAATCACCCATTTTCGACCATCGGAGATAGGGACTCCGTGGAGAACCCTCCTGAACCTCGGATATGCTAAGGATATGGATGGAGAACCCCTTTCTTCTGATGAACAGATACTCGAAATATTCCCTCAGGACATCATACTTTCAACCAATGCAGAAGACCATCTCTCGAGAACCTGTAGATTTGTTGATGATGAACTCACAAAAATGTACGATATGCAACCTTTCTACAAATATGAGCGCAAGCAAGATCTCGTCGGACATCTCGCAATAGGACTTGCACCTCACACATCCGGTGGTGTACTTTGTAGAATAATTGGGTGGTCGGACGCATCGGCCGGCTACGCACACCCCCTATTTCATGCTGCGAAAAGGCGCAATTGCGATGGAGATGAGGATTGCATCATGCTACTACTGGAAGGACTCCTTAATTTCTCGAGGGACATTCTCCCATCAAATCGCGGCGGACAAATGGATGCGCCACTTGTGCTCACTACCCAATTACTCCCCAGCCAGATAGACAAAGAAGCACTCAATGTTGACTGCTCGTGGATGTATCCCCCTGAATTCTATGAAGCGACAATGTCTCAGATGCATCCCTCCGAAGTGAAACATATCGTTGACATGGTAGACAATAGGGTGGGAACAGTGGGAGATGTCCGTGGTTATGGGTGGACTCACGATTCAGCAGGTCTTTCTTCAGGCCCATCAAACTCCCAATACAAGATTCTTGACACAATGAGGGAGAAAATGGATGCACAGCTCGCATTGGCTTCGCAACTTCGTGCAGTCTCAGTCGAGAGAGTCGCCAAGCAAGTCATCGAATCGCACTTCTTGAGAGATATCCGTGGAAATCTAGTTGCATTCTCTAGACAGAAGGTTCGTTGCGTCAAATGTAACACGTCCTATCGCAGAATACCACTTTCAGGATCATGCATTGCTAAAGTAGCGAGAAACGACCAGACAAGAGTTTTAGACAGTTCAAGCGACGATGACCGTGCAAACGTTTGTGGGGGGAATCTGACTCTAACGGTATTCCCAAAGTCAGTCCGAAAGTACATCCAGGTTACGAACGATGTCATGGATATGTATGGTATAGATCTCTACACCAGGCAACGCGTAGAATGGATGCAATCCAGTGTTGACTCACTATTCGATAACGACAAGGTCACTGTAATGACGCTGAGCGATTTTATCTGATTCCTTCGAATCCGAGCACCTCTAGAATATTCTTCATCCAGACCAACTTCTTCAACTTCCTTTCCGGATTGGTGACTCCAGAATACTTCCCAACAATATCCGATCTAGTTCCCAAAAGCTCGATACGACTCACTTCTACACCCATTGCAATTGCAATACAGGCCGCTCTATCGCCGTCAGTGAATCCCCCGGGATTACGCATGCCCAGTATCCCATGACGCGTCTGATGCGTCAAAGAAATAGGATGATTTCTTATTTTTGAGATGAGCGACTCCAAAGCCATTCGATTGTCACCATGAGCGTGTATAATGAGTGGAATCCCCCTCTCAATCGCTTCATCAAGGCCCCTGCCCCCATCACCGTCGGTGACAATCGCCACTGTTCGATTCCACCCCTTGGCCGGCTCGTCCAATTCTGAAAAAACTCCTGCTGAGCCATCTGCAATTACCAAGGAACAATCCTTTTCGATTGCTTTTTCGA
>Ga0209503_10000645_pt1 | contig 20011 bp, 19 predicted proteins | sample SouAtlMetagenome_2_FD_187448 | JGI IMG/M metagenome (GOLD analysis project Ga0209503, IMG submission 187448) | Marine eukaryotic phytoplankton communities from Atlantic Ocean - South Atlantic ANT15 Metagenome (SPAdes) (version 2) | ecosystem: Environmental > Aquatic > Marine > Oceanic | place... | reverse complement strand
AGAGAATATGCGAAGTCATGGTACATAACTTCTTCTTTCTTATCTGCTAATTTTTTATATACTTGTTGAAGATTTTCGTTAAACTCTGCTAATTTTCCTTGTTCAGTATTTCTGTTTGCATGCTGGTCGGTAAGTCTCTGAATTTCCGATTCCAAATCCCTGACCTGTCTGTTACATCCAGAGATGAGAGTATGATTCTTAGAAATGCCATTATTGAGTTCAGTAATCTCCTTTGTTAGTTTTGTAAACTGATGCTCTCGTTCCTCTTCTTTTTGAATTGCCTCTACTAGGTCTTTATAACCCGATTGCAACTCCGTTGCTTTATTTTGAACATCAGTAATTCTATTTACACGGAACTCTTCTTCTATATTCTGGGTGCAAGTAGGACAAACCGTATGCTCTGTGAAAAACTTATGTTCTTTGGTAAGGGTTGCTACTTTATTAGACATTTTACCCTTAAGTGTGTTTAGTTTCTTTAACTTACCTTTCGCACCTGTTACATTTTCTTGCTCTCTAGTTAAATCAACAACATCATCTGATAACTGCTCATTTTGCATAACATAATCTTCTGCCTCACACAAAAGAGTATCAATCTTAGATCTCTTCTCATCTATTCTTTGCTTACCTTGACTCTCTAACTGATTAATAAAGTTAGTTTGCATCTCAACTTTATCTTTTATATTATCCTTACTTAGATCTAATGTTCTAATCTCATCCTTCTGTCCCTTGATCTTATCCTTAATAAGACTATTCATAGCAGAAAATATACGAATATCTAATAGATCCTCAATAACATCTCTACGGTTTGATCCTGATAATTGCATGAAGGGAACAAAGTTAGTGCTACCCAATATAACAATCTGAGTGAATGACTTATAATTGACCTTAAGGATATTTTCCTCCAACATTTTTTGCATTACACGATCATCTGCCTCCTTATGCATAGGAGTTCCATCAACAACTATTTCAAAAAGATTTGGTTTAATTCCCCTTCTCACTCTATATTGTTTATTATTAATTTGAAAATCAACCTCTACTAAACAATCTTTTTCATTCGTACTATTTGCCAACTGTCCCTTATTAATTTTACGAAAAGGTTTGTTAAACAAACTAAAAGTGAGGGCATCAAGCACAGTTGATTTCCCAGTACCATTTGTTCCAATAATTAAATTGGTAGAATTTTGTTGAAAATCAACCTCAGTAAAGTGATTACCTGTACTAAGGAAGTTTCTCCATCTAATTTTTTGAAATATTATCATTCAATTTTGGTGGAATAACGATATCATTTGGTGTAACCACAGCATACTTATAATTATAGCGTCTACACGTTGCAATTGCAAGCTCATCATCAACTTCTATAATATCCATTTCCTTTTCTTCTTCTGTTTCTAATTGCATAGCATATCTCTCAGCATCATCTTCCTTTTGAAATAGAAATAATACTTTTTCTCCATACTTATTAAGAACTGCATAAGCACCTTCTTGTGGATCTCCTTTCAAACTTAGAAGATACATTATTCAACCTCGCAAGCCTCTGCATAGATTTTTTCTAAAATACCCTTAATTATATTTTTATCACACTCGAAGTCGGAATCATCAATATACCGATTCAAAGTACTCATCGTATTCTCATCTTCTTCTGCTACAAAATCTTCACTCTCATTCAGAACATAGTTCTCTATGATCTTTAATTCCTGTATTCCAGTAGAGTATAATTTATCTATAAATTTTTCAAACTGTTTTTGATCGGTTTTCTTCCTTACAATCAGTTTAATAATTTTATCTTTCAGTTCTTTTGTATTGAATAATTTATAGTTATGATCTTCATAATAAACTTTATAGAACAATCTATATGGATTATTGATTGGTGTTTGTTCTAAAGTTTCAGTATCAAAGATAGTAAATCCTCTAGTATCCTCACAATCATTCCAGAACATCTCATAAGGATTACCAAGATAGTAGATATTACCAACGTTAGATCTTGTATGATAATGACCAGAATAAACCTTCTTGAACTTCTTAAAAGGATCCATATCCATACCATGATCCATTACATGACCAGCAGTAGCAACAAATCCATTCAACTCAAGATGCCCCATACAAACAGATGCTTGCGACTTCTTAATAAGTCCCAAACTCATTTCCCTGTTCTCTTCATTAATCCAAGGCACAAGAAGAATATTACATCCACCCACTTCAATAGAAGTTGTTTCTGAATAGGTTGTTATATTAGTATATTCTTTTAATAATAGATCTATAGTATTAACTTCATTCGTATCTTTATAATATGCAGTATGATTACCAACTATACTATGAAGTGTGATTCCCATTTCTTGGAGCCTATCAAAGTAAGTCTCCTTTGCCCAATCAATAGACCATAAATCTATAGATCTACGATTATCGAATGTATCACCCATATCAATGACAGTATCGATATTGTGTTCTTCCAAGTATGGGAAAAAGACATTATCGTAAAACTTTTTGAAATAAGAATGAAATGGTTTAGATCCTTTACGAGCACCAAAATGCTGATCCGTTATTATCGCTATCTTCATCTGTTACCAGATTTATATTGAATATTATCTTTAATAGTATTATACTCAGAACTACTACTGGAAAGTTGATTATCATCAACCATCATCACTTCATCATAACCTGATTTTTCAATAATCTTAGTTTTAATCTCAAGTTGCTTTTTCTCTTTCTGAATTCTTCTTAGAAAAGCATAATGAATAATTTGTGTAAAATATGCAAATGGATTTCTAGATTTTGCTGGATCAAAGTTATGAATATACTGTACACAGTTTTCTATACCATCAGAGATCATATCATCTCTAAACATATAATTTACAAAATTTGGTTTATAAGAAAGATGTGTAGCAATCTTTAAAAAACAAGATCCAAGATAATTACTAATACGGGGTTTAGGTAAATCCTTTGTTTTTGCTACAGCAACTTCAGCACGATAATCTATTAAAGCTGCTAAGAGTTCTTTATTATTTACATAATGTTCCGATTTCTTCTTAGCCATAACATTAATATAATCCGTTTGTTAATTGTTTATATTATAACATTATTTACCTAACTTGACAAGGTACTAAAATAACTGTACAATACCCTTTGTAAGGGGTGAAGAGATAATATTAGGTTTCTTTATTGAGTTTATATACTTCTTCAAGTTTTTTACGAGCATCTTCTACAGTGCTCACATAACCCATTGATTCATTTATTTTTACTTTACCTGCAATTTCAATATCTACATCTTCATCATTGAGATATCTTTCATAAAAACTAATCATTTGTTTATCTTTAGTTTCAGTCATAGTAATAATTTTATCATATTTAATTAAGAAAATATCATCCTCTGGTAATTCCAACCAAGGTTTTATTTTTACATATTGCCCCACTCCACTATCCATCATCTTCATTATGACTGGACTTTGAAGCATTATAATAGGATCTTCATCATTATTATCAATAGAAACTAGGGCGAATATTTCTTCACCAGTAATTAATTTTATTACTCCGTAAAATTCATCTCCCATTATTTTTTAATTGGTATATTTACTATATCATAATTAAAATTTTCTTCATTATAAATTTTAATTCTTTCAATTAAATGGTTTAGTGTGTAATTTTTTCTTGATTTAATGCTGATATCATCGGCAATATCATATAGAGTTGCCTTTACCTTTCCATTACCTTTTCTGAGTACTCTACCAATTGACTGAAGGTTTCTAATACGAGACTTGGAAGGGCTCGCAAAGATGATGTTGTGCAACCGCTTAATGTTAATGCCAGTGCTGAAAGTACCATAAGACGCAACAATGATCGCATTATCTTCTTGTTCAGTGATCTCACGAACCTTTTCCCTATCTTCAGTAGCTACACCACCGTGAATAAAGAAAACATTTCGTTCTTCTAGTGTATTATTATTTATCATCTCATAAAGGGGTTCACCATGTGCTTCTACTCTTGCAAATAGAATAAGAGTATTACCTTTGAGATCTAAAGCAAGGTTGCGAATTAACCTATTTCTTTTCTCATGAGTAATAATATACTGAACTTCTTCTTCAAAATTTTCAAATTTATTCGGTGGGTGTTTCAATAGAAGCACATTGATATCCAGTTTGGCAAGATGCCCTTTCTTCATTAACTCGTCAGTTTTAATGATCTTATAGGAAGGTCCAAACAATCCCTCAAGAACTAATTTATGAGTTTGAGATCCATCAAGAGTTCCTGTAAAACCATAACGAAATTTAGCATCTGCCAATTTAGTCATTATAGATACTAGTGACTTCGACTTAAACTGGTGAGCTTCATCTCCAATCACAACTGAAAATCTCTCAAAATATTGACGAGGGAGTTTGTAGATAGATTGCCAGGTAGTAATGATAACTTGAGAATCCGTTTCTCTTTCTCTGCCAGCATATATCTTGTGACAATATGAACCAACATCCCATCCGTAATCTGCAAAATCTTTATACATTTGCTCTACGAGCGATGTCGTTGGAACAATTATCAAAATATTTTGTTTCCGTTCAACAAAATATCTCACAATCGAATATATCATCAACGACTTACCTGAAGCAGTTGGAGATATCAATAACTTTCTATTATGTCTTAAAGCATCGTATACTCCATCAATCTGATAATCTCTAGGTTTATATTTAGAGATTGCAGTCATATAATCCTTTACACCTTCTTTTGAGATAGTAGGATTTACTTCAAAAGGTGTTCCATAGTGTTTGCTATCTTTAAACTCATATGTATATCCTTGATCTTTACAAAATTGAACTATTCTATCTAAAAGTCCAACATATATTTCCCCTTTCTGAATATTAAATAATCGTATCTTACCATCCCAATGCTTCTTTTGATAGTGTGGCATAAACTTTGCACCAGGCACATCAAAAGTAAACTGATCAGACAGTTCATAATATACATGAGTTTCTGCATCTATGTATAGATACACCTCATTCTTTTTTGATATAATCAAATGACTCATAATCCTATACCAACGTAGGATTATTTAGAGAGTTATTTTTTAGGCTTATTACCCTTTTTCCACTTTTTATGTTCGCCAGTTGCTTTTCTTATTCTTTCTAATTTAGTTTCTGGATCTAGATTCTTACCTCTTCCCAAACCTCTCATAGTATCTTGAAACTCTGGACTTGTATCCTTTGGAGTGCTTCCATCAGGAGGTCTACGATCAAGTTTTTCTAAGTCAGGATCTTTTTTAGAATCAGCAGCTAATTTATCAGCATCAGGATCTCTAACATTTTGTATTCCTTTATTTACTACGTCTCTATACTCTTTTTCTGCCTTTCTTTTTTTATTAAAATCACCCACAAGAGACGCAAAAGAAGTGACTGCCTTTACACCTTTTTTAATAGGTTGAGATCCTAACCTTAACATTCCCTTAAGACCAGCACCTACCAATCCAGTACCAGTCATAGTTCTATCCATTTCGGACAGATCTTTTCTAAACTGATTAAAATGTTTCATTTATCCAACGATTGTATCAAACCAATCTTGACTCATACCTGAGATTATCTTATCTGCTGAAACAGCATCAGTTGCATATTGTTCTGATATAAGATACTCCACAACCTTCTCATAGTTCTCGTGGATTACTTTACTTTCTCTTGGAGTAGGTTTCATCTTCAATAATAGATCTACTTCTATATTTATAAATCAGTAGTACTAGTAGTATTTAATCCAAAGTTTCTCAGCTTTGCCCATGTTTGACTGGTCAATCCTGAAGAACCACCACCAGTAGCACCACTCTTACCCTGACCGAAACTAATATAATCCCATCTAGTGCTGCTATGTACATTACTAGTAGTACTTGCTCTATTAGTCCAATTAGCATTAGCAGAATTTTTCTGCCAAATAGTAAATCTACTACCACCACGCCATTCAATTTTTACCCAGTTCCACTGATCATATGGAACCCTATAATTCATATAATTGGCATATCCACCACTTGGAGTAGCAACTGACATTTCTTGAGTTGTATTATTGTCATAATGTCCTAATAACCATCCACCAGTAGAACTATATCCATCATTACATATAAACCACTCATTACTACTATTACTAACCTCACCTGAAACTACATATACCTCGTAGTACATATCCCAATTTGTAACAGTACCCAAACTCATAGTTGGCACTGTACCATCACCAGAGTATCTGTAAGAAACCGTAGTTCCATAATGAGTCTCAGTAGCGAACGACCAATCGTAATTGACAGGTGCATCCTTAATTAAAAATTGTGAAGATTGACCAATCTTATGAAATCTATTAGAATCGTCATATACATTTGCAATAAAGGGAACATCATTTTCTGTGACAGCATCGTTTTCAGGTTTTACTGCGAATGTTCCTGCTGTACCAACTAAAGTAAATGATCCACTTCTTTCAGATACTACAAAATGTGTAGAAAGACCTATATTAGCACTATCTTTAACATCCCAATATAAAGTACTTCCACTTGTAACCCTAGTAGTAGCTACGTCTAATAGTAAAGATTGACCTTCATCAACTGATGTACTACCTATTCCACTTACTACAGTAGCAGATGGAGCCTCAGATTTATCTTCTATAATAGTACATAAATGTCTATCATCATAAGTAAGAAGCCATTCTTTTTCATCAGAACCTATTATTTCAGTAAATCCTGTTATTAATCCAACTGTATTATACCCAACATTAGAATAAGTTGTATCACCAAAAGTAGCAGTAGTTATATTATTGGTTTCAGCGTCTGTACCCAATCCAGTAGATCGATTATATTCTGACATCTTTACACCACTACCACCACCGCCAGCAGTTCCTTTATTAATGTAAAGTCCTAAAAATCTTCCCACGATATTGATCTATAACTTTTGATTATTTATATGGTAACTTACTGAGGTTGTAAGAAGAATGCAACAGCATTATTACTACTATCTCCCCACTGTTGATTACCACCAGAATATCCAGCAGGTCCACCCATCCAATGCATATTGGTATGAATACGATTATTACTTATAGTCCAACACATTGGAGCACTACTAGCACCCCATATTTGGTTCTGCCAGGTTCCATTATAGTTATGATCACTTACCCAATAACTACCATTACCTGGATGGTTTCCAGCGTTAGAACATAATGTTCTACTCTCATATGCATATCTCATAATCTCCATTCCAGATCCACTATTATCATGGTCTAATTTTAGATCATATGTTCCAGTAGGATCTACAGCTGTTCCCCAGTTAGGAAGAGTTTCACTGTTAACATACTCAAATATGAAACTACCTGCACGGCTATTTAAGAAATTATCAGTAGGACTACCAGTAACACGCATCATAAATGCTTGATGGGATATAGTATTAATAGCAGTAGATGTTAATTTTCCATGTTGATTGGTATTAATTTCAGCGTCAATCCAACTACCACCAGCATTTATAGCAGAAGAATTTGACATAACATCATTATTACCATTCATTTGAGCAACCTTTATCCATCCACCATCACGGAAAGTAACCCAAGTTTCAAATACTTCTGAACCAGCTTGTATCCAATGTTTACCATCAGAAGATGATGATTTACCAGCAATAAATGCACTCCAGTTGTTTATATTTGCAGGATTAGATTGTGATCCACCACCACCACTACCTGCAGAATCTACAATTGATATTGATATACTTTGTCCAACCTGATGTGTTCTACCAGAATCATCATAAACATATGCATTAAAGGTTTCGTCAGTTTCTGTTATACCATCAATTGAAGGTGTAACAGTAAACGTTCCTGCTGTACCAACTAAAGTAAACGATCCACTATTTGGACTGAAATCTGTAGAAACACCACTTTTACCACCATTTTTAACATCCCAATATAAAGTACTTCCTGCTGGAACATTAGTAGAAGAACAATTAAATACTAACTGAGAACCTTCATCTAATGAGGATAGAGTAGAAGCAACACTTACATTTGGAGCAGTAGCTAAATCTTCAATATGCGATACTAAATGTGCCGAATTGTAGTTTACACGAAATTCCTTACTATCAGCACCTATTGTTTCTTTAAAACCTGTTATTAAACCTACACCATTATAACCAACAGAAGAATAAGTAGTTTCTCCAAATGTTGCTTGAGTTATATTATTATTAGCATCTGTAGTAACACCTACTGGATTTCCCTCATCTCTATTAAACGCTGACATCTTGATAGATCCAGCATCACCACCACCACCAGTTCCTTTGTTAATTGTACTTCCTAGAAATCTTCCCATAATTGATTACCTATACATGTAGTAAAATGCACCTGCAACAGTTCCACCATGATCACTGTTAATATAGACAAACCCATCAGTATGTTCTGCTATAATAGTTCTAGTGTAGTTTTCATTTACTGTATTTCCACCAGTACTGAAACTTGAAGGTCTTCCATACCGTGCTTGCCATTTTACTGATCCATTGTTGTTATTCCAACAAGTAATATTACAGCAATCATTTGAATGGTTATTAGCATAAACAAGCATCACTTCTTTTGTTGGTTTTGGTGGTTTCCATAAAATCATACCACCATCGCTGTCTCCACTACCATGTCCATCAGGGTTCCAATTGGGACTGTTAGATGTAATTGTATTAATAATATCTGGATATTTGTGATTACTACTGTTACCATCTGAATAGAATGATGCGAAACCATCACCATAACTATTAGTCCATTCAGTAGCATCAAACTCAAAATCATTATAGTTGGTAGTCACAATTCCAGCACTGGTTCCACTAACCTGTGTTGAACTACCTCGGACACTATAAAATCTTGATGTATGAGGTCCACCAGTTGCAGTATTACCAAACTCAAAGCTATGACCACCACCTGGACTTTGTGCTTTCTGATAAGTAAAGATTCCATGCTTCTGACTCCATCTAGAAGGAATAGCACTTCCTCCCCAGTTTGCACCAATATACCATTTATCACCACCACTTGCACTTTCAGTAACATATGAACCCCAATTATCATCAGTTGGAGTTTCACTAGCATTGAAACTGTAGTTATTGGAATAAGATCTATGTATCCTTACACCATTCCAAGTATCGTTGTTATTAGTAATATAATAAGATTGTCCAGAAGTAGCATAAATTGGAGTCTGAGAAGGAAGGGCTGTAGAATCAGTAATACCAATCGCTACAGATTGTCCAATCTGATGTGTTCTACCAGAATCATCATAAACGAATACTTTAAAACTATCAGCAGGTTCTTGTACTGTATCCACTTCAGGTTTAACTTGGAATGTTCCTGCTACACCAACTAAAGTAAATGATCCAGTTCTTTCAGATACTGCAAAATCTGTAGAAAGACCTGCAGTAGTATTGTCTACAACACTATAATATAAAGTACTTCCTGCTGGAACATTAGTAGTAGTTGCGTCAAATAATAGATAAGAACCTTCATCTACAATAGTAGCTGTACTAGCTAAACTAACATTTGGAGCAGTTTCTAAATCTTCAATATGAGTAATTAAATTTGCCGAGTTATAACTACAACGCCAATTTACTTCCTTTTCACCTATTTTTTCAGTAAATCCTGTTATTAATCCAACTGTATTATATCCAACATTAGAATAAGTTGTATCACCATATACTACTTGAGTTACATTATTATCACCATCTGTACTTATTCCAGTAGTTCTAGTAAACTCTTGCATTTTGGTGCTTCCACCACCACCAGATCCACCACCTGCACCTCTATTTACTTTACTACCTAAAAATCTTACCATTATTACCCTAATGATGTCATTAAATATCAACTATTTATAATTACATTCCTGCCTGGAATTTATTCCACTCAATTGCGTTCTTAATTTGAAATGTTCTATTAGAAATATTTTTAATAATTTCTTCTAAAAACTTTAAAGTAGCATCATAATATCTTATTTTAAGATCTATTTTTATCATCTTCTCATCTGCTTCCATGTATCTCTGTATGGCATCTTTTTCCCTTACTTTATAACCAAAGGGTTCTTCAATATAAACCTCTGCTGGTGCTTTACCTGTATAGTAATTATGTCTTTCCAATCTTGTTTTATTATATTGCTCTCTTGCCTTTTCACGCATCAAAGTAACAGTATTATAAACTGTATAATACTTTGAGTGTAATTGAGGAATTTTTAATGATTCATCATGTAGATTATCAGGATCAATGACAGCATCACGCTCCCACATTTCCTGAATTTTTTCAAGATTCATAAAGAACTAGTCAAACTGTAGATAGTATACCTGAAAGATGCCTCTGCTGTAAAGTATTGTATATCAGAAGTAGTTGCATCAAAATCTAATGAAGTTAATGAAACTGGAAATAGATCTTGAAACTTTACTTTTGCAATTTCTCTTAGATTACTATTCAATATTCTAAGTGTTCCATCACAGAATGCTTCTTTAGGATCTCTCATTGCAGCACTATCTGTTGTCAAATCTCTAAACTGTGCTGGTGTTTCGGGAAATCCTAAACCTGTTAACCAATTATAAACTGCCATATAATTTTCCATATTCTCATCCACTAAAAACTTTAAAGTAAAATCACCATATGTCAATTTCTCACCAGGAATATCAATATCTTTTAGATATGTTGGTTGAGTCGCAAGTGCTAAGGATAACTCTGGTATTCTAGCACTATTTGATAAAAAGTCAATTTTAGGATATTTTGATAAATTAAACTTGAAACCTACTGAAGATAAGTAGTTTCTATTCTCAATTTGTTTATTGAATATACTAGAAGTCATTATATTTTTTTTAAATATTTAGATAAAAAAAGAGACCCCCGAAGGAGTCTCTTTATTGAAGAAATTATATCCTTTCTTCTTACATAAGGTTAGTAACCTTAACTCTTCTGTAGTAACGGTTTGAGTTACGTGTGAGTGTACCAAGTCCTTGAGTTGTTCCTTGTGAGAATGGGTTTTCGACAATGCCGTAACGTGTCTTAAATCCGATCTTAGGTTGGAATGTATCCTGACCAACCGCACGAACCATCTGTAGAGGCACGTAAGGGCAGTAGAATAGTCCAGCGTCATAAGGAGAAGAACCTTTGTAACCAACAACGTAGTACTGATTAGCACTTGTGTTAGCAGCATAAGGATCGATATACACTTTGTACTTACCTTGCAAAATACCAGCAAATGTATTGCCTGTATCGTCTACATTAAGGTTAGCATTAAGTGCAGGAGTGTAATCAAGTACACCAGCCATTGTTAGGGCAGAAGCAACATCAGCAGATGTTAGAATCATGTTACCCTTTCCACGACGAGTTCTTTGTGCGATTGCGTTAGCATCACGCTCGATCTGGAAAATAAGTCCCTTGAACTTCTCAACTGACCATCTTCCGTTTGAGTCAACGTCTAAGTCAAATGTACCACCTGAAGCAACGTTTGCTTGAGCACCAGCTTCAGCAACGTTATAGATTGTACGAATAACTTCACGGTTGATCTCAGCAAGGATCTCAGTAGAAAGAATGTTAGCAAGTTCTGCTTCTGCATTCAAACCGTGGATCGCCTTGAGGTCTTGAGCAAGCTCTAGTGAGTACTCAGCTTTCAACGCACGAGATTTAGCAGTAACTGTTACTTTCTCGATGCTGAACGCCATCTGGTTGAAGTGCTCAGATTCACCGAGTCCTTCAGCAGCGTCTGTACGCATACCTTGACCAACGTTGTAGTCAGTAGCGTTTGTTTGTGCAGCAGTTGAATTAAGAAGACCAGGATTAGAACCACTTTGTGCAGTTGTACCTAAACCAACGTTGTTTGCACCAGTTGCGGTGAAACCATCAGTTTCGTTGAATCCAGAATCTTGTCCAGAGAATGCTGTATCTGCTTCGTCGAACAGAGCTTCTGTACCACTCTGTGTCTTGTAGCGTGAACGCATTGCAAAGATTAGTCCAGTAGGACCATTCATTGGTTGAACACCAGCTAGGTCATATGCGACCAAGTTTGGCATTGCTCTTCTGATTAAAGAAATCAGAACGGGGTCGAAACCAGCAGTAGGACCACCAGCAGCAGCATCAGCAGAGAAACCTGCGTTTGCACCTGAGTTAGTAGCGTTTGTGGGGGCTTCTGTAAGGAAAGAACGTTCTTCACGTAATTCTTTCTCTTGGTTTTCTAACAGGATAGCGGTTGTCGCTCTACGATGAGAGTCCTTGATTGGATCAAGTCCGTCATAATCGAGAATAGGTGCCCACTTTTCCTGTAGATATTCAGAATTGAACATCTGCATTTTAAGTTTACCTTTTTATTTGTTTGAAATTAATGATTTAGAAATCACTTTTTAGCAGCTCTTGAAAGAGTATTCAAATAGGCTTGCATTGTTGGGTTAACTTCTTCCGAAATTACCTCATCAGTTGAAACCTCTTCAGATAAATTTTCCGAGGTGCTCGTTGGAGCACTAGTATTACTTGGGAAATAAGATTCCTTCAGTGTACCTAGTTTCTCACGATAGTCTGTCTCACTTTCAAACTCAACATTCTCTGCAAGACTAGCAAGTTTCTCTTTCTGAGTGTCTGCAAGACCTTCAGTAACTTCAGCAAATATTCCATCTGCTGTAGATTCTGCTAATCTACGATTAAGAGCAACGTTTTTATCTATTTGCTCATTGAGTTTGGACTCCATTTCATCAAGTTTATCTACCATACTATTAAGTACATCATATTTTTCTTCAGGGATAGTTACATAATGTTCTTCAAATAGACTCTTCATTCCATCTAGGAATGATTCAGTCATTTCTGTTTTAAGACCAGCTTCTACTGCAAGTGCATTTTCTTGAATCCACTCATCAGCAACGTACTCAAGGTAAGAATCAACTCTTTCAGTAAGTCCTGCCTTAATACCATCTAGTTCTTCAACTAGAGCAGCAGCATATGCTTCATTGAGTTCTTCTTTAATTTCTACAACCTTGGTTTTAATTGCGGTCTCGAAAATTGTTCTAGCTTTGTCCTGAAACTCTTCAGAAAGATCTTCACCTTCAACTAATGCTTTGAGGTCTTCCTCAACATCAATAGTTTCTTCGATGACTTCTTCTTCAGTAGCCTCTTCTTCGGCAACAACTTCAGTTCCTTCTTCTGTTGTCTCTTCTTCAGATACAACTTCTTCTTCTGTTGTTTCTTCTTCAGCAACTACTTCATCAGTAGTTGTTTCTTCTTCAGCAACAACCTCCTCTTCAGTCTCAACTGATTCTGCTTTAGTTGCTTTAGAATTTACAACATCTTTAACTTGTGCTAAAGTTGCTCCACCTTCTTTAAGTTTTGCAGAATCGTCGTCAGGACGATAGTTTTCAGGAGTAGGTCCACCGAGGTCTTCGACTGCAGCACCAGATGGTGCTTGTAGTGAATCACCTGCTTGGGCACCTTTGGTTACTACGTTTTCTTCGATGTTTTCCATGTCGTGAATTTGTTACCAACGGACGGTTTAGTATGATTCGTAAGAATCTATACTTATTTATAGATTTCTTAATTTATCTTTAGCTTAGAGGTTATTTAGAAAATTTTGGAATAGACCCAACTTGTGCTCCTCTAAAGCACGTTGACCAACTAACGTATTAATTGATTTCTTTGTTTTTTCTGCGAGTTGTTCACGGAGAAGTCCTCCATCCCAAACCCACTCTTTTCCTTCCATGATTCCATTTACAAATGCATCTGGAGCAGAAGGATCGGCAACGATATCAGCAGCAGTTGCTAACTGAAAATCTTCACCAACAACTTTTGTACCTGAATGATCTTCTTTAAGTGATCCAATACCACGAGAAGAAACACCCAACATAACACCTTCACCAAGTAAAGATTGTGCTATCTTACCCATAGGTGTATCAAGAAGAGTTGCCTTTCCTTTAAAATTATTACCTTCTTGACAAAGAGATGTAATTTTATGAGATACTCTATCAAGGTTTACTGTAGGACCTTCGGGATGACCCAATTCTCCTAAAGCACGACCTTTTTTTATAAAAGATTCATTATATCTTTTAACTTCATTACTTAAAGTACCTAATGGATACATTCTACCATTACGGTTTTTAATTTCCGCTTGAAGGAATGTACCTTCTATACAAAGACGCTTACACTTCCTACCACCTTTAGTGTAGGCTTCAGTAACTACTTGTACGTTAGAAATTTCTTCTGTAATTAATTTCATTCTTCGGTTTCCTGTTCTATGGGTTCACTAGATTCTTCTGATTCATCATTAAACATTGCATTTGCTACAAGAGGTTTAGCGGCATCTAATCTTTCAGATGACTTAGCATAAAGAATATCTTTAATTTTATCTGATACATCAGATGAAGATGCGTCAGTTGCAATCAAATCAACAAGTTCTTCCATGAGAATTAATAATAGAATGTATATTTCCTATTTATAACTCCGCTTTCTTGGTATCTTTAGAGTATTGAGCATCAACTACTTGTGCTTGTGATTCTAAATCAGGATCCATAGGTTGTTCACCCATACCTTCCATTGTAGGATCACCACCTTCTTGAGGTAATGGTTCGCCAGTTATTGGGTCAACTTGAGATGGATCTGGAAGAATTCCCTTCTGAATTTCATCTTCTATTTGTGTATCAATTTCTTCTATTTCTTGATCTGTTTGACGCAATACTCTCTTACGAACATACTCTGTAGAATAGTATTTACCAATGTATGGTTCAATTATAGATAATTGATTTAACCTACCTTCCATAAGTTCAGATTCTTTAAGTTCCGCAAATTGATTATCATAGATGAAATCATACTGAATATGATCCTCCATTTGTTTCCAATCTTCTGGAGTAACAATATTTTTCAGAATCAATTGAGTTCTGAGTATATCGTTAAACATATGTGCAAAACGTTTTCTTAAACGTCCTACAAACTTAGCAAATTTAAGTTCATCTCTCAAGATCTCAGATGAACGACCCAAATTAAAACCACCATCAGCAGCAATTCTAGATTCAGGAACACCTAATGCACGATATAATTTCTTTTGGAAGTATTCAATATCAGCAAGTTCGCCAAGATTTTGTCCACCAGGTAATGTTGTAATTTCAGTTCCCCGACCACCTTCTCTTCTAGGCAACCAGAAATCTTCCATCATACTCATAAATTTACGGTCATCACGAACTTCACCAGTATTCGCATCGTAAACTAACTTATTTCTATAGCGATTCATTACCTCTTTTAGGTATTGTTCTGCCTTTACTTTTGGTAGATTACCTACATCAATATAAAATATTCTTCTTTCAGGTGCTCTTGATATTCTGTATATTACAAGAGAATCCTCAATCATTCTAAGTTGATTAAGTGCCTTGATTGCTTTGTGTAGATAAGAAAGAACTCTATTCTTATTCCTATCAACCAAACCAGAAGTACACATTGCAACAGAATCTTTAGCAATTTTAATCTGAGATGATTTCCCAGACATACTACCCATCATTGCTGTTGGGTGCTGTACTTTAGGAGTATAGATAAAAAATTCATCAAACTCTGGATTTGGAACTACTTCTGCATCGGATCTAACTCTTATAGTAGGATCACTACCAGGTTTTTTCTTTTCTTGACGAATATACTTTATTTTTAGAGGATCAATATATCTAAGATCTTGAATACCATCTTGGGGATTCTTAGTATCAATAACCTTTAAATAAAATACTCTACCATCAATATACCAGTTTCTAAAAATCTCATGGGACTTTTTATCAAAGTCCATTATTTCTTTAATATATCTAAACTCTTCTCTAATTTTTTTCTTTAAAGTATTACTAGCATTTAAGTTTGAAAGTTCTACTTCTACTGGAGAGTCATATAAATCACTAACTATCGCTTCATTAACAACATCTTCAATAGCACCATCCGCTTCTGGATGAAGTGCCATTTCTCTATATCTTCTTATTAAATCATAATCTGAACGATATGCACCTTCAATATCTACGTATTGACCATAAAATCCACTCGATATAAAATTATCAACACCGTCCTCATTATTTTTGGGGACGGGTGATACTATCGAAGTGGATTTCTTTTCTGTATCCTCAATTGAAAACCCGAAAAGTTTTGCCATAGTATAAAATTTACTCTGTTATATAATCTATTTAGTTGATGTCTTCACCACCAGCATTTGGACCAGTGCCTTTAATAGCTTCCCAATACTGAACTTGCAGTTCAACTGTAAACTCTTGAATCCCTTGAGCATCGTAAGAAAGTTCAATAGGACCAACTTGAGTTGGGAAAGTGTCATAAAATCTATAAGATCTTAATGTAGAACCATCACGATCTAACTGATAGACATAAGCATCTGCTTGATAATCTGCAGGATTTGTTAAACCTGTATTATCTGACATCCTGTTAATAGTATTCATCCACCTTTCAAAAGCAGATCTTACACCAAAATCAGTATCGTTAATTACAGTAACAGTCCAAGAATCAATTGTTCTGTCTCCAGCAATTTTAAGAACCCTTCCTCTGAAAGGAACTTCGATCTGAGCAACATTGGATGCTGGTAAATTAGCACCTTTTACTAAGAATCTTGATTTGTCAAGAACTGCAGTATCTGGTTGAGCAGCATCTGGAAAAGTGAGGACAACTTCAAACAGATTAGCACGAGCACCACCACCCGTCAACTTACTCTTGAAGTTTGATATAGTCCTTAGTGGTGGTGGATTGACTTGATTTCTAGCCATGATTGTTTAGAACCTCTTAATTAAACTGAACCGATTACTTCTTCAAAAGCAACACCAGTTCTCGTAGCAACAAAGGTAAGACCAATGAAGTTGATAGAACGTGCTGGTTTAATGAAGATATCTGCAACAAACTCATTGGAATCAATGACTGCTGCTGTGTTATTTGTTTCATCACAAATAACTACGAAATCGAAGATACCTCTCTTCGCTTGAACATCCCTCAAGAATGGTTCAATGATATTTACAAAGTTAGTCCTTGTAAGTTCATCGTTAAATTCAAAGAGTTGATCCTTTGCAGCAGCTGCAATAGCATCTTCAAGGTAGATAAACAATCTACGAACGTTGATGCGATCAAATGCGGATGCTTTTGCAAATCCAGTTTTATCACCGAATAAAATAATACCTGCACCTGGTGAACTAATAACTGGATTAATTCTGTTTGAATAAAGAGTATCTCTTTGCTCTTTACCAGGATTGTAAACAAGTTTAGTTGCGTTAAGAATGGCACCTCTTGCTGTTCCTGCTGGTGAGAACCAAGGGAACTGCTCAATACTTGTTCTAGCACATGTTCCAGCAACGTCTCCATTTAATGGAACATATCTGAATGTGTTATTAAAGCGGTCATACATGTATTTGTAACCACTATCAAATACTGCATAAGTTGAAGATGCTCTATCAGAATAGAAACTTGTTATATTTGATGTAACTGTATCAATATCACTAACAGTTACAGTTCCAGAAACGCTATCGTTTAAGAATGCTTGTCTGTAAGGTGAAATAAATGCAACTGCATCTTTTCTAGATTCTGCAACTGCAATAACTTCATCTGCTACTCCAGCAGCAGTATCTTTATCGTAGTTTGCAGATCCCATCAAAACAAAGTCGATGTCAGTTTCTTCTTTGTTCTTGAATACTTTTAATCCACTAATGATGTCATCAGCACCAGAATTTAATGCACCTGTACTTGTTATAGTAGAAATACCACCATAATTTGTTCCGTTTGCTAATGCATAACTGTTAGATCCAGAACCACCAAAGTTAACATTGTCTGATTTCTGATCCCATCCAGCATCAGTATCTAAAACATATCCAGTACTAAATGCATTTGCTACGCTATTAGCAGGTGCACTACCACCAAAGACATACTTAGAATTAACTGCAAGATACTTTCTCCAGTATGAAGTAGCACCTACAGAATATTCAGCATCTGTTGCTTTAGAAAGTGATAGATGTTTCTCTAAAATTGTTCCAGCATTTCCAGTAATAGATCCAGTGTCGTCTATAACAACAACATGAATTTCATCAAATCTACCTCCTCTGGTAGCAACATATGATGAAGTTGATGGTCTATTCGCTAGTTGATCCCACTCAAGAGTACCACCACCTTGTAAAGTTATTGTTTGAGATTCAAACCAATCAGCAACGCCACTAGGTGTTTGATTTCCAAGTGAAACTGCATTACTTAATCCACCACCGTGAATTGCAACCGCCTCTTTCTTGAATTCATATGCTCCACCAGCATTGTATTCAACGTTTTCTTCAACTCCAGCAGCATCTACGTGAGAAACAACTTTAACTTCAACAGTACTATTAGCACTATCTACTGAAGTAATGACTCCTTTTATAAGACCGCCTAAAGTTGTTAATCCTTTTTTACGACCTGTAACATCCTGTGTTACTGCAGCACCAACTAACAATGATGATGTGCTTAAACCAACGGTTGAAATACCACTTAATGTTTGGTCTGACTTAGCATCAATAGTTGCTACCTTAATACCATTTGCCCAACTTCCAGGTGTACTAGCAGCAAAGGTTACTCCAGTGATTGTATTCTCATCGTAACCTAACTGATTGTAATGAGTTGAACTTTTAATTCTAATGCTAGAAGCAGTACCAACAAAAGCGTTCTTTAGACCAACACCAGTTACAGTGTTAAAGTCATCTGCTCTAACAACGCTTAATGTTCCACCATATGCAAGATATGATGATGCAACCAACCAATGCTCATAATGCTTATCAGTTGAATATGGTTGTCCAAACGTTTGAAGAAGGTCTTCTTCATTTTCTATTAATTGTGGATCTCCAACAGGTCCTTTCGCAAAAGGTGCTACAAGTGCTCCTGTAGACCCACTAGTTGGATCAACTCTACCAATGGTTAAGTCAACCTCTCTTATAACAATACCAGGAGATGCTAAATTTAGAGGCATCTTTTATACTCCGAATCTCAGATTTTTCCTATGATTATTTATTGTTTAGTATCTTTACATGTAGTCCCACATGTATGAACGGTCTCCATACTCATCTGTATGCCATGTATCTCCATCCTTATCAGTAAAACTTCCCATATCATCAAATCCATCTTGAACAAAACCAAATGGTGCCATATCTTGCTCTATCTGATTCTTTTGTTCTTCATATATTCTCTTACGAATGTCATTATCTGACATCTCTTTGAAGTAATCCTGTGCAACTAACCACGCAAATATAACAAGACACATAGCAAGGTCATCATTACATCCTTCCTCTGCTTCAAATGAATTATGCTTCTGTGCAAATGTTGTTAGTTCTGAAATAATTTCATAATCGCAAGTAAGGAGTTTATCATCCTCCATCATCGTCTTAAGATTGGAGCATCCTAACTTCTTAACTGCAGATGTCATTCTGACACCAAGTTGTGTTTTCTTACCAGAGAAACCTTGTCCAACTATTTGACCTGCTCTACCTCTCATAGATGCCATTAAGACATTCTCATACTCAAGATCATACTGAAGTATGCTTGCAACCTGATCACCTATATCATTGACCTCTATTAGAAGATAAGCATTATTATATCCTTTTGCGACATCCAAAATTATATTTGGGAATAGCATAGGTTTAATTTCGTTATTCCTATACTTTGCAACTACTTTATAAGGAAACTCTGTCGTATCGAAAACTATAAAGGCAGAATAATCATTACCAAGACCTCTGGCAACGTCCACAGTCATTATATAATTATGTTCTGGAACTGGTGTTTCGTAAATATCAAGTCCAGCGTTTCTTGTCTTTGGTGCATCATATACAAGATTTTTGAGTTTCGCTGCATTAATAAGAGTATTAACAGATCCTAAGAACTCACACTCAAACTCAATCTTAAACTGTTGCTCTGATGTGTTTGCAATTGTTTGCTCTTTCCATTCATCATCTCTACCAGGAACTTCACTCCAATGAACATCAGTTGCTACATACTCACTTTTCCCCTTTTCACTATCGTGCCACATACGATAGAAATGATTCATACCCCTTGGGGTAGAAACGATAATTACTTTAGTACTTTGTCCAGAAGT
>Ga0209503_10000644_pt1 | contig 20014 bp, 16 predicted proteins | sample SouAtlMetagenome_2_FD_187448 | JGI IMG/M metagenome (GOLD analysis project Ga0209503, IMG submission 187448) | Marine eukaryotic phytoplankton communities from Atlantic Ocean - South Atlantic ANT15 Metagenome (SPAdes) (version 2) | ecosystem: Environmental > Aquatic > Marine > Oceanic | place... | reverse complement strand
AAAATATACTGTTCTTCCATCAAAAAATTAAATATGTTTCATCATTCCTTTTCTATCCTAACTACTAATTCCAATAGTTAGGATAGAAAATTTGATTCTGTTTAGATTTTAAATAAAATAAATTATAGAAAATAAAACCTATGTCGTTATTTATTGTAAGACAAAACCGTGGTGGTGATGTATGGAGCTGGGAGGTTAGTGAAGCTTATGTGATGGCTTTAACGTTTCTTGTATTCTTCGCTGTAGGTAAAATTTTTAGAGCTGTTATAAAAAATCAAATCAAGAAAAACAAAAACAGAAACAAAAAAAATATTGAAATAGTTAATGCCCGCGGTGGAGGTGGTAGCTTGCTAGAATTTAATAACAATGAAGAATTGGCGGAGATGATTCTGGTTTGTATAGAAGATAATAAAAGCTATTTGGTCAATGATCCTGATATAATTAAGTTAATTTTCGCTTTAGTTAAGGCAAAAATAAAGAAAGAATCGATAGTATTGACCCCAAATTTAATTCGTTATTTAGCTTGGCGATTGGTTAATGATGATAAAACCTTATTTTTGAAAATTAGAAATATATTCTTGTTTTCGGAAAGTCAAGCGAGAATTAGTTTTCGAGTAATTGGAACTGCTTTCATTGCATTTATAGGCGCTGTGTTCAATATGCTTCCTTATTCTATTTTAATCGCACTGACTTATTTTGATACCACTGAAAACTGTTATCATAGGTGTTCCGACTATTTCCATGAACTTCCAGCAGAAGGTCCTGTTAAAATTCAACGTGAAAAATCAACTGGTAATATTTTTATATCAGCAAACGATGATGCTCGTCAAATCGAAATTTATATACCATCAAAAGCTCCGGAAGAAGTGACCATGAATGAAAAGGGAGAATTAATAAAAACTTATCAATTTTCTCGAAAAAAGCCGAGACAAGTCAATTTTTCTGACTTTAGAAAGAAGGATAAGGATCTTTCAATATTTAAAGATCAAGATTTAAAAGAACCGAGTGTTCCTCAAAGAACTTGCGAGCTTCGTGAAGCAATGGAATCAGATTGAAATGGGAGTAAATAATTAAATAAAAATTTTTCATAATCTCTGGCTCAGAAATAGCAATTTAAAACTATATTAATAAAAGACTCTATTAACTTAGAGTCTTTTATTAATATAGTTTTAAAAAAGTTTTATCCAAAAGAGTTAAGTTTTTAACTCCATTACTAATTACCAAGAGTAAAGATCATCATACTTTGTATATATTTATTATTATCTAGACAAGAAAATAGATAATACTTATGTGAGCATTTTAAATTAGCTAAAGTTAATTTTATATTCTAAATATTGTCTCGTTAACTTATAAGAAAAATAAAAAGTATAGTCTAAACAAATGCCAATTGTTTTTATAATATTGTTCAAAAGAAATTAGAAATTCAATTCTGCAGCTTGAACTTTTTCAAACTGTTTTTTCTTTAAAATTAACATGATCTGCGATAATACTACAGATAAACAAAAAGCTAGATAACCAAAAATTCGGATTGGATTTTGTAATACGATTTCTGATTCTTCTTGTCCAAATCCACCCATATTAGGATCAATATTTAAAGCCTGTTCAGTTTTTACAATATCCCCTTGTTTAACAATCAAACTTAATCCTGCTGGAACAACTTGTGATGTTTTTGTTCCATCAGAGTTTAAAATTGTAATATTAGATTCTCCTTTTTCCGAAGTTGTAATTTCTGCAATTTGACCCGCTTGAGTAGCACCAAACACATTTACATTACTTTTTTCACCAGTTGGATAAACTTGACCACGTCCTCGATTACCACCTGCATAGAATGGATAAGTTAAATATTTGACATCAGAGTTCTTTCCTGGATCTGGTGCAATTACAGGAAATATTAATTCTTGATGTTTTTTTCCGGCAATTGGACCAACGACTAAAATATTATCAAATTCTGCACTATACGGTGAAATAAAGACACCTTTATTCTTTTGTTTAAGTTCATCTGGAATTTGATTTTTTGGAGCTAGTTTAAATCCTTTCGGTAACATCAAAATTCCACCGACATTAATATCAGCTTTTTTTCCATTTGCACCTACTTGTTTTTTACTTGTATCATAAGGTACTTTAATAGTTACTTCAAAGACTGAATTTGGTAAAACGGCCTGTGGAGATTCAATCTCAATTGCTTTTTGATTTAAATGACAGTTTGCACAAGCTAATTTTCCATTTGCTGCACGTGGATTAGAATAATTTTGTTGTGCAAAAACGGGGTATGCTGATGAATCTTGAATAGCGAAACCAAATAAATTTATGCCAATTGCAAAGGCAAATAAAAGACTTTTCAAAAATCTGTTAGTTGTCATATTTAAATAATTTTTAAGTCTAAATATTTCATGATATGAGTTAATTTTTTAGTAAAAACAAGATACCTAATCCTATAAAATATAGCAGTAATATTGCTAAAGATAATAATAACTGGGTTAAAGGATCGGTTGAAGGTGTTAAAACTGCACCGAAGATTGTCGATAGTAATATTATATATCTCCATGCACGTAACATTTGATTAACTGAGACAATATTTAATAACCCAATTAATATTTGAAGAATGGGTATTTGAAATGCTAATCCCGTACTATAAAATAAAACCAAAATGAATTCAAAATATTGATCAAATGACCATAAAGGTTCTAGTACTTCTTCACTATAATTTAAGAAAAAGTTCAAAGCAGCGGGGATCAATGTATAATAAGAGAAAGCTAAACCTAATCCAAATAATACTAATGAACCTGATAATAAAGATAAAATTACTCTTGTTTCTTTTTTAGTTAATCCTGGTAATAAAAATAATATTAATTGACTTATTATAAAAGGACTCGAAAATAATAGTCCCGTATAGAAAGATATTTTAATAGTTGAAATAAAATATTCTCCGGGTGATAATTGAAAAAATTTTACATTACTAATTGGAAGTTCTAAAATTTTAACTAAACTTTTAACTTCAATAAATGCTAAACCCGTTAATACCAAGATTATCCAAAATAGAAGAAAAAATCGTTGACGCAATTCTTCAATATGTTCAGAAAAAGGTAGTTCTAGTATTATAGTTTTCTGATTGGTAAAATTAAAATTAGAATTAGTTACCATCTAATCAAAATTTATTCTTAATTTAAATTTAAAAAGTTTAAAAATCTCAATCTATAATTGAGATTTTTAAAAACGTTACAGGCTATACAAATTTAAGATAAATAACTAATTGCTTCTAATCTTGCTGTTGCTTTTCGTAATTCTACAGAAGCATCTAATCGAGCTTTGCTAGTTTCAGCGTTTTCAACAGCTAAAGTTGCTTTCTCTAATTCTTTTGTTGCTTCAGTTAAATCAACATTAGTAAGTTCTTCAACATCATTTACTAAAACTGTTACCCGATCTCGAGCAATCTCAGCCAACCCACCGCATAGAATAATTGGTGTCCACTTTTCATTTAATTTAATACGTAACAAACCTGTATCTAAAGCTGTAATTAATGCTGCATGACCTTCTAATACCCCTATTTGACCTGTTAAACCAGGTAAGACAACTTCATCAGCTGTTGTTGAACAAATAACTCTATCAGGGGTAAGAACGCGAATGTTCATAACCATATGTTATATTCCTTATTTTAGAGTTTCCGCTTTTGCAATTACTTGATCAATATTACCTACAAGATAAAATGCTTGTTCAGGTAAATCATCTAATTCTCCTTTCAATACCATTGAAAAACCTTTAATTGTGTCTTCTAAACTTACATATTCACCAGGGGAACCTGTGAAAATTTCAGCTACAAAGAATGGTTGTGATAAGAAACGTTCTACTTTACGTGCACGTGCAACTATTAATCGATCTTCTTCTGATAATTCATCAATCCCTAAAATTGCAATAATATCTTGTAATTCTTTGTAACGTTGTAAAGTTTCTTTCACATTTTCAGCAATCTCGTAATGTTCAGAAGTAACAATACCTGGTTGTAACATAGTTGATGTTGAATCTAATGGATCTACAGCAGGATAAATACCTTTTGCTGCTAACCCTCTTGATAATACTGTTGTTGCATCTAAGTGAGCAAAAGTTGTAGCTGGAGCAGGATCCGTTAAATCATCGGCAGGTACATAAACTGCTTGAATTGAAGTAATTGAACCTTGAGTTGTTGATGTAATACGTTCTTGCAATGCCCCCATTTCAGTAGCTAAAGTTGGTTGATAACCTACAGCCGATGGCATACGACCTAATAATGCAGATACTTCTGAACCAGCTTGTGTAAAACGGAAAATATTATCAATAAATAATAAAACGTCCTGCTTATTTACATCACGGAAATATTCAGCCATTGTTAATGCTGTTAAACCAACTCGCATTCTTGCTCCAGGTGGTTCATTCATTTGACCGTACACTAATGCTACTTTAGATTCAGCGAAATTACTTTCGTTAATAACGCCAGATTCTTTCATTTCTTCATATAAATCGTTTCCTTCTCTTGTACGTTCACCTACACCACCAAATACTGATACTCCACCGTGAGCTTTAGCAATGTTATTAATTAGTTCCATAATTAAAACAGTTTTACCTACACCGGCACCACCAAATAATCCAATTTTACCACCACGACGATATGGAGCTAACAGGTCAACTACTTTAATACCAGTCTCAAAAATCGATGGTTTCGTTTCTAATTCAGTAAATGCTGGGGCATCACGATGAATTGGTAAAGTCTCGTCATATTTAACTTCACCTTGCTCATCAACCGGTTCACCAATGACGTTAAAAATTCGACCTAATGTTGGAGTACCAACAGGAACACTAATTGGTGCACCCAAATCAATAGCCTCAACACCACGTTTTAAACCGTCTGTTGAGCGCATTGATACTGCACGTACTTTATTATCACCTAATAATTGTTGTACCTCAACAATTGTTGTAGTTCCATCTGACAATTCAATCTCAATTGCACTGTAGATAGGTGGTAAAGTCCCTTGAGGAAATGCAATATCTAATACAGGTCCAATAATTTGAGTGACATACCCTTTATTTAAATTAGTTTTTACCATTTGAATTTAACATATTTAAAATACTTGAGGATAAATATACTTTCACAGTCTAAGTTAAGATTTTAAATATTTAGAATTTTAAAATTTATTTACCTATTATTATTGTATAGTAAAATAAGTAAACTTGTAAATATGATGAAATAGTTTATTAACTAGACTCACTTAACCGACCAGTTACTTTTAACCAGTTGCGTGCACCTGGGTAATTATCAGGCGCTAATTTTAAAGCTTGAATCCAGTATTCTGCTGCCTTATCAAATAATTCTTTAGATAATTCAACATATTCATCTTCATCTAAACTTTGTGCTCGAAGAGCTTGAGAATGATAAATTACTGCAATATTATTTAAGGCTTGTGGAAGATTTGGATTTAAAGAAAGAGCTTGATGGTAAAATTCTAAAGCTTGAGTATATTTTCCAGTATTTCCATAAATTAAACCTATATTATAAAGTGTATAACTTCTATCATATGGATCTTCCTCGACCTGTAAGGCTTCATAATAATTTTGTAAAGCTTCAGCATAACGTCCTTTAGACTGAGCACTCATTCCTGCTCGATAATATGAAAACGCTTCTTTTTCTTGTTTACTTGCTGGTAAAACTTTTAATAATATATCAGCAATAACTGTAAATGTTTTATCAATAAAATTTCCCATAAAGTTTCTCCTTATAAATGTTATAAATAAATATGGATATTAGTTTAGAATTATTATATATTAAAAAATAATAATTCTAAATCCATTTAAACAGAATTCGATGCTACAAAAGGAAATAATGATAATACTCTTGCTCTTTTAATTGCTTTTGCTAATTTTCGCTGTTGTTGAACTGTTACACCTGTTGCGCGACGTGGAAGAATTTTGCCTTGTTCTGTTATAAATAATTTCAATAAATCAGTATCTTTGTAATCAATTTTTTGATTTAAACTAATTGGTGATAGATTTTGTTTTTTTGTTACCATGATTTGATTTATTTAATTTCTTTATGGATAGTTGTTTTATTACAATTTGGACAATATTTTTTTAATTCTAAGCGTTCTGGATTATTTCGACGATTTTTTTGGGTCGAATATCTTGAAACACCTGGTTTTACTTTGTTTAAATTTGATCGACATGTAGTACATTCTAAAGTAATTAAAATTCTAGTACCTTTATTTTTTGCCATAAAATCTTTATACTAATAGTTTTATTAGTATATTGCTTAAAAATCTTTATCTTAGCAAGACTTAATACCAATGATTTAGCGGAAAATTTTTTCTTAATAACTTTTAATTTTTTATTAAATATACTATATTAGAGTAAAAATTAAATTCTTAAAAAACTATATGGCTAATACTAAATCAGCAGAAAAACGCATCAAAATTAATGAGCGAAATCGTTTAAGAAACCGTTTTTATAAAAGTTCGGTAAGAACGTTGATTAAAGTTTTTTTTAAAGACTTAGAAATCTATAAAATGTCTAAAAGTCCTGACGAAAAAGAAAAATTGACAAAAATTTTAAGTTCTGTTTATAGTTTAATAGATAAAGGTACAAAAAAAAATGTTTTTCATAAAAATACAGCCGCAAGAAAAAAAGCTCAATTAGCTAGATATTTAAATTAGATTTAATATTATTATACAAGCCTGTAATTTGTTTAACTTCTAACTTAAATTTAATTCTGTTAAGGACATTTTAAATTTTCTTAACAGAATTTTTTTTCAAAATCATTAAAACTTACTCAAACTAAAATCTAAATCTAATTAATTCATTGTTTTACTTACAAAAATGATTAAAGAAAATATGAATTATACTAATGCTCTTCCAGACTTTTTATCTATGCAAAGAATAAGTTTTTGTTGGTTTATTACTCACGGATTGACGGAAGAATTATCATTATTTTCACGAATTCAAGATTTTAGTCAAAATAATGATTATTTAATTTTTGGAAATGAATTTAATTTAATAAAACCACCTTATAGCTTATTAATTGCAAAAAAATATAATGGAAATTATAGAGTTCAATTGGTTATTCCACTTGAGATTCGAAACAAAGTTGCAAATAGAGTTTGTTATCAATATCAATTCCCAGTCATTACTTTACCCCTTATGACTACTGATGCTACCTTTGTAATCAATGGATGTGAAAGGGTTATTGTTAGTCAAATTATTCGTAGTCCTGGTATTTATTTTGAAAAAAATAAAAACCAAAAAATAAGAAATCAATTTAGAAGAAAATTATCTACTGATCTAGATAAATTAAGATCGTTTCTGCCTTCTGGGCAAGCCTTGATATCTAAATCTGATTTATTCTTTTCGATTCCAACATTATTTTATGATTCAATTAATAAAGGAAAAAAAAGAATCCCATATTGGACAAATAATGATATATATTATTATTCTCTTAAATATTTAAAAAAAACTGAAAGAACTTTTTCTTTTTCCTTCTTACAGTATTTTCGAATCTATCGAAGTCTTACTAAAATTTTTAAAATTCAATCAAAAATCCAACTTATCCAAACTTTTTTAAAGTGGTTAAAAAATAACCTTAAACTTTCAAAAAATCAATTTAAATTTAATAAACTAGAGTATATAATTAAATATTTTAATTTCTTATTAAATTTATTAGTAAAATATGATATTTTTCACTCAAATTTACTAGTCGGTGACATTGATAAATTTATTAAGCTAACTAAAACGTCATTATTAATAAAGAATTTTATTCTCTCAAAAAATCAATTTTTTAGATTATCTTACAATTATGATAGATTAGTTATTAGCTCACAAAATTATTCTCAACTTCAACTAAATTCGCAAATTCTTTTAATTACCAATAATTCGCAAGAGTGGTTAGTAAATATTAGTAGCTTTGGGTTTTTGAAAGAGCAATTTAAAAAGCTGATACCAAAATTAAATAACGTAACTTACTTAATTAATAATAGAAATTTTCGCCCTATTATATATTTTTCTGCTAGTTTAAAAGAGCAATTGAAATATATTTTTGGCAAAAATAAATTAATATATTGTTCAGATCGTCATAAATATCTAAAAACAAAAACACAATTTCTTATTTATCAAAAAGATCATAAAATTAAGACAAATTATAATAAGAAATATGACGAAAAAGACTTATATAATGCAATTTTAATTCCAGAATACGGTTCATGGATTCGTTTTATTTTCCAAAAAAATACGAAAATTAATTCTTATAAATATCCTTTAAAAAATCAGGAAGATGAAATTATGATTCAGTTAGATAAAATTAATCAAAAACCTGTTCTTTTTTTATTAAAAGAAATAGGATTGACAGATTTAGAAATTCACCAAAATCTGCAATATTCTGATTTTTTTTATTTTAATAAACCTTTATTAGTAAACTCGAATATTTTAGATCAACCTTTATCTCGTTTTAATGTTAATAAGACTTATTTTAAAAATGTTTCTGAATTTTTAAAGATTTTTGATTCATCTTACTATCGTTTAGGACGAGTTGGAAGACTGAGACTCAATAATCGTTTAAATCTAAGACTAAATGAACGTTTACAGATTTTAACATATCAAGATATTTTTGCTATCATAGATAAATTAATTCATTTAACCATTTCAAAAACTGTTCAAGATGATATTGATCACTTAAAAAATAGACGAGTTAGATCCATTGGAGAATTATTACAAAATCTATTTAGAATTGGTTTTCAGAGATTTGTTCGAAAATTAAAAAATCAAACAGAGACAAATCAATTAGTAAGCTTTAATATTATAAATGCAACCGTTAAAGAATTTTTTGGATCTAGCCAATTATCTCAATATTTAGATCAAACGAACCCATTATCTTCACTAACTCACCGCCGTCGAATTAGTGGACTAGGTCCAGGTGGCCTTGAACGTGATCGGATTAGTTTCGCGGTTCGAGATATTCATCCAAGTCATTATGGACGAATTTGCCCGATTGAAACTCCAGAAGGCCAAAATGTTGGTCTAATTGCATCATTAACAACATGTGCAAGGGTTAATAAAGCAGGATTTTTAGAAACTCCATTTTGGAGAGTTAAGAATGGAAAAGTTATAAAAACCGGTAAACCAATATATTTAACAGCAAATATTGAAGATTTTTATAAAATCGCGCCAGCCGATCTTGCGGTAAACAAAAACAATTACTTGATACGAAATTTAATTCCAATTCGGTATAAGCAAGATTTTCTAAATGTTCCTCCTTACGAAGTTGATTTTATATCTATATCATCTATTCAAGTTGTTTCTATCGCTGCTTCGTTAATTCCATTTTTTGAACATGATGATGCGAATCGAGCTTTAATGGGTTCAAATATGCAACGCCAATCGGTTCCACTAATTTTACCACAAAAACCAATTGTTGGAACTGGTTTAGAAAGTCAAATTGCTAGTGACTCGGGAATGACATTAAATGCTCAAGCTTCGGGTACAATTCAGTCTGTTACGGCAAATAAAATTATCCTCAAAAGTATACATGGTAAAAATTTCGTTTATAAATTAGAAAAATATCTACGTTCAAATCAACAAACATGTATTAATCATAGACCATCTGTATGGGAAGGAGAAAATGTAACATCAGGTCAAATTTTAACAGATGGTCCAGCAATTATAAACAATGAATTATCTCTAGGCCAAAATATATTAGTTGCTTATATGCCATGGCAAGGATATAATTTTGAGGATGCCATTTTAATTAATGAAAGATTAGTTTATGATAATATATTTACGTCAATTCATATTGAGCGATATAAAATTGAAATTGACCAAAATTCTGAGCCATTAGAAAGAACAACTAAAAATATTCCAAACGCTAATCCTACAGAGATTCAAAACTTAAATGATGACGGTATAATTAAAGTTGGAACGTTTGTTCAACCAGGTGAGATTTTAGTTGGTAAAGTGATTTCAAATAATACTTCAGAACAATTACCTGAGTCAAAATTATTAAGAGCTATTTTTGGTGCAAAAGCAAAAGGCGTTAAAGATAATTCTTACCGAATGCCCGATGGAGATTATGGTCGAGTTATTGAAACAGTAACTTTTAATCGCAAAACCAAAGTAACTTATAAATTTGAAAAAATTTATATTTTTATTGCACAAATTCGAAAAATACAAGTAGGCGATAAAATTGCTGGTCGACATGGAAACAAAGGTATTATTTCAAGAATTTTACCTAGATATGATATGCCATTCTTACCTGATGGAACTCCAGTCGATATTATTTTAAATCCTCTAGGTGTTCCCTCAAGAATGAACGTTGGTCAATTATATGAATGTTTATTAGGCTTAGCTGGTGATAAATTAAATTTACGGTTTAAGATTTTACCTTTCGACGAGATGTATGGATTAGAAATATCAAGAATTCTAATTAACAAAAAATTACGAAAAGCATCGTTTACTAAAAATGAAAGCTGGTTATTTAATCCTTATAGTCCTGGAAAAATGGTTTTGACTGATGGCAGAACTGGAAAAGAATTTGAAAATCCTATAACAGTTGGAAATGCTTATATGTTAAAACTAATTCATTTAGTTGATGATAAAATGCATGCTAGAGCTACCGGTCCTTATTCATTAATTACTCAGCAACCATTACGTGGCAAAGCTCAACATGGGGGACAACGATTTGGGGAAATGGAAGTTTGGGCATTAGAAGGGTTTGGAGCTGCTTTTACTTTGAAAGAGCTATTGACAATCAAATCAGATGATATGCAAGGTCGAAATGAAACGTTAAATGCAATTGTAAAAGGTCAACAAATTCCAAAATTTGGAATTCCAGAATCCTTTAAAGTTTTATCACATGAATTACGTTCTATTGGATTAGATATGAGTACTTACAGGATGGAAAAATTTAGTTCTAAACAAAAATATGAAATTGAAGTTAGTTTTATTGAAAAATACAATGCTTTATTAAAAACATTCTCACCTACTTCAAATATAAATGATATTGCATTTTAATGGAAATGATAAAATCTTTAAAAGAATTTGATTATATAAAAATTAAATTAGCTTCATCCTTTCGAATTTTACAATGGGCAAATCGCAAGTTGCCAAATGGTCAATTTGTAGGAGAAGTGCAAAAATCTGAAACGTTAAATTATCGTACGTTTAAACCTGAAATGGATGGTTTATTCTGTGAACGTATTTTTGGACCAAGCAAAAGTTTTGAATGTGCATGTGGTAAATATAAAAGAGTAAGATATGAAGGTCTTATCTGTGAAAGATGTGGAGTTGAATTAACTGAATCACGTGTAAGACGTCACCGAATGGGCTATATAAATTTTATTTACCCCGTTACACATGTGTGGTATATTAACAGTCGACCTAATTTTATGGCTTTATTATTAGAAGTTGAAGAGCATGAAAAACATTTGGATACAACTTATACAACTCGTTCAGAAAAATGTAAAAACTGTGACAGTTTAAAGTTAATGACGTCGACTATTGTAGGTTTATGGGATGAACGAATTAAACGCATTAAGTTAAGTTCATTAGCTTATTTTATTGCTGAAGATGAAATTTCATTTTATGGTTTACATTGGGATTTACAACAATACCGGAGAAGCAGAGAATTAGGTTTTAGTGGGTATCCACTAAAACCTTACCCAAAACCACAGAATCGAAGATATAATACACCAAAGTATTTGTTACGGACGACTCCTAGTTTTTTAATTGGAACCCCCATAATTAAAAAAGAATTGGAAAAGTTAAATTTAAAATCAGAAATTTTTAAGATGCGATGTTTTATTTTAGTTTGTACCAAAGTTTTAAATAAAGAAAAACCTTTGTATAGTCAATCAAATTGGTTTAGAAAATGGGAACAACAACGCATTTATAGAATACGTGAACAGGCTATAAAACGAATCAGAGTTTTAGAAAATTTAATTGGAACTGGATCAAGTCCTGGTTGGATGATTTTAACACTGTTACCTGTAATCCCACCATCTTTAAGACCTATGATTCAGTTAGAAGGTGGTCGATTTGCAACATCTGACTTAAATGAACTATATAGAAGAATTATTACACGTAATAATAGATTACTAAGACTTCTTGAAATTGATGCACCTCAACTTATTATTAGAAATGAAAAACGATTATTACAGGAATCAGTTGACACTTTAATTGATAATGGTAAACGTGGCAAAATTGCTTTAAGTGCTAATAATAGAGCTTTAAAATCATTATCGGATATTATTAAAGGAAAGCATGGTCGATTTCGTCAAAATTTATTAGGAAAACGGGTTGATTATTCTGGGCGCTCGGTTATTGTTGTTGGTCCCAGTTTAAAATTAAACCAATGTGGATTACCATATGAAATGGCTATTGAACTCTTTCAACCATTTATTATTCGAGAATTAATTAGTCAGGGCTTAGCAAGTAATATGAAAATTGCCAAAACTTTAATTCAACAAAATGAATCCGTAATTACTCAGGTCTTGGAAAAAGTGTTACGTAGTCATCCAATTTTTTTAAATAGAGCTCCAACTTTACATCGCTTAGGTATACAAGCATTTGAACCAATTTTATCTAAAGGTAAAGCAATAAAACTACATCCACTTGTTTGTTCAGCATTTAATGCAGACTTTGATGGTGATCAAATGGCAATCCATATTCCACTATCGTTAGAAGCTCAAGCTGAATGTTATATGTTAATGTTAGCTCCGTATAATTTTTTATCCCCAGCAAATGGTGAACCTATTATTATGCCTAGCCAAGATATGGTATTAGGTTGTTATTACTTAACTATTAATAATATTAAAAGTTTATGTGGTTCAAGTCATTATTTCGCAGATTTGAATGATGTAATTTTAGCTTATAATCAAAAGCAAATTGAAATTCATAGTATTATTTGGATCCGAAGTCAAGAAGAAAATTTAAGTTTGACAACGCCAATTAAAATTCTAGAATTGCCTACTGATACAATAATTGAATATTACAATGATCGTCAAATTCGAAAAACAAAAAATGGAGAAATTCTGGTTCAATATTTAAAAACGACAACAGGTAGAGCATTATTAAACTATATAATTCAAACAACTTTAAATTTATTATAGTTCAGGAATTAAATAAACTTTATGGAAAATTATCTTTATAAAAATACTTTAATTGGTAAAAAACAATTACGTCAGTTACTTGCTTGGAGCTTTTCAAATTATGATTCGATGCAAGCTTGTGAATTAGCTGACGAGTTAAAATATTTAGGATTTAAATATGCAAGTTTAGCTGGAATTTCTATTAGTATTGAGGATTTAAAAGTTCCATTTATTAAAAGTTTAATGTTAAAAAAAGCAAACCAAGAAATTTTAAATGCTGAAAAGATTTATTTAAAAGGAAAAATAACTGAAGTTGAAAGATTTCAAAAAATTATTGATACCTGGAATCTTACAAGTGAAGCTTTAAAAGAGCAAGTAATTTATTATTTTAAAAACTATGATCCTTTGAATTCAGTCTATATTATGGCTTTTTCGGGAGCTCGAGGTAATTTATCACAAGTTCGTCAATTGGTTGGTATGAGAGGTTTAATGGCCGATCCAAGTGGTGAAATTATGAAATTGCCCATTAAAAAAAATTTTCGAGAAGGCTTAACAATAACAGATTATTTAATATCAGGATATGGAGCTCGAAAAGGAATTGTTGATACAGCGTTAAAAACTGCAAACTCGGGTTATTTAACACGTCGATTAATTGATGTAAGTCAAGATATTTTAATACGAGAAAAAGATTGTTTAACAACACATTCGTTTTTATTATCTATAAATGATCTGAGACCTAAGTCAATCAATTTAATTTATAAAAAAATTTTGGGTCGCATTTTAAATAAACCAATTTTAGAGTCAGCAACAAACTACCAAGTTGCCTCTTCGAATACTCAAATAACTTCGAAATTAATTGAAAGATTTCGAGATTTAAATATTCAGAAATTTTCTATTAGATCTTCTTTAACCTGTAATTTATATAGGGCAATATGTCAAAAATGTTATGGTTGGGATTTAGCAAATGAAAATTTAATTGATATTGGAGAGTCAATTGGTATCTTGGCAGGTCAATCAATTGGAGAACCAGGAACTCAATTAACAATGAGAACTTTTCATACTGGTGGTATTTTTACATCTGAAACTCGAAAACGAATTATTAGTCCAGTTAATGGGATTATTAAATTTTATAAATTGTTACAAACTATTTTAGTGAGAACAAATCGAGGAGAAGATGTTTTAATAACAAAAAACTCGGGTTCTTTAGTTTTAATGCCAGAAAACGAATCGCAAGACTTAAAAGAAATTGAAGTTCTACGTAACACTATCTTGTTTCCAAAAAATAACCAATATATTTTAAAAGATACCGTTATTGGAGAATTAATTAATACTGATAAGAAAATTAAAACCGATATTAAACCAATTTTAAGTCAAACCTGTGGTGAAATTGTTATTCCCTCATTAAAAAAAAAAATTAATTCATTAAATAATAGTAAGCTAATTTGGATTTTAGAAGGTCAACTTTACAATAGTCCAGTTAATTCCTTTATAAATTTTTATACAGATTATAAATTAAATCGCTACAATTCAATATTTAGAACTAAACTTATTAATCACTATAAAGGTTCCGTAAAAGTTCTTAATAATAAGAAAACTTTATATCAAAAATTAATTCGAATTATTAACGCTAAATCGGTATTGACGAATTCAAACTTACAAAAATTAACTACTTCGGTAAAAACTAAAAATTGTTTATTGAATTTTCAAAAATTTAAATATCTTCTTAAAATTCAAAAACAAAATTCAAGACTTTATCTTCAAATATCTCAAAATCAACAACTTGGTCTTTTACTTACTAATAAATTTCGCACTTTAACTGGTGGGATTATTTATTATGACTATAGAAATTTTCTTGATTTCATTGAACGAAACAAAACGATTTTGTATTCAAAACCAAGTAATTTAGCCAAAGAATATAAACCAGTTTCTTATTATCGCACAATTGTTTGGTTAGGGGAAGAGATTCATTATGTCGATTGTGAGCCAAATTTATTATTGGTTGAACGCAACGATTTTATCTCTGACGGTTTTGAATTAATTCCAGGTCTTTTTTCTAAGACTTCCGGCATTGTTAATATTTTTCAAAAAAATAATCTTGTTCAAATAATTTCAGTTAAATCAGGTTTAGTTTACGAAGGGAAAACCCTTAAAGGTAAGGCAGATAAATTATATTATCCTGGGGAAATTATTTTTAATAATATTTCAATTCCACATTTGTCATTTTGTGAGCATATTGTTGAAAAAACGATAGAACAATTATTAGTAAGGCCAATTGAAATTTATGAAGTTCCTTTCTTTAATAATTATCAGACAATATTTCAAAAAAATTTTAATCCATTATTAAATCTTAAATTTGAATTACATGGTACATATTCTTATAAGTCTAATCAAAGAATTAACCGACAAACTAGTTTAAATTTAATTTCCATTACATTAGATTCTAAACTTAATTTATTTAAAAAACAAAATTTAAATATTGAACTATTCATAAATTCAAAAAATAAATCGATTAATTTTAATGTTGTTGAAAAAGTTTTATTAAAGAATTATATTTTACCTACATTAAGATATAAAAATCTTAATTCATGTTTTTTGCTTCAACCAACTCAATTTCTTGATAAATATGTAATCTTAGGATATTTAGAAGCATTAACAGAAAAAGCTTTAGAAATTGTAAAGTTGAAAGTTAAAATAAAAACTAGTAAACAAATCCTTTTAATTTCAAATTTAGATTGTTTTACACTAAAAAAAACTAAATTCCCAGAAAAAAAATTAAATGATTTTATTTTAAATAGTCATAATATTCATGAAATTGGTAAAATTATTATTGAAAATAAAAATTTATTTACCTTGCAAAAAGGACGACCTTATTTTTTTCCAAATTGTAAAAATGAAACTTTAATTAATAAAATAAACCTTCAATATAAAATTATATCACCAACTAGATTTTATTCTCGTATTAAGACAAAAAGAAACATTTCTTTAAATTACTATAATATTTTAAAACTCTGTTTAACTAAATTCTTAAATTCTATTGATAGCAAATCTAAAGGAAATGATATTTTGTTCAAGTCTGAATTTTCAAAGTTTTTTCTTAAAAAAAATGCTAAATTATACAGTTCCCTAATACCTCAATTTTTTAGAAAATTTTCGGTTGGAAATTCAAGTCAAGATTTAAAATGGAAAAAGATAATTCGACCCCAAAATTTAGAATTTCCTGTTTTAGAAAAATTAGATCAAACTTTGTTATTAGAAAGCTCGGGGTTAAAGAAAAATCCTTATAAGAGTTTCTTTAAATCAACTTATCAACTAAATTTAATTAAATTTTTAGAATATCCATTTATCAAATCTACTAAATCAGTTGGTCTTTATTCAATTACCGAAGATTATTTTGAACAAGAAGTAAATAGTGTTTTTTCTAGAAATAGTGAATTTATTGAAAATGGAGAAATAATTGGATTATTAAATCTTGAAAAAGAAATTACAGGTGATATTGTTCAGGGTTTACCTAAGATTGAGGAAATTTTAGAAGCTCGAAAAAAAAACTTGTCTATTAAAAGAGTTCCAACAAATCAAAAAAGAGGATTATTAGTTCAAAAAACAACATTAGATCCAAATTTTGAATTTCGAAAACTTGGCTCGACCATCAAAGAAAACGATAAAATAAACCCACATAACTTATTAAAAGTTTATTTTAATTATTATGGCTTAATCAAGTTTTTTTCTTGTGATCTTAGTAAAGAAATCAAATATAGTAGGCTGATTAGTAACTATGAAGGAAGTTATAAAAGTTTTAAGAAAGTTCAATTATTTATTTTAAACTCTGTTCAATCAGTTTATCAGGCACAAGGTGTTTCAATTAATGATAAACATTTAGAAGTTATTATTAAACAAATGACAACAAAAGTTTTAATAACTTATGAAGGAAATACTTCACTCCTACGCCGTGAAATTATTGATTTATATCACATTTATGATATTAATCAAATTGTTGAAAAACATGGTAAACAGGTAGCTTGTTATGTTCCATTATTATTGGGTATTACTAAAGCTGCTCTTAATAATCCTAGTTTTATTTCTGCAGCTAGCTTTCAAGAAACGACAAGGGTTTTAACAAAGGCAGCTATTGAAGGTCAAATGGATTGGTTACGTGGATTAAAAGAAAATGTTATTTTAGGAAATTTAATTCCATCTGGTGCAGGCTTTCAAAATTATCAAAATTGTTTTAAGACAAATTTATCAGTTCTATCGAAAGTTCAAACGACTTTTAATATCGTGTATAAAGACTAAGAAAAATATGGACAAGTTTGATCATATCTGATAATATTAAAATTAAGTATTTATATATTATAGTTAATTAAGTAAGCTAAAAGTTTATGTCAAATATCAATTTATCTCAATTACTAGAAGCTGGAGTTCATTTTGGTCATAAAGCCTATCGCTGGAACCCAAAAATGTTTCCTTATATTTACAGTGAAATTAATAATATTCATATTTTAGATTTAGTTCAATCAGCATCATTATTAAAAGAAGCTAATAAATATGTGCAATTAGCGGCTCAAGATAATAAATCGTTTTTATTTGTTGGGACAAAAAAACAAGCAGCTAGTTTAATTGCTCAAGAGGCAAAACGTTGTGACTCGTATTATGTAAATTATCGTTGGTTAGGAGGGATGTTAACAAATTGGAGTACATTAAAAGAACGAATTGCATACTTAAAAGATCTTGAAAAACAAGAAGCAGAAAATACATTTGAACTTTTAACAAAAAAAGAAGCAGTATTACGTCGAAAAGAATTAAAGAAATTGCGTCAGCATTTAGACGGAATTAAATTTATGCAAACGCTACCAGATGTTGTTATACTTATTGATCAAAAACGAGAGATGACTGCCCTTAAAGAATGCCGAAACTTAAATATTCCAATTGTCTCTATTTTAGATACTAACTGTGATCCTGATCTAATTGATGTTCCTATTCCGGGTAACGATGACGCTGTTAGATCAATAAAATTGATTTTAAAATCTTTAACAGATAGTATTGTTATGGGAAAATCTAATATAAATGGTTAATTAAGAATTATATTATTCATGTTAATTTAGAAAGTGATCGTTAGTTATTAATTATATTAAGGAAATTTGTATTAGTTTTAACTTATTTATTTAGAAGAAATTATTTATTATAAATATTCACTTAATCAATTAGAAAGTTAATTTAATATTTTATAAAATACATCTTAAAAAGTAGTTGAGTTAAACTAAGGTTCTCAAATGAAAATAAAAACCTAAAAATTAAGCTAAATTTACAATGCGGATAATCTATTTTTAACCCTGTATTACTGGCTATTATACACAAAAACTACTTAAGATTTTTTGCATTTTAATAGGTTACATTTTGATCCATTTTATGGATCAAAATGTAACCTATTTTTATATAATATAATATATGGAGCTTTAAATGTACATAAACTTTATTAATGACAGATAAGAATTAGGATTTGATTGCATCAAAGATCTTAATACTATTAAACAATTTAAAAGCACTTTAAAAAATACAGTAACTTGGATCATAAGAAAAGGTAAACATACTGTTATCCTTTTATTTTCAAAAGAAGTTTTAGTTGGTGTTTTTATTTTTTTTAAATCTAGCTACATAGTTGACCCTCCGTCATTTACATTATCTGAAGTCTATTAATCTTGTGTCATTAAATCGGACAACTTGAGATTTTTAAATTCACCGATATCAGATTTTATCTTACAATTAAAGGGAGGTTGTGATCAGTTGACTAACAAGGAACAGGAAAAATTGGTAAACCTATTGCTTGAGATGGAATTACCCCATTAGCAACACTAAAAATAACTTCTATATAAAATAGACTCGATTTTATTCCTTTTATAATTTTTTTACGGCCCTTTATTGTACAGTAGCAAAATTTTTCTGAGAACATTTCATTATTATTCTTTTCAAAATTTCCATTATATGGAAATTTAAAGACTTATCGAGAAATCTTGTAATTTTTTCTCTCCATGATATCGCTCCTTATTTTTAAACAGCATTTTTTGAAATTTTTCTTCTATACTTCTATTATTTTCATACCTTTAAAAAGAGTCCAGACTATGAACTACTTTTAAAGGTGCGCTCAATTATCAGAACTAGATTAAATCTTTATAATTACTGATTAAAAGGTTAATGTAAAAATACAGAGAACTAAATTTAATAAATTTTCTATGCAGTCTAACCCCATAAATATCTAAAACAAATGAAACAACTCAAAAAGTTGCAAGCGAATTTACAAAAATTATTAATTTACATGATTTGTTAATATTTTTTTCTTAGAAATTATAGGTGAAACTATAATTTCTAAGTTTTTAAATTGATGAGGCAATCCCGTCAGCTGCAGCGATTAAAAAAATTAACCCTACCCAAGCTTGAAATCCTTTTATAAAATTATTTTTTGAACTTTCCCATTCACCTGGTGTTGCTAATGCTACTGGAACTGTTACAACTAAACCTAATGAAACTAAAACTAATAAAGCTGTTAATGCAGTTATCATAGTGATTTTTATAAAATTTTTGTATTTATGATCAAACTAACTTAAAGATATTAAAGATTACCCTTTTTTAATGCTAATAAAATAATTACTGCCACACCTGAAAGCGCGATAGTACCTATTGCTATTATTTGTCCTAAAACTTGCCAATTAACCATTTTTTTACATCCTTATTTATCAATTTTTAAGTAATAAAATAACCTATAATGTTAGTTTATATTGTATTTTAAAATTAATAAAATAAAAATAATATTTTAAACTTAATTCCCCCTTCCCCGCTAAAATTATTAGTTGAAATGGATCTTGGGAAAAGTATCGTTATTGATTATGGGAAGCGTAAATTGGCTGCTGTCTATATGAATGCCTAAAAAATTT
>Ga0209503_10000641_pt1 | contig 20051 bp, 26 predicted proteins | sample SouAtlMetagenome_2_FD_187448 | JGI IMG/M metagenome (GOLD analysis project Ga0209503, IMG submission 187448) | Marine eukaryotic phytoplankton communities from Atlantic Ocean - South Atlantic ANT15 Metagenome (SPAdes) (version 2) | ecosystem: Environmental > Aquatic > Marine > Oceanic | place... | reverse complement strand
CCTTCCGCTTCGTAGTCCACGGCCACCGTTTTGTCCTGTTTCAGGTCCGTGGCGGAACGGGCCAGGGTGCGTAAAATCGTGTTCTTGTCGAAATTACGGATACGCTCCAGATCGATGTGGATACCAAAGCCATCGGTTTGCGCCGACACGTAACGGTTCTTTGCCCCCGCATCCCGTTTGGCACCCAACGCCTCGAACACCGGTATCGGCCGGTTAAAGCCCTTCACCTGAATGTCGCCCATGCTGCGGCACTGAATCCGGTTATTCACCAGCGCCTGGGTCGCCTCTGAGATCAGCACGCCGCCTGGCCGACAGGCGGATTCCAGGCGACTGGCCAAGTTCACATCCGTGCCCAGAATGGTGTAATCCATGCGCGAATCAGTGCCGAAGTTGCCCACCGTGGCGTAGCCGGTGTTAATACCAATACGGATTTCCAGCTTGTGGTCGATGCCTTCACGCTGCCAGCGCTGGCGTAGCAGCTTCATTTGTTCCTGCATCTCGATGGCCATCAGCACACACCGGTACGCATCTTCCTGGGCGCCTTCGCTTTTCGGGTCACCAAAAAAGATCATGACCGCGTCACCAATGAATTTATCGATGGTGCCACCGTGACGCAGGGCAATGCGCGTCATCTCACTCAGGTAGGTGTTCAGCATTTTGGTGAGAGTGGTCAACGGCAGCTCTTCGGAGATGGCACTGAATCCCTTGATGTCGGAAAAGAATACCGTCAGCCGTTTGCGCCGGGTTTCCAGTTTAGCGTCGCGTTTACCGGAAAAGATGGACCCCCATACCTGGGGCGGCAGATACTTGGCCAGCTTGCGCGACATATCCACCGCCTGCTTCTGCTGGCGACGCACCAATTCCTGGGCCTGTTTCAGGTAACGGGCCTGCAGGTGGGCAAACGCGGATGAGGCGCCCACATAAATACCCAGGCCAAGCATGGAAATAACCGACAGCAACACCGGCGTCTGTTCCGGCGACAGCACCTGAAAGCCCAGCATCCAGCCCATCAGCAAAGCACCAACCCCGGTCATCAACACATTCAGCAACCAGGGCTTGAGGCCGCCACTGCTGACAGAATTGGCATGCACAATAATCAACAACACCATGGCCGGCACCAGCGCAAAATGGAGCAAGGCACAGACCAGGCCAATCACCATGGCGTCCGCCTGCATTAACAACTGGTGAACGGTTTTGGTAGGTCGGTCCTGCTTGTCGAACAGGAACAGCAGCCCCTGGGCGGACATGGGATAGATGAGCAGCCCCGCCACCCCCAGCATGTACAGCTCGGGGAACAGGTTCAGCTTCAGGCCCGCCATCAGAATCATGGCGGCCACCAGAAAAGCCAATAGCCGGATGTAGTTTGCCTGACGGCGCGCCCGCTCCATGGGGCCCAGCTGGGGGCGGCGAGCTTTCTTTTTCGTCATGGAGGTCATGTGAACGGTTTCACGCGATTTCTGCGAAGCTTAGCGGTTTCCCTTCTAAGAAAAAAGACTGGGATGACTAAAGGTCTACTATTCCTTGCCACCGGAAACCAGCACATCCTGCAACTGGGACTCATCTGCAATTCGAGCTACCATGGCGCCGTTGTAATAGGAGCCCTGAATGGACACCCTCACCGCCCTGACCACCCGTGTATCCGCCCCGCGCCTGGAAGCCCCCGGCCCCAGCGATGAGCAACTGGACATGCTGCTGCGCGCGGCTATCCGTGCCCCGGATCATGGCCTGCTGCGCCCCTGGCGCTTTATCGTTTTACAGGGCCGCCAGCGCGAGCGCCTGGGCGACATCATGGTCGCCCATCTGCTGGAAGAACAACCCGACGCCGACGCCCGCGCCCAGGAGATCGCCCGCAGCAAGGCCCTGCGCGCCCCTACTATTATCGTGGCCGTGGCCGAAGTGACCGAGGGCCACAAGATTCCGGTCTGGGAACAGGTGCTGGCGGTGGGCGCTTCGGTGCAGAACATGATGCTCGCCGCCTACGAACAGGGTATTGGCGCCATGTGGCGCACCGGTGCCATGGCCAATTCCACCCTGGCCAAGGAAAAGCTCGGCTTCGCGGCCAAGGATCAGGTCGTCGCCTACCTGTACCTGGGCAAACCCGTGGGCAGCCTGAAATCCCTTCCCAGCGACAGCCCCGCTGATTTCATCCGCGAACTGCCATGATGGATCTGGCCGCGTTGGCAGAACAGGTTCGCGATGCCATTCCGCTTACCCGGCATCTGGATTTTCAGCTGGAGACCTTCGATGGTCACTCGCTGACCCTTACCGCCCCACTGGCCCCCAACCGCAACGACAAAGGCACCTTCTTTGCCGGCAGCCAGTCAGCCCTGCTAACCCTTGCAGGCTGGAGCCTGACTACCTTGCTGGCCCGACAAGCGGGTGCAACAGCGGATGTGGTTGCCGTTGAAACCGGCCTGAAGTACCTGCTGCCGCTGGACAGCGCCATGCATATCACTGCCTCGGCCAGCGCCGACGATATCCACCGCTTCGAGCAACGGCTGAAACGCCGCGGGAAAGCCACACTGTCGATTTTGGCGCAGGGTGCCAGTGCCAATGGTGCACGGGTCTGCGAATATCAGGGTCTTTATCTTGCGAGGATCGGATTGCCATGACTGCTGACATCACCATTATTACCACCCACCTTTATTTGCTTGCGTATGCGGGCTGGGCACTGTTTCTGCTTATCCTGCTGATCGCCGCCCGCTCCCTGGCCGTGTTGAGCGGCAAGAGCAAAGCGGACGGCTTTCCGCCTTACCACTACAACCCGGCTTGCCCGCTCAACCGGCTGCATCGCGCTTACCAGAACACGCTGGAATTGCTCGGCGTTCTCATCGTTGTCGTGGCCACCGCATTGTGGCTCGGCAACACTGCACTGAGTGACACCCTTCTGCCCTGGATCGTTGCTGCCCGTGTGGCCCAGAGCACGATTCATCTGGTTGGCGTCAATCACTGGCTGGTACAAATTCGCTTCGGCTTCTTCCTGGTTCAGGTGGCCCTGGTCAGCTGGCTGGCCGTGGATCAAGCCTGCTCGCTGCTGTCACTGCTCAAACCCTGAGCAACCGGCGGCGGGACGCTTGCCTCCCGCCGCGCCCTCCGGTACTCTACGCGCCCTCAAGAGTTGCCCAGTGCGCTTTTGACGACAATCTGGTGAGGTGTCCGAGTGGCCGAAGGAGCACGCCTGGAAAGTGTGTATACCGCAAGGTATCGAGGGTTCGAATCCCTCCCTCACCGCCAAATAGTTCAATAAAATCAGCCCTTTACGGGCTTTTTTTATTTCTGGTGTCGAGAAAGTGACGAAAGCGGATTCAATGCCACCGCTTCACGCAAATGATCCGGCGCAAGGTGTGCATAGCGCATAGTCATGTTAATAGTGCTATGGCCCAGTATCTTCTGAAGTACTAGTATGTTCCCGCCATTCATAACGAAGTGTGCCGCGAAGGTGTGGCGCAATACGTGCGTCGCCTGCCCCTTTGGTAAATCGATTCCCGCAGCTGAAAGTGCATGGTGAAAACCGCGTATACAGTTGGAGAAGTAGCCATTCGTTTTCAAGTGGTCCTGGGCACGCTTTTCGAGATCCGGTGAAATGGGTACCGCCCTGACTCGCTTGCTCTTTGTGTTGACGAACTCGACCGCCCCACCCTTTACCCTCTCTTTTGTCAGGCTCAGGGCCTCTGACCATCGGGCACCTGTTGCAAGGCAGATCCTCACAACGCAACCCAGATCCTCAGGGGAGCTGGTGGACTTTACGGCCGTAAGCAATCGCTGTATCTCATCGGAGGTAAGGAACGTTACTGGATTCTCTTGAAGCCGCAGCGGCTTGACCTTTGAGAGCGGGTTTTTATAGGCAATGTCATCGAAGGAAATCAGGGCATTGAAGACTGCTTTCAGGTAGCCAAGGCGATTATTCAGTGTCTTGCCTGCCATTCCAGCGCTGAGGAGTCGGCCACGGGTTAAAAGATATGACTTGGCGGTAAATTGGCTTGCAACCGGGTTGCCCAGTTCCTGGGCATGAAGCTTCACTATCTCAAGACGCCTGACACCATCCGTTAAGGTGTGACCATGAAGCTGGTACCAGCGATCAGCTAGGTCGGTAACCGTTCGTTTGTCCCGCTTGGGACGCTTTGCCCCATCTGCATGATCAGCACGCTTTTGTGCTTCAAATAGGCGGGCTTCGCCCTTGGTTGCGAAACGCTTGCGGTAGCGGGAACCTTTGACCGGTTCAACATCCGAAAGCCAGCGACCATCCGGCAGCTGTTTTATCATACGGCTTTGCCGTATCTGACAACCCGTTCCTTCAAGAGCTTGAGGACGTGGGCCTGTATCTCAGAACTGGTTTTGCCCTTATTGTTGTAGTGGTCATGGATAAGGTCATAAACCGGGAGAGCATGGAGAGCACGCCACGTTTGTTCAAAGGTTAAGCGCATTCTAGCGGCGCAGCTGATGAAGTTGCCCAGGAGCAACTCTACGTTTTTGCCGGAGAATCCAGCCGCTGTTTTGTGGTAACGCTTGTAGTCGACCTGGTATTCATCATCACACAGCTTTTGACGGCCTAGAACGGTCCATACGGGATCGAACCAGCCCGGTCTGGCTAGAAACTTGAACTGGCGCAGGGCATAGCGCCAAAGGCCGTCACGATGGTCTACAAGGCCGTAGTAGCTGTCAAAGTCAAAGGCCTCACCGGTTTCAGTGTCTACAGTGCCTTCTGAGAACTGGCGAACCACTGAATGGTGAAAACGCATCTCAAGACGCCAGACTGGCTTTTCAGGGTCGTACTGCCCGGATTGCTCCCAATTGTGCTGCCACATATCCAGCTTGTCATGGGCTTTGGCCTCCTGTGACTTGTTATACAGGGCCATTTGCAAGCCATTGGCTGCGCCAAAGCGCCAAGACTGGCCGCGACCATAGGTAGCTGATTCAGAATCCCAGTCAAGGGACTGGATGCCCTGGACAGAAGCGACCCGCTTTGAACGGCAGTGCAGTCGTGCTTCAAAATCCGCAGGGGGTTCCCAGCCCTGAAAATCCAGTGCGATGTGAATAGCGGTTCCAGAAGCTACGGAATCAGAAAGCACGTCACTGGCGAGAATATCCAGCAGTTGCTGTAGCTGTGCAGGGGTGTGGGCCTTGATGCAGTGGGGGGAGACCTCAATTTTAAGGTGTGGCCCTTCGTTATCTTCATCGACGTGAAAAGACTTGATAAGCAGGATCAGCCCGAGGTCTGCATTCTGTAGGCGGAACTGATAACCGGAGCTGCGCCCGGTTCTACCCGGCATCCAGTCATAACCAGCAAACTCGACCACATCCCGGCTTTCAAAGAGATCAAGCACGCCCGGCTTAATACTACCTCTGTAGAGCTGGCGCACAGTGTCAGTGCCGAAATGCACCATTTTTAGCGCTGTAAGGTCTGTCACCTCGCAGGTTCCTGCATCGACAAAGATACGGCCATCCGGCGCTTCAAGCATGTCCGGGCCCAGGGAAACCATGTGGTTAGGAGCTTTAGCCATTATCAGTACCTATGTCGTTATGTGGTTTAACGTGTTTCTCGTTATATTTTTATAAGACGTGCTACAGGGACGTCTTGTAGCGGCCGGGAGCGGTCGCCGTGGCTCGTGCCTCGCCATCAGCGACCCGCTCCCCGCCTCTCTCTTGTCGTTCTGCTCGTGCCAAGTGGTTGAAAATGCCGTTCTTAAGAATTCGCCGGCACATCTGCCAAGGCATATCAGCAATTGTCGTTCCTTGCTGCGTATAGCAGGTGCAATCGCTGAAATCTGACTCCATGGACATGCAACCCTGAACAACCGGCACCGAGACAGCGCGACGGGCCTGTTGGCGGTATATCGGGGCCGTGTACGGGAGGCCGGGCACCTCTGGTGCGAGAAGATCACCCCAATTCTGAGGGGGCGGCGGTTCCGCCTGGACGACTTGTTGCGGCGAAGAGGTGCCACCCGATCCGGTAGGCTCCTCATCTGGATGAGTGCCGTAGTTAGTGTAAAAACGCCAGACCATGAATACCGTGAAGGCAATAAGGACCGGGACAAGGAAAAGGATTTTGGGTGGCTTGAACTTGTGGGTATGCACCTCAGCCGAGTGATAGTGGCCCCATACGCGCTTTGGTAGCCGTTTTTTTGTCTTTACACACCCTTCTAGCTCGGACTTTGTCGCCGGGTTCACATAGCCAGAACCTGAATGGTACTCGATGACAAAAGGCGCACCGAACGGCCTACTAAAGTGATACTGCTCGTTGCAGAGCTTACGGGCATGGGTATCGAGTAACGAAGGGTCCTGGCTGATGAAAATGATATCCCAGCCATGATGGCGGTGCGTTTCTAGCGCGGTGAGGCCCGGAGGAACGGGCTTGCTTGCTGGCCTCCCCGGCCATACCTGCTGTGCCTCATCGACGAGAAGAACGGCACCATCTGGAAGGTGTTCGGGCCAGTTTTTGACTTCGTCGTCAGTGAGTTCTGTCCAGTCCAGCTTTAGATCACGAATGCCGCGATAATAGACGGGGCGCTTTATGTCGCTGCCCTCGATGTTGAACCGCTTGTCGTGCAATACGAAATCAAGCGCATTGCTCGTTTTGCCTGTGCCGGGCTTACCCGTAAATAACCAGAACATTATTCTCCCCCGTTCAAATCCATAAAGCCGAATCGCTTGAATGCGCCGAATAAAGTGCGGATTGAGATAATCCCGATATACGCGCTAATAATCAGGCTCAGAAAGACGTCAAAACCGGCCATGGTGATCACTGAAAGTATGTCGGAGGTGATGCCGCCCATGCCGCTTTTTATATGGCCAATAACGCCATCCAAGGTTATTTGAACACCGGTAAGCGATATCGTCCCGAGACCGATAGCACCTAGGACACGGGCAGTTGTAGGCCCAATGATCGACGCTATAAAAGCAGCTACGGGCTGCAACCAAAAAGGCATGTTATTTCTCCGTCATTGATCGAAAGGCAATGAACCCCGCAGCGATCCAGCCAAGGGCAATCACTAGAGGCCTAATCCGTGAGGCAAAATCACAGATAAACGTGAACGGTATGGCTATGGAACCAAACGGAGGGACTGAAACCTGTATGTCCGCCGGGCAGGAGTTGGAGCCACCAAAGCCAGAGCCAGAATCATCGAGGCCAGAGAGGAAGGAATCGAAACCGACTTCACGTGTACCTATTTGATTCTCTGGGGAATCGCCATCGGTAAGGGATTCGCCGCCTTGGTTGTATTCCTCTGTACCCTTCAATTCCTCACGGAATAGCTGTTCCTGACAAAAGTGATGCCATTCGTTGAGAAGTACGGCGCACTGGATTGGATCGGCTGAGCTGCAATCGGGCTCATCCACCTGCTCTTTATCGCAAGTGCCCTTGCCCACGGTGTTGCCTTCCTCTTCTTCTGGCTCCTCATCATCCTCAACACCGTTGCCGTCTGCGTCCGTGTCCTGGCCGTCTGGTATCCCGTCGCCGTCTGTATCCGGGTTGTTCGGGTCAGGGTCTAGACCGGCTCCACCACCACCGCCGGAACCACCGGTGCCGGGTGAGTCGGGTGCACCGTCGCCGTCACGGTCTGGGTCGTCGCCGTCAGGGATACCGTCGCCGTCAAAGTCAGGGTTCGAGGGGTCCGGGTCGTCACCATCTGGTGCGCCGTCGCCGTCTGAGTCAGGATTTGAGGGGTCCGGGTCGTCAGTGTCGGGAATGCCATCGCCATCTGAATCGTCTGGTTCGGGTTGTTCTGATGATTCCTTGCAGTATTTACGGCCATCAATAACCGTGTAATTTGGACAAGGGGAATCAGGGGGAACCTCACAGAATTTATTGCCGTTTGTAGACCTGTAGCAATCATCATCATCGGTGAAATCGTGAAATGGTCGGTCTTGTTGGGGTTCGGAAAACTCGCAGAATTCGCCATTGCTTCTGTATTTAGCCCAACAAGACGTGTTTGAGCCTGCAAAGATGCAGGTAGAACCAGACTGGCGGACAAACTCGCAGTTTGAATCACAGACAACTGAAGCCTTTACGTCTGTTGAAATGCCCTTTTCCGTTCCTGCTGGTATGTTGCACTCAGGTGCAGGTGGCGGCTCTGTTGTGCACTTGTTGGCAGCAAGATCTAGATACCAAGGGGAGTTTGAATCTGAGGAACAATAACGTACGTACTTGAGCCTAAGTCCATCAACTTCATCATCGATGCAAGAAAAGTCATCATAGTTTGAAGTGTTCACGGAATCACAGGCGGCATCGACGTATGCACCCTTGGTCGAGTGCCCCCCATAATTTGGAAACAAACATGACTGCACATCTGTTTCTGGCGCGGTGGTATAACACGTTCTCTGCCCTATTATGCCTGTGTTTTTTTCAACTGCATGGCTAGCAGGTGATAGCACTATCAGGAGAACAACATATAGAAGGCAAGCAGAGAAACTATTAGGTAAAGCCATGGGCCAATGTCCGATTCCATTTTTCACCTCTGATAAAAAAGGGGCCAAGCGGCCCCCTTCCCGTTTGCGTTGGGCTTACTTGATAACCCGGCGAACGTAGGCGACACCCGCGATCACAGCAAGGACCCCGATCACTGCCAGCGCGATAGTTTCCACGTTGGCAGACTGGCCGGAAATCTCACCAGCGGCAGCCGTGACATCAAGCGCAGCGTTTGCAGCACCGGCATACATGGCTGTACCGCCGACAACTGCAAGCTGGCCAAACTTTTTACCCATGCCGTGGGTGCGGGACTGGATAGACTCCAGGCGGGCCTTCATTGCATTTTTCATGGTGTTACTCCGTGATTTAATTTTGAGTTTTAACGAATGAGGCCGAAGAGTTTCTTGCAGCCCCAGACTGTTGCCCATAAGAGCAAACACGCCCCGAGCAGTTCGTTAGCCTGCCCGTATGTGAGCGGGGGCAGTCCGAAAGGCCCTATCTCCGCCACAATTTCCAGCGTGCCGGTGCAAAGGGCTGCCCCATCTTGGGCTTGCTGCCATTCACCGCCTGCACACGCTATTAATTCCATTTTCTGTCCCTTTTACTTGCTGTCAGGCTTTGCAGTGCTGCCCTGGGGGGCTTTCTTCGGCACTACGCCGACCAGATACGGCTGGCTTTTGCCGCCTGCTGCGCGTTTCAGGACGGAGATAAATTCCACTTCGTCACCGGATTTGAGGTCTGAAAGTTGATCGAACACTTCAGGATCAGCACTGAGTTTCATGACTTCAAAACCGCGCGTTTGTGTAGGATCGGTTGCAGGCTGGCCGGCGAATACTGAGCAGTAAACGTCACGCTCTACGGTGATTTTGTTTACGCCGAATACGGTCAGGTTCATTTGCATTTGCATGGTCGTTCCTCTTGGCCTGTGGCCGTTGGTTTAGCTGGTCAGTATGCCCAGCTCTTTTAAAATCTCTTTGGCATCAATCATTGGCTTGCTCGATGCGTGTTTTCTGCAATTCGCTCTGGCTTGCCTTTCTGTTTTAGCGAAAGCGATGAAGCACCAAGGAGAGTAAAGGTCCTTCGGTTTTTCGCCTGCGAACCAGTTGCGTTCAGAAATGTATGTTCCTGGGCGAAGCTGGCGGGTTCTGTACATTCCGCATTTGCTGTAACTCCTCAGTCCTACTCGCTTGAATTCCATCTTTTACGGCCTCGCGGATTTCTTGCTTTATTAGCGGTGAAAGTGGTTCGGGGCTGACAATTTCAAAATCCTGAAAGAAGCAGGAAGCCACTACAGAAATGAGCAAAAAAACGAACAGCGAATGCAGGAGATAAGATCCGTCACCATAAAATCCCAACTGTTTTTTCATGATCCAATCCTTAAAACATCCCTTACGGGGGCGCCCTTCGGGGCGGCTCTATTCGCTTTGCTCACCAGCACGGAAAGACTGTGCTGGCCCTTACGGGTAACGATCCTCGCCTCTTCGCTCCGCTGCGCACTCCGTTTGCAAAAGGCAAAAGAATGAGGGCACCGGTAAACCGGTAAAGGCGCTTTCTTTAAAGTGCAAAACCGCTCCCGGCTCTGGATCGAAGGCAGGGGGTTCCCTACCCCGCCACCCACGCCTGTCTTTTTGCGGACTGTGAGGCAACCAATGACCGGGGCAAGGCCAGAGCCTGCGGTGCTGCGCAGCCTTGCCCCGGTCATTGGTCACCTCCCTTAACGTCCGCGACAGGCGAAGGTGACGAGGCAGGGAATTCAGGGGGACAGCCCGCATCAAGCCACGCAGTCAAAACCGCACCCGCAAGGTCATAAAGGTCAGTGCCACGGGCCACAGATTCCTTGAGGAGCTTTAATTTTGTGGACTTGGGGGCGACAACGTAGAAGCGCTGGGGCTTGTCGTCGTAGTTGTCTTTGTGGTCGACACGTGGGGGGATAGTGGTCATTTGAGCCCCCGAAAAGGATTAGAGAATTCAGCCGGGAGTGGGTTGCCTAACTGGCAAGACAATGTGCACATACTCCCAAGAGCGAAAACAGGGAACTTGACAACGTCACCAATCAAATCATCGGGATTAACTCGATCTGGCAGCGTTATAACCATCTGGCCTACAACCTCATATGAGTCAGGCAGATAAACCGGGTAAGTAACAGGAAGAAACATGATTAGAGCGCCCCCCAGAACAGTGAAAGCTGGGGAGAAGCATCACGGGAGCGGGAATAAACAAATGCCTTTGCAAGGTCTGACTGGTCGGCAGAGAATTGAGCTACGTCCTGGACACCGAGTAGGTTTGTCACGCGGACACTAATACGAGAGCTGTATTCGAAGATGATGGCCGAATAGCGGATACCAGCACGGGAAAGCAGAGAGACCGTTTTCATGCACAGGCCGGGGATTTTGTCGGTTTCACAACGGTATTTGCGGCCTTTACGCTTATAGATTGCCTTAATCATTGCTCTGCCTCCTGAACCATCTCTACAAAGGCCAGCACATTCACCATGCGGCGCTTTGCGATCTTCACGGTGGGAATCTCCCCCCGGTCTATCCAGCCTCGAACCACTCCATCTGATACGCCGATCCAGTCAGCAAAAACCTGACGGGACATCACAGGCGGGTAAGGCCCCTTGATCCCTGTGAACTCCTCCCCCAATTCCGGCATACTGTGATTCCTTGTGGTGCTATGTGGCTTATTTGATTTGACTTAAGTTATATTAGCTTAACTAAGAGCATAAGCCAATACGGCTTAAGCCGTTTTAATAGAATATTTTGGAATGATTAAAGAAAGGGTAATAACCGTCATAAAGGCGAAAGGCTTAAAGAATCCTCAACTTGAGGAGCTGACAGGTATCGGCCGTTACACGTGGCAGAACCTGAGGAACAAACCAGGGCGGGAAATTAAAGAAGAGGAAGCAGAGGCAATAGCTGAGCTTTACCCGGAATACGCCATGTGGCTTATATCAGGGAAGGTAATCCCGGAAGCTGGGCAGACAAGCCCGGAATACGACGAAGCAAACAAGAACCTTAAGGAACAAGGTCAGGGATAGCTCTCACACAGAGAGCCGCCGAAAAATGGTTCGGGAGGGATCGGCAAGAATGAAAGATAATAAACCGCTTATGGATTGGGATGATCTTGAAAAGATCGACGTGACCCATGAAAGGTATGAATGGAACGACCCGAAAAAGGGAAGCAGAGACGAATCAAGCCCAGCCAGTACTATAGCAATCGCCATTATTGCTGCTGCTGTAATATTGGTTGGTGGCTGGATTGGATACCAAGAATACAAAGAAAGACAACGTGAACGCGAAGCAATAGCCGCCTTGAATTACTTTAACCAGCAGGCCCAGGCCATCACTGAAAAAGCCAATAGGGACACAGCAAGAATGAAAGCTGAGATGGCTGAAAGACGCCTAGAGAGGAAGCTAAGCTCTGAGCGCGGAATAGATGAAATCAGGGAAGCTCAGCTGGCTAAAATGAAAAGGGCCGAGAAAAAAGAAAACTGCAGGTACTGGACCTCGCAGTTAAGAAAATCAGACACAGTTGGTAACCGAAAGATGGTGAAGCAATATTGTTATTAGCTGTAGCAGTGTCGAAAAAATGTCGAAAACAACGGGCATGAATGTGCCGAATAGTGAAACCGGAAAACGGTAAGCCGTTGAATTGTGTAGGAAAGTGAAGGAACAAGGGCCGGGTGATAGGGTTCGAATCCCTCCCTCACCGCCAAATATAAAAGCCCCGCAAACGCGGGGCTTTTTTTATGCCGCTTCGCGGCCGCAATACGGTTCACGCAGCACGCAACACGCTCCCCCCCCCCCCAACCCTGCGGCCACAGGGTGGCAGCTCCCAGGCATTAGTGTCAGGCCTCAGGCCTCAAGCGTATAGCGCTCCACCATCACTTGCCCGCGATTCACTCAACTCGCTAAAGTAGACGTTCATTTTGCGGGGAATATCCATGACTCATACCCACGGCTGGCTAGCTCGGTTGGAGCAGTTGGGCAACCGGCTCCCCCACCCTACCCTGTTATTTGTCTGGCTCTGCCTGCTGCTGCTTCCCCTCACCGCAATACTGGGCGCACTGGATATCACCGCGGTTCATCCTCTCACCGACGACACCATTAACGCTCGCTCGCTGCTCGACGGTGACGGCCTGCGCTATCTTTTCACCACGCTGGTGGGCAACTTCACCAGTTTTGCGCCACTGGGCGTGGTGCTGGTCGCCATGCTGGGGCTGGGTGTGGCAGAACAGTCCGGGCTGCTATCGGTGAGCCTGGCCAGCCTGGTACGACGCGCCTCCGGCAGCGCGCTGGTGTTCACTGTTGCGTTTGCCGGCGTGCTCTCCAGCCTGACCGTGGACGCCGGTTATGTGGTACTCATTCCCCTCGCCGGGTTGGTATTCCAGCTGGCTGGGCGCTCCCCTATCGCAGGTGTCGCCACCGCCTTTGCCGCCGTCTCCGGCGGCTTCAGCGCCAACCTGCTGGTGGGGCCGGTGGACGCTACCCTGGCCGGATTGTCCACGGAAGCGGCACATATTATTGCCCCGGAACGTACCGTGGATGCCACCGGCAATTACTGGTTTATCATCGCGTCCACCTTTCTTGTGACCGGGCTGGTGACACTGGTCACAAGGACGCTGACCGAACCCCGACTGGCGCATTCCGGCGCTGCGACGGCCTCCTCCCCGGAGGTGCCACATATTCATCCCCGCGCCATGCGATGGACTGGTTTGACCCTGGTGGTGCTGCTCGCCGGGCTGGCGTTACTGGTATTGCCAGGTAACGCGCCACTGCGCCACCCCGAGACCGGCAGCGTGCTGGGCTCGCCATTCATTCATGGTCTGGTGGTCATCGTGGCATTGATTGCGGGGATCTGCGGGGCGGTCTACGGCCGGGTCAGTGGGCAATTTCGCAGCAGTGGCGACATTCTCACCGCCATGGAAACCACCATGGCGTCCATGGCCGGGTATCTGGTGCTGATGTTCTTTGCTGCGCAATTCGTCGCCTGGTTTAACTACAGCCAACTGGGCCTGCTGCTGGCGGTGAAAGGCGCCGCCTGGCTTGGCGCCCTGTCGGCGCCTAAAGTGGTGCTGCTATTACTGTTTGTGGTGCTCACCGCGCTGATCAATGTGATGATCGGTAGCGCCTCGGCCAAGTGGTCCATCCTCGCCCCGGTTTTCATTCCCATGCTGATGCTACTGGGCATTTCCCCCGAGGCCAGCCAGGCGGCCTACCGGGTTGGCGATTCCAGCACTAATATCATCACCCCGTTGATGCCCTACTTCGTGCTGGTCCTGGGCTTCGCCCGGCGCTATCAACCGGAAACGGGCATCGGCACCTTGATTGCCCTGATGCTGCCCTACAGCCTGACACTGCTGCTGGGATGGTCTGTATTGCTGGGTGTTTGGATCGGGTTTGGCTGGCCGCTGGGGCCCGGCTGAGTGAAAAGTTGAAAGTTTAAAGTTGAAACGCGATTACTGCTCTCTCGGATAAGAACGCAAAGAGGCCGCGCCCAAGCCATGGACGCGGCCTCTAAAGTTGCAGACAGTTAAAGTATTTACTCGCGTTTTAACTTTTAACTTTTCACTTTCAACTGCTACTTAATCAACCGAATCGTCAACGGATAACGATAGTACTCTCCACCATTGGCCTTTACGGCAGCCACGATGGTCATCACCAGCCAGAAGATACCAATAATCGGCAGCAGGATGGCGCCAATAACCACGAAGGTGAGCAGGAAGGCGACAAAACCTGCGATGGAAATAGTGATATTGAAATTCAACGCTTCCTTGCCCTGATCATCCACAAAGGCACTATCGTCTTTTTTAACCAGCCAGATCACCAGTGGCCCCAGAATATTGCCGAACGGAAATACCATACCGACAAAGGCCAGCAGGTGGCATGCCAGACCCAGGCTCCGCTCTTCCTGCTTCGCCAGACCATTACTGTTATTTTCTTCGCTCATTCAAAGGCTCCTTGTTGAAAAATAAAACCCGCCACCACTCTTGCTACTGACGAATGGTGCGACGGTTGGGGAGGGGTTGTTCGCTGTTGGAGCGGAACGGGTTGATATCAATGCCGCCCCGGCGAGTAAACCGGCCGTACACAGTCAGGTGACGAGGCGAACACTGGGCCATCAGGTCCACGAAGATCTGTTCGATAATCTGTTCGTGAAACCCCTGGTGATTACGCAGCGACACCACATAACGCAAGAAACTGGCCGGGCTGATGGCACGGCCGGTATAGCGGATTACCACGGTAGCCCAGTCAGGCTGATCGGTAACCGGGCAGTGGCTACGCAGCAGGTGGGAATAGAGCTGCCCGGTTTGCTCGGAACCCTGATCGCAAAGCAGCAGGTCCGGACGATATTCATAATGCTCGAAGGACAAGTCGATATTGTCCACACAGTCACCACGGTCTTCCCAGACAGGGAAACCGGCAGACTCTTGCAACGAATACAACAGCACCTCGATATTGCCACCCACGGTGTGAGCCACATCTTTCTCGATGGCTGCACGCACTGCATCGCGGCTTTCAAAGCGGGTATTGGCAAACGAGTTCAGATACAGCTTGAGGGACTTTGACTCAACAATATTGGGGGTGGTGCAGGGAACACGCAGCTCGCACATGGCCACCAGGGGCTTGCCCTTGTCATTGAGCCAAGACAATTCATACGCATTCCAGATATCGGTCCCGTGGAAAGGCAGCGTGGTGTCTTCCAGTTCCAGGGATTCGCGGGCATCCCAGCGCGGCACCGGACACAACAGCGAAGGCATGTATTCGTCAACATACTCGCTGGAGCGACCCAGCGGCGTTTCCTTCAGATAGCTCATTTTAACCTCTTGGCACACCCGTCCATGGGACTTTAATCATAGCCGTATTTAGCCGGATTCGTTAGTGCCGAATACCGGTACCACGATGCAGCAGCCACAGCGCGAATAAATAGAAAGCGATCACAAACGCCAGAATGACGCCCAGCGAGGCATAAACATTCACGTCACTCACGCCCAGCACCCCGTAGCGGAAGGCGTTCACCATATACACGATGGGGTTCGCCAGGCTCACGGTGCGCCAGAACTCCGGCAGCAGATCAATGGAATAAAACACCCCGCCCAGATACGTCAGCGGCGTCAGAATAAACGTGGGCACGATGGCGATATCATCAAATTTGGTGGCGAAGGTGGCATTAATGAAACCGCCCAATGCAAACAACGCTGCGGTGAGCACCACCACCGTGATGGTGATAAAGACATGCTGCATGGACAGATGCGTAAAGAACAGGCTGAGCAGGCTGACAATCAGCCCCACCAGCATGCCACGCACCATACCGCCCACCACATAGCCATTGAGAATCACATGGGACGGCATCGGCGAGACCAGCATTTCCTCAATGGAGTGCTGGAATTTGGTGGAAAAGAACGAGCTCACCACGTTGCCGTAACTGTTCTGGATGACACTCATCATGATCAGCCCCGGCACGATGTACTGCATGTAATCGAACCCGCCCATCTCTCCGATACGGCTGCCAATGAGATTGCCGAAAATCACGAAATACAACGTCATGGTGATTGCCGGTGGCAGCAGTGTCTGCGGCCAGATACGGGTGAAACGGCGAATTTCCTTGGTCACCAGGGTCAGGAACGCGACCCATTGCTCGCGTGCACTCATGATGCTTGCTCTCCTGGCAGATTCTGCTCGACCAACCGCACAAACAATTCCTCCAGCCGGTTTGCCTTGTTACGCATGCTCATGACCTCAAAATTGAGTCGGGCCAGTTCCACAAACAGGGTGTTGAGGCTTTCGCTTTTCGGCACCGCCACTTCCAGGGTCTTGGCATCGCGCAGCCACACCTCAAAACCTTCCAGCTGCGGAGCCTCGGTCACCGGCCGGGCCAGGTCCAGAACAAAGGTCTCCACCTGCAACTGTTCCAGCAGGGATTTCATATCGGTATTTTCCGCGATGATGCCGTGGTCAATAATGGCGATATGCCGACACAGCGACTCCGCTTCTTCCAGATAGTGCGTGGTCAGAATGATGGTTTTACCCTGCTCGTTCAGGCTGGTGAGAAAATCCCACATGGAGCGGCGCAGCTCGATGTCCACCCCGGCGGTTGGCTCGTCCAGAATAAGCAGCTCCGGCTCATGGACCAGGGCTCGGGCGATCATCAATCGGCGCTTCATACCACCAGAAAGTGTCCGCGACTGCTTGTCACGTTTGTCCCACAGCCCCAGCTGACGCAGGTATTTTTCCGCCCGTTCCCGGGCCAGCGGCGCAGGAATACCGTAGAACCCGGCTTGGGTCACCACAATATCGAACACTTTCTCGAACTGGTTGAAATTGAACTCCTGGGGCACCACACCGATCTGCTTCTTGGCCAGCGACCGCTGTGTATCCAGGGAGTAACCGAAGATACTGACGTCCCCGCCGGTTTTGTTGACCAGCGAGCTAATCACACCAATGGTGGTGGATTTGCCAGCGCCGTTGGGGCCGAGCAAGGCAAAAAAGTCACCCTTCTTTACCTCCAGATCAATACCTTTGAGCGCTTGCACGCCATTGGCATAGGTTTTGGTTAAATTGCGAATTGTCAGCGCGGACAAGGCACACCTCGTCTGAAGTCGGTAAACGGAGAAAAACGGCTATCAGGGCACAGAAACGCCCAACTAATCGCCCAAAGCACGGTGGCCGTGATCGCCACGCCATACCCAGTGAAGCTGACCGCCACTGAACCAAAGCCACAGCCCTTCCATCATCCAGGGCCAGTCATCCTCGGTAATACGGCGGTGGCCATGGAGTTCGGCCACCAGTACGGCAAGAATGGTGTCGTGTGTCACATGCACATTCAGGTGACCCGGTGCCGGTTCACGCTCACTCAGGTAACGCGCGAGTTTTGCGCGGCCTTCCGCCGGCGACAGCATGCCCTCGAAAGGTTGCTGCAGGTGCTGATTCAGGAATTTGAACGCGCCCATTTTCAGAAACGTGGGGCCGACCTGGTTCAGGTCTTCCACGTAACAACCGGGCTCTACCAGGGTGGTGTCAGTGGTGATTTCGGGAATCGTTTCCAGCAGGCCGGCCTTGCGGGCGCCTTCGGCCATGGCCTTGGCTGTATTCACGCAGCGACCCACCGGGCTGGAGAAAAACGCATCCACTGGGCGCGCCAGCTGGCTCCCCCACTCCCGGGCCATATCGATGCCTTCCGGCGTCAGGGGCAGGCGATAATCCGCAAAACCGTTCTTGGCCAGTTCACGCACAGAATGCCGCGTCAGCAGATGAACGGGTTTATCCTGCGGCAACAGGTTGAGGGCTTCCAGCAATCGCGGGTGTAGGCGCGCCATAATCTCTTCACTTAGGGTCAGGCCTTAGTGTACGGAGCACCGAAGCGAAAGCAAACCATGGGAAGGGGGATTAGTGTGGGTCGCGTGTATGCATGTTGCATGAAGCGCGATGCAGCCGCAGAGCGGCACAAAAAAAAGGGACCCGATTGGGTCCCTTTCTTGTTTGGAGCGGGAAACGAGATTCGAACTCGCGACCCCGACCTTGGCAAGGTCGTGCTCTACCAACTGAGCTATTCCCGCTTAACTGCTTGCCAGCTAACTACTAGCGAATTAGTGGCGTCCCCTAGGGGAGTCGAACCCCTGTTACCGCCGTGAAAGGGCGGTGTCCTGGGCCACTAGACGAAGGGGACCCGGGCTTGACTTGGTACGTCAAAGCGGCGCGTAGAATAGGTATCTGCCGGGCAATCGTCAAGGAAAAATTTTGTCGCAGACCATCATTGACCCGAAAAAGTCATGCTGCTCTAGTAATGACGCGCTATAACCCTGCCGATTCCATCAAATTGGCGAAAAAACATTCACTTATCGGGAGAGAAGCATGTCCATCAAGTTGTACGGGGCCGCCCTGTCACCTTTCGTCCGCAAGACCCGGGTTGCTCTGGCACTGAAAGGGATCGAGTTCGAATCTGTCCACATTGACCCTAACAACACGCCGGAGGGCTATGAAAAGATCAGCCCCATGAAACGGATTCCTGCGCTGGAAGTGGATGGCCAGTTCCTGGCTGACTCCGCTGCCATTTGTGCCTGGATGGAAAAGACACATCCGGAGCCGGCGCTCTACCCCAGCGATGCCATGGAAATGGGACAAACCATCTGGTTTGAGCGTTTCATCGATTATGACCTGGCCATGCGCTGTACTTTTGCTGTGTTCCGTAACCGCGTGGTCATGCGCTTGCTCGGTAAGGAATGCGATGAAGAAAAGGTACAGCATGCCTTGAGTACAACGATCCCGCCGCTGTTTGCCTACCTGGACAAGACACTGGACGGCCGTAAATTCCTGGTGGGCGACAGCATGACCGTTGCCGATATTGCCCTGGCCAGCCAGATGATCAATTTCCGCCATGGTGGCGAAACGATTGACCCGGCGACCTATCCAAACCTGGCCGCACACACTGAGCGCATGCACGCTCTGGCGCCCTTCGCCCAAGCCATCGAGAAAGAAACCGGCTTTATCCAGAAAGTCATGGGGTGAAGCAATTAATAATTAATAACGACGTGTGAAAGCGTATATAAACCTGCAACGCAAGAGGCCGCGCCCAAGCCATGGACGCGGCCTCTTGCGTTTCAAAAGCAGGAAACCTGGATCGCGCGTTATTCACTATTCATTATTCATTGCCTTTGCCTCCACTGTCACCAGCGCAGCCTTGCCGTTAGGTGCCACACGTACCACCGCCACCGCGCTATCGCGCAGCTGCCTCTCCAGCGCCAGTGCTTTTTCCTTGGGGGCAAACAACGCCTCAATGCCATACTTCACGGTATTGCCTGCGCTCCAGGGCTGGCCGGACACTCGACCCCGCAGGTACAACCCGGTTTCCGGCTCAGTGGCCTGGGGCTCACCGCCCCGCCACAGCGCTTCATCAGACTGTTTTTCCAGAGGCAAATACACCACATCGCCCGGTCGCAAATCTGACGCTTTCAGGGTGCTGAAGTCATAGCCCAGGCGGGCATAATTGCCGCGAAACAGATCTCGCGGGTCCACCGGCCGGGTTTCCAGGCGAATTTCCTCACCGACCCACAATGGATAAACCCCACCGAGGAAGACCCCCGCCATCACCGCAACCTGTAACCCAAGGGCCACCATCAACCCCATCACATGACAGCGCTTCATGATTGCCCCTCCCCGGCGGCGGCCTTGCTTGCCGCCTCCTGATTCTGTTGTCGCCGCCAGAAGCGGGCTGCGCCGTATAGCACCGCGGCGGCCACCAGGAACATGGCCGCCGCCCCCAGATAGTCCCCAAACAGATCCAGATAACGCATCAGCGCCAGCAGCAGTATCAACACAATGCCGCTATAGAAGTATTGGGTCAGCCCGCGCTTGAGACCTTCCTGAATCAACACAATGGCAGACAGCAGCGCCAGCAGATTCACCGCCACCACAAACAACCATGCCGCAGCCTCAACATCCCCAAGCGCCGTTTCAGCTCCCCCAAAGGCATGAATACCCAACAATACAAAGGGCAACAGCATCACCAGCAGGCGGGGGCCACTGGAGCCCAAACGGCGAACGACCACCCACGCAGACGCCAACATCGCCGCCAGCAACCCGGCCCACAACCCCGGATCGGCCAGCCCGACCAGCTCATGCAGATACCCTTCGGAAAACTCCCTGAATGA
>Ga0209503_10000639_pt1 | contig 20185 bp, 14 predicted proteins | sample SouAtlMetagenome_2_FD_187448 | JGI IMG/M metagenome (GOLD analysis project Ga0209503, IMG submission 187448) | Marine eukaryotic phytoplankton communities from Atlantic Ocean - South Atlantic ANT15 Metagenome (SPAdes) (version 2) | ecosystem: Environmental > Aquatic > Marine > Oceanic | place... | reverse complement strand
GAGCTTTTGGTCTTCGTGGGGCGGCCCGATTTGTGGCGTCGGAACAACCGTTGGATGATCGAGGCATTTGACCGGATGGGCAATGTTCCAAAGGGAGCCTATCAGTATTACCGGAAAATCACGCCATTGGTCTACGACCAAGGTGCATTGGGATGGCGCACGCCGTTCAAGTGGATGTTGACGCGGTGGCGGGGCCTCAGCCGACCTTACCCAAGGGAGCCCATTGGAAAGTGGGGCATGCGCATCTGGGCCCACAAATCGACGGCGTTGGCCTGCGCCCATTTCATGCTGGCCATGCGGGCGCACGGGTTTGACTCTTGCCCCATGGAGGGGATGGACAGTGCCCGGGTCAAGCGCATTTTGGGTTTGCCGAATCAGGCTGTGGTGACGATGGTGATTTCTGCGGGGAAACGCGCGGAAGGAGGGGTGTATGGTCGACGTCTTCGGTTCGATCGGGAGCACTTCGTTCACCAGCATTGAACTTGGTCCGGGGTGTTTCCCCTGTTTGAAATTTGCCTAATCAGGGGGTTCCTTGCTGCACGGCCGGAGCCTAACTTGAACTTCCCGCACACGATTCTAACGCCCCGCACCCATGTTGACCCTGCTTGCCGGATTGGCTGCCCTCTTTTCTGCCCTGGCCTGTTTCCTCGCCTTGCGCAAGTCCGGACCCTCTGGAGCCGACGCGGGCGGATTGGAAGATCTCGGGCGGAAGGTGGAGCGGCTCGAGTCACTCCTCCGCGAAGAGTTCGCCACCAACCGAAAAGAAATGGGGGGCCAGAGCAAGTCACTGCGCGAGGAACTGGCCGCGACCCTTGGGGTATTTCGGGAGCAGTCCGACGAGATTGCCAAGGCCCAAAAGGAGCTCTTGCGTCAGCAGTTTGGCGACTTAATCAAGCAGCTCGATGATCAGGGGAAAAAGTCCCTCGATTCGGTAAAGGATGTCCGCAGCACGGTGGACAAGCAGCTGAAGGAGATGCGGGAGGACAATGGAAAGCGGCTTGACGAGATGCGCAAGACCGTCGACGAGAAACTCCAGACGACATTGGAGAAGCGGCTTGGGGAGTCGTTCAAGCAGGTCAGCGACCGCCTCGAGCAGGTGCACAAGGGGCTCGGAGAGATGCAGACGTTGGCAAGCGGAGTGGGGGACTTGAAGCGGGTCCTGACCAATGTGAAAACCAAGGGGATTTTGGGGGAGTATCAGTTGGGCAACATTCTCGAGCAGTTGCTGCCCAAAGAGCAGTACGAGGAGAACATCGCCACCCGGCCGGGCACGGCGGAACGCGTGGAATTTGCCGTGCGGATGCCAGGTCCTTCGGATAATGAGTCGGTCTGGCTGCCGATTGACAGCAAGTTCCCTTTGAAGGGCTACGAGGATCTCTTGGATGCCCGAGAGTCAGGCGACATTTCGGCAATTCAGGCGGCAGAGAAATCGTTGGCAAGGACCATCGAGTCCTTTGCAAAAGACATCAGCGAGAAATATGTCGAAGTGCCGTACACCACGGACTTTGGAATCATGTTCTTGCCTGTAGAAAGCCTGTATGCAGAGGTGTTGCGCCACCCCGGTGTTTTTGAGACGCTGCAGCGGAAGTACCGCATCACGGTCACCGGACCCACCACCATGTCGGCGTTGTTGAACAGCCTGCAAATGGGATTCCGCACCCTCGCGGTGACCAAGAGAAGCAGTGAGGTCTGGAAAATCCTTGAGGCCGTGAAGACGGAGTTCGGCAAATTCAGTGAGCAGCTCGAGAAGGTGGACGATCGACTGGGTAAGGCGAAAGGCGAACTGGAGAAATTGAGGAGCACCCGAACCAATGTGATGGAGAGAAAACTTCGGGATGTGGGAACGCTGGACGGGGGCGAGAGTGCACAATTGCTTGACTTGCCGGGTGTATCAGAACCGCCGCAGGACATTTGATTGGGCCAGGCCGATTCCTTTTGATTCGTTGAACAGGAAACTGTTGGCGTTGGTCTTCTCCAGCGGTGGGCGAGATGGATGGCGAGGTTAATTTCATTGCTGCATGCCAGCAGCCCGTCGTCAAACTCGCTTTTTGTTCCTGAGGTTTTCTCTGGAGTTTGTAGTCATCATCCTCGGTGTGATGGTTTCCCTTCATTTTCAAGGGCTTCGCGATGCGGAGGTTGCCACTGAGATGAAGGACCAAACGTTGCAGCAGTTGATCCGTGTCATCTCAGATGACCTGCAGCAGATTGACAAGTTCATTGTCCTGCAGGAGACCTCTTTGGACCATGCCAATCGTTTGGAATTGGTGATGAAAGGGGAATCCCTTTTGGAGGAGGACAGTTGCTTGTACAGCCTCTCTCATGTGGGCAGGGCGTTGCGGTCCTTTTTCCCTCAGCAGGGCACGTTCAATCAATTGGTGAGTTCTGATCTGGTCAAGGTGATCGATTCACCTGAATTGAAAACGCGCCTCTTCAAGCTCTACAATGAGGATTTGCTCCGACATGATGTGCACACCAAGGAGTACGATCAATTTTTCCTCCGATTCAATTATGATTTAACCCGGAATTTTTTCCTGGAGGACAGCTGGGATTTGAACTCGGCTCCTGTCACTGTCCACGAATACGCTTTCAATTCGGCCTATTTTTTCAGTGATGGCCTTCGCGCTGATTTGATTGAGGCCAGATCCTCGATGCGGAATTACATCCGCGAATTGATGTATCTGGAGTCAGAATTCGAGGCCCTGAGGCAATTGTGTGCCGAAGAGGTTAGCATGCCTTTGGACAGCTTGGGTTTATCGTCAAGTCCATGATTTTGGGGAGGCGACCAGCGTTTAAAATCACAAAACAGAAAAGCCCCTCAGACCGGAGTCCGAGGGGCTTTTGTTGTTGCTGTGCTCGGCTTTAGGCGGCCTGTGTCTTGGCCTCGCCTCTGGCATACATCATGCCGATGACGGCGCCAGTAGCGGCCATCATGACCACATTGGCGACGATGTCTTGGATGGTCTCTGTCATCGAGAAGATGTGTCCCCCTTCACAGGTGAAAAAGGCAAAGACGAAGACGTTCAGCATGCCATTTGCAGTGAGTCCTGCGATGGCTCCTTGCCTGACGCCAGCTGCTGCTGAAAGCTGTCCGCCCAATTGAATCAGGTGGGCGGCCAGGCCGACCATCAAGGCATTTCCGAGAAGCATCATTCCGAAGTTTGCTTGCATTTGGTCTTCAGGCACGATACATGCGCTGGAGGGGTAGGCCACGATGCCCATGTAATAGACACTGCTAATGACCATGAAGGCAATCAAGCCCGCGAGAAAAGGAAGTAGGTGTTTCATTGAACAATAGGTGTTGCAGGGAAATTAGCCGACCAATCACGTCTTTGTTATTGATAGTCAATCCAATGTCAACAAAGGTGTCTTTGCGAGTTGCCATTGTGCCATGACGAGAGTGAAGCCATAACTTGACAGCATGGGTTGGCACGTGTTCCACCGCATCGGTGTTGGGGGGCTTTTGGTTGTTATGGTTTCGGGCTGTGCTTCTGATGTCTTGAATACGGAACAGATTCTGGATGTTGGCTGGGAATTTCAGGACACCTCTGGGGTTTGGCGCGAAGCGAGGGTGCCGGGGTCTATTCACACGGATTTGATGGGCCACGGTTTGCTCGAGTCTCCTTTTTTTGCTCAAAATGAGGCGCAAGTCCAGTGGGTTGAAGATCAGAACTGGTCCTACCGTTGTGCGTTGCCCGGCCCGCCTGAGGAAGGAGTGTGGTCACTTGAATTTGCGGGTTTGGACACCTACGCTGACGTGATGGTCAATGGGACATTGGTTCTGTCGGCGGACAACATGTACCGTTCATGGCGAATCCCAGAGGCTGACTTGGGGTTGACTGGACAGGACAGTGTGCTTGTGGTCTTAAAGCGTCCGGTTTTGGAAGGGCAGTTGCGATTGGACGCTTCACCATGGCCGATTCCGGTCAGCAACGAGAACAGGCCCATTGGCAGGCAAACCAGCGCTGTCACACGAAAGGCCATGTACCACTATGGCTGGGATTGGGGGCCGAGGCTGGTGACCAGTGGGATTTGGAAGCCTGTGCGGTGGGTGAGAACCGACATCGAATTGCCGCCGTTTCGACTTCAGGCTGTGTCTGTGGACACCGTGCGTGCGGAATACGATGTGATCTGGGATGAGCCCGTGGGTCCGGTCACGTTTCGAATGTCGTTGAGTGGCGAAACTGCCCTCGTTCAGCAGACCGATGCGCCGAGTGACGTGCACCGGTTGGTGATCGACCGGCCTCAGTTGTGGTGGCCCAATGGGATGGGGGGGCAGCCTCTGTATGAACTTGAGATTGAAGACCGAAATGGCCGCAAGGCCAAGTGGCGATTCGGCGTGAGAACCTTGGTTTGGAATCGATCTCCTGATGCCTTTGGACAAGCGATGCAGTGCGTCGTGAATGGCGTTCCTGTTCAGGTGGTGGGGGCCAATGTGATTCCCCCGGATTTCTTTCCGGTTCGCGCTGAAAAACAATGGGGCAGGGTGGTGGACGATGCGGTTCAGGCCCACATGAACATGTTGCGCGTGTGGGGTGGGGCGCATTACGGAGATGAGGCCTTCTATGACCTGTGCGATGAGCGGGGGATTTTGGTGTGGCAGGATTTCATGAGCGCGTGTGCCATGGTCCCTGGTGATGCGGCATGGCGAGACAATTTTCTCGCTGAGGCTGAAGAGCAGGTGAGGCGTTTGCGCAACCGGACGTCATTGGCGATTTGGGCAGGAAACAACGAGACGGAAAAAGCGTGGCGAGATTGGGGGTGGCAGGACACATATGGATTGCACGGTGCGGATTCAATCGCCGCTGCATTGGCGTATCGCAGGGTGTTTGAGAAGGCGTTGCCTGCCGTGGTGGAGGCGTTGTCAGGAGGAGAATACCAGCCCTCGTCCCCGCACAATGTTGACGTTGACCGCCCTAGAGCATCGGGGGATCAACACGACTGGGGGGTGTGGTTTGGGAAGGCCGGTTTCGAATACTATACAGAGGAAGCGGGCCGATTCGCCAGTGAATTTGGGATGCAGAGTTTACCGGACCGGCGAACACTCGAGTCTGTGGGGGTTCGAAATTTTGATGATCCCCGCCTTCAATTCCGGCAGCGTTGCAAAATGGATTGGCTCGAGCCGGGTTTTGATGGTTGGGACATGATGCGGCACTACGCGTCTGCTTATTTTGCTGATCCTGAGTCTATTGAGTGCTCTCTTCTCAAGGGGTTTGACAGGCTTGATGTGTGGACCTATTTGACCCAATTGACCCAGGCAGAAGGGCTGCGTCAGGCCGTGGAACGGCACCGCAGTTCAGGGGGGCGCACGTCGGGGTCTTTGTACTGGCAGCTCGATGATGTTTGGCCCACTGTGTCGTGGTCCACGGTGGACCACTCTGGCCGATGGAAGTTGGCCCACCATGCGGTTCGTCACGCCAACCAGCCGGTTCGGCTTGTCCCAGATCGGTCGACGGGAAATCGGTTGACCTATCAGATCATCAACAGCAGCCTGGAGACGGTCCAAGGTGAGTTGTTGTGGTCGCTAGTCAGTTTGAAGGGTGACACAATCCATGACGGACGCCGATCGCTGTCGCTTGGGTCGGCGACCTATATCACCATCGATGAAGCGGGGGTTGAAGTCAATCCAAAAGAACATGTGTTCGTCTGGAACTGGCGAAGGGGAGGGGATTCATTGCAGTTCCACGACCGCGGTCACCACACGTTTCTTCCGGCAGGCGACTTGAATTGGTCTCGTGCTCCTCTTATATCGGAAGTCACGGCTGATGGACTCCAAGTCTCCTCATTGGGCGCTGTTTCGGGCGTTTGGTTGAGGAGTTCCGAAGAGGGACACTTCGAAGACAATGGGTTCACCATGTTGCCCGGCGAAGAGCGAACGGTCCAATTCTTTGGGCCGTCAGGGGTTGCTTCGGACCCAGGGGTCGTCAGGGTCTCCCATTTCGGTGAGGTTCAAGCCAGCATGCCGTAACAGGCAGCGGCCACAAGCCCGCCCGCGATGGGCCCCATCACGGGAATCCATGCATACCCCCAGTCTGAATCTCCTTTTCCTTGGATGGGCAGAATGGCATGTGCAATCCTGGGCCCCAAGTCCCGTGCGGGGTTGATGGCATACCCTGTGGGACCGCCAAGGGCCAATCCAATCCCGAGCACCAACAGACCCACCGGAAGGGCATCAAGCGAGCCAAGGCTGTTGTCAGCGGAGGTGATACTCAGTGCACCAAAGACCAGGACAAAGGTGCCGATGGCCTCAGTCACCAAGTTCCAAAGGGGGGTGCGAATGCCCGGAGCTGTGGAGAACACGGCGAGTTTGATTTGGGCATCGGATGACGCGTCAAAATGGGGCTTGTATGCCAACCAAGCGAGGGTGGATCCGAAGAAGGCACCGGCCATTTGGGCTGAGATGTACCCTGGAATCAAGGCTGTGCTGCATTTACCGATGGCAGCGAAACTCAGGGTGACAGCAGGGTTGAGGTGTCCGCTGCCGCCGAAGGTGGTGGAGGAATACACCCCGAGGAAGACGGCGACCGCCCATGCCGAGCAAATTACAATCCAGTCGGAATCCTTGCCGTTGCTCTTTTCCAAGTTTGCGTTGGCCACCACGCCGCTGCCCAGCAGCATAAGAAGGGTGGTGCCGATGAATTCACCGAGGTAGGGTTCCATGTTCAAGGGGTCTGTTGGGGAAGGTAGTGCGCGGCCAATTGTTGGAATGACTGGACTTGGTCCTCTATCCAAGGCTCCTTTTTTCCATGGGCTTGGGCCAGGGTTTCGGCCACATTTCGCGCGGTGTCAATGGCTGCCCGGGCATCGAGGAAAAGGGTGCGGTAGCGGCGGGCAAGAAAGTCCTCTACGGTCATGCACATTTCTTCGTCTGCTGCCTTTAGGACAGCCCTCTCCAGTGCGTCTTGTTCAGATGGGTGCATCCCTCTTGATTCTCCCGATCCGAAGTCAATCGGCAAAGCAGTGGTGTCGGCAGGATGGGATGTCAAATGGCCCTGCTTGGAGAGGAAGCCGAGGGTGTCTTCTGCCATTTTCCTGTAGGTGGTCCATTTGCCTCCCCGCACGTTGACCAACCCGCTGGGCGAGGCTTCGATCTCGTGGCTTCGGGAAAGTTTGGCGGTGTTGTCCCGCCTGCCTTGGATCAGTGGGCGCAGACCGGCAAAGACACTTCGGATGTCCTTTCGCTTCAAATTGAGCCCGAGGAATCGGTTGGCGTGGTCTAGGACAAAGGCGATTTCCTCCTCCAATGCAAGCGGTTCGACTGCTGTGGCATCGACTGCTGTGTCTGTTGTTCCCACAAGGACTTTGCCGAGCCAAGGCACTGCGAACAGGACCCTGCCGTCGTCTGTTTTTGGGATGAGCAGGGCGTCCCCACCTTGGAGGACGTCCGCGTCGAAAACGAGGTGAATGCCTTGGCTGGGGCGAAGTCGACCTTCATGGCCGGGGTCATCGAGTTGGCACAAAGCATCGCTGTAGGGTCCGCATGCGTTGATGACCACGGACGCTTTTACTTCGAATTTTTCGGCGGAAAGGGTGTCTCGAACCTCGACGCCGCGGATTGTCTGGTTCTCTTTTACAAACCCTTCTACACGGCAGTGGTTGAGCAGGACGGCAGCGTGTTTTGCAGCGGTGCGGGCCAATGCAAGTGCGAGGTTGGCGTCGTTGAAGCGGCCATCGCGATAGCGCCAAGCGCCGATGGCGCCCACCTTTTTGAGGTGGGGGAGTCTCGCGAGAATCTCGTCTCGGCCAACCCACTCGGTTCTTCCCCAGCGGTGGCTTCCCGCAAGGAGGTCATACAGGCGAAGGCCTACACCGTAGTAAAACTGGGCCCATCTCCTTTTGACGGGAATCAGAAAACCGAAGTCATTCACTTGACCGCCGGCGTTGTGCATGAGCCTGTCGCGTTCGCGGAGGGCTTCGGATACGAGTGAGATTTTCCCCTGTTCGAGATACCGAACCCCGCCGTGGACCAGTTTGGTGCTCCGCGACGAACTTCCTTGAGCGAAGTCCTTCGCTTCTACCAGTGCGGTTTTCAAACCAGAAGCTGCAGCCTCCAATGCAATCCCCAATCCGGTCGCCCCGCCGCCGACGATGCAGACATCGTAAGGGCCTTCATTCCGAAGCCGATTGAGCATGGAGGGGCGGTGGAGTTTCATGGTTCAGCGGTCTTCTGCCCATGCGAGTGTGGCCCGGACGGCGCGCTGCCATTTGCGCTCTGCCAGTTTCCGGGCGTCGTCCTCCATCTGGGGTTGGAAGGTCCGCTCAGACTTCCATTGGGCGGCAATGTCTGCGGTGTCGGACCAATAGCCCACGGCAATCCCGGCCAAATATGCTGCACCCAGAGCGGTGGTCTCCGTGACTTCGGGTCGCACGACCTCGCGGTTGAGGATGTCACTCTGGTATTGCATGAGCAGGTCATTGTCTGTGGCACCGCCGTCGACCCTGAGTTGGGTGATGGGCACACCAGAATCAACTTCCATGGCGCGCATGACATCCACCGTTTGGTGGGCGATGCTGTCCAAAGTGGCCCTCGCGAGATGCGCTTTGGTGCTGCCTCGGGTGAGTCCGAAGACCGCACCGCGAGCATGGCCGTTCCAATGGGGAGCCCCCATGCCAGCGAAGGCCGGCACCATGACCACCCCCTCCGAATCGGGGACCTCGGAGGCGAGTTTTTCGATGGCCGGAGAATTGGGGATGAGCCCGAGCCCATCGCGAAGCCACTGTACGGTGGCACCCCCCATGAAGATGCTGCCCTCCAGCGCGTAGGTCACGTCATCGCCGATTTGCCAAGCCACTGTGGTGAGCAGGCGGTGCTCACTTGCGATGGCCTTGTCGCCGGTGTTCATGAGCATGAAGCACCCGGTTCCATAGGTGTTCTTGACCATTCCGGGTGCGGTGCATTGCTGTCCGAACAGTGCAGATTGTTGGTCGCCGGCCACGCCTGAAATCGGCGGTGCATGTGTGTCAGAAAGTGCTGTGGCGTGTCCAAAAATGCCGCTGCTGGCTTTGACTTCCGGAAGGATGGAGGCCGGCACGCCAAACAGATCGAGCATGCCCTCATCCCATTCCAACTTGTGAAGGTTGTAGAGGAGGGTGCGGGAGGCATTGGAGGGGTCAGTGGCGTGGACTTGTCCCTGGGTCAAGTGCCAGATGATCCAACTGTCTATGGTGCCGAACGCTAACTCACCGCGGTTGGCCCTTTCTCTGGCCCCATCCACGTGGTCAAGGATCCAAGCGACTTTGGTTCCCGAGAAGTACGCGTCGAGTTCAAGCCCTGAGGTCTCTCTGATGACTGGGGCATGGCCTTCATTTCGCAGCGCGTCACACGTGCTTGCGGTTCGGCGGTCCTGCCATACGATGGCGTTGTAGATGGCTTTTCCCGTGGCCCGGTCCCATACCACCGTTGTTTCGCGTTGGTTGGTGATGCCCACTGCAGCGATGTCGGCCATGGTCAATCCCGCAGCTTTGACAGCGTCGTGTGCTGTGGCCACTTGGCTGGCCAAGATTTCCTCTGGATCGTGTTCCACCCAGCCTGGTTGGGGAAAGTGTTGGGTGAACTCGCCTTGCGCCATGGCCATGATCTGGCCGCCTTGATCAAACACGAGGCTTCGGCTGCTGGTCGTGCCCTGATCCAGGGCGAGAATGTAACGGCTCATTCGGGCTTCCATTTGATGTTGCATCCGAGGGAGGGAATCTGGTCTTCCTCAGGGATGGACTGTCCGGCCAAAAGCAGATCCAATGCCGCCCGTATGTCTGTTCCAGTCACGGGCGTTTCGTTGCCGGGTCGCGCCCCATCGAACTGGCCGCGGTAGACGCACCGATTGTCGATGTCAAATACGCTGAAGTCGGGCGTGCAGGCTGCTGCATAGGCCTTGGCGACATCCTGACTTTCGTCGTAGAGGTAGGGGAAGCCAAAGTCCATGTCTTGGGCCAGGGCCCTCATCAGGTCTGGACTGTCCATCGGGTAGCCCTCAATGTCATTGCTCGAGATGGCAATAAAATTGACGCCTTTGGCCATGTATTCTTTGGCAAAGGCCACATATTCTGGCAGGATGTGCACCACAAAGGGGCAGTGGTTGCACATGAACACAACCACGGTGGGGCCGCCTGACATCAGGTCTTCACTGTTCTTGATGGTGCCGCTGACCACATCGGGAAGGGCGAAGGGGGGTGCCTCAAATCCGAGGGGGATGGAGGTGGTCGGGGTGCGCGCCATGGCTCTGGTTGTTCGGCTTCAAGTTATGGGGTCCTTGCCTTCAGGGATCCATTGGTTTCCACATTCTAGACAGACCATTTCATTTCCATCGCGATAGGGATAGGGCCAGGAGCATAAAGGACAGAGTACGTCCTCATCCATGCAGCTTGGCTTCGCTGAAGGTGATGGCATGGCCGCGAATGATGACGCGATCGCCGGAAAGGGTGCACTCGAGGGTTCCGCGTCGTTTTGACCGTTGCTCGGCTTGAAATTCTGTGGCGCCAGTTCGTGAGTTCCAGTAGGGAACCAAGGAGCAATGGGCTGAACCTGTGACGGGGTCTTCAAGGATGGTGGCCTGTGGCGTGAAATAGCGGGACACGAAATCGACATCGTCTCCGGGAGCGGTCACGATCACGCCGCCATGGCCGAGGTTGATTTGATCAAATTCATCGCGATTGACCTGAATGTCGTTGATGGTCTTTTGATCTGGATAGACCAGGACCAAGTCGCGTGCTTTCAGGACTTCCGCAGGCTGGTGGTTCAATGCGCGTGCAATGGGTTCGGGCAGTTCTGCGGGACTGGGGGGTCTGGACGGCAAGTCCATTTGCAGGCGGCCGTCCTCCTGGTCTTGCACGGTGAGCAGTCCACTTGCAGAAGAGAAGCGGACTATGGTCATGCTCGGAATCAGGTGGCGCAGGACGACGTGGGCACTGGCCAAGGTTGCGTGGCCACAGAGGTCCATTTCTATGTCGGGTGTAAACCAGCGCAGATGGAAGTCGCCTTCGCCTTCGGGCGTGGGCACGATGTAAGCGGTTTCTGCGACGCCCATCTCCTGGGCCATGCTCAACATCCAGTCGTCCTCGGGCCATGCGTGAAGCGGGATGACGCAAGCGGGGTTTCCCCCAAATGGATTCTGAGTGAAGGCGTGAATGCGGTAACAGGTCAGGGTCATTGCCAATGCAGGGTTGCGGCGATATTCCAGAAGTTGAACGTGCTGTCTGTCCAGTTTTGGGCGCCAGGTATGGAGACCTCGAGTGTATGGTCGCCCGCCTCTAGGTTGCCGAGGGGAAGGGCCAGTGGGTCGACTTGATCGCCAGGACACCAGCCTGATCGGCTCAGGTCAGAGGAGGCAACGCGTTCTTCCAACGTGTCTCCGCGCACCACATAGGTGGAAGGCCAAAAACCACTGGTGGGATTGAATCGGCGGAAGGCGCCGCAGTCATTGCGCCAAGGCGTCCATTGTTTGAGGGTGTCTCCATCGAGCAGAAGGATGTGCTCTTGCTCTGTGAATTCATCTCCTCCGGCGTGGCCACCATGCCCCGTAGTCAGGAAGCGAAGGCTGGCAGACCCCGCATTTTCGTCGAGGTGAAAAGGAACCTTCAACGGACCTGCTGGAAAGGCGGTGAAAGGCCGCTGGTCATGGGCGAGCTTGGTGGTGTTCAGCAGGGAGAGGGTTTGCCGGTCTGTGACGACGTCGCAGGCAAGTGGACTCTCTTTCATGGTGAGTTGTGCATTCAGTGCATACCCTTCATCTGTCCATGTATCGATGTAGACGCCGATCCAGAGGGTGTCGGCATCCGTGAGCCACGACTGCATGTCGGAGAGGTTGCCGCTCCAGTGAACGCTGTCTGCCCAAGCGCCGACTGATTCAGGCTTATAGTCTTGCGCCCGTTCCGTGTGACTGAAATGACCGACGCCGAAGGGGGTGATAAAGCGGAGGAGCTCGATGGCAGGTTCACGGATGCCTGAGGGTGCAATTCCCGCGAAGGCTGTGGTGTCGGCATCACCTCCTTCTTGCATGCGCTGGAGAAAATCTCTACCGGCTCCATCTGCAAAGGCGAAGACGGTGCCGCTTTTGTCCCAGGGGTCACCGGCGGAGGTGAGGGCGACATCCAAGGCAATGTCGCAGCGGCGATGTCTCGACGGCAATGAGACGGGCCTCAGCCGAATGCGACCGGCGTCAAGGCGGTAATCGCCAGCAGGAGAGGGGACGGTATCGGCTTCTCGTCCCGGAATAAAGTCGAGGGTGTCTCCACGCCACAGGACAACGGTGTGGTCGCCTAGAGCGGGAAGGTGCTGATTCCCGCACGCGCTCAGCAGAACAACCGCAGCGGCACAGCAGATTATTTGGGTCAGTGCCCGCAGGCTCAGGCGTTGCAGGTCATGTCTTCTCCACAGCATTGTGGCGACTTGATCTTGCCCTCGCAGGAGGGGCATTGGGACACTTGAACGCTTGTCCCATCTGGCAATTCGATGTGTCCGTTCTCCAACGGCACATCGCAACTTCCGCATTGGGCGTTGACCGACATTCCACATTGTCCGCAAGAATAGGTAGAATTCATATCCATAATTTAACGAAGGGCAAGGTTTGAACGGTTTTGATGGCCCATCCATTTCGCTGGCGTTGCCCAAGTAAAAAGCCCTGCGATGTGAATCAACAGGGCTTTTTTGAAAGAGATGGGGTGACCTCCCGTTACTGGAAGACGCGGATGTAGTCCACCGCCATGAAACCGGGGAAGGGCGTGGTGTCGTCTGGATCGCCGGGCCAATTGCCGCCGATGGCCACGTTCATGATGAAGAAGAACGCGTCGTTGAATGGGTACTCATACCCGTTCATGTTGGCGGGGGTGATGGTGTGGTAGAGCTGGTCGTCTAAATACAGCTTGATCTCGTCTTCCTGCCATTCCAAAGAGAAGACGTGGAACTCGTCTGCGAATGTTGCGGGGAACTCCAGGGCCGGTGCGATGACACCGTTGTATTGGCGCTCGGCATTGTTTGGGCCCCAGTGGACGGTGCCGTGCACCAGACGCGGTTGGTGTCCGACGAGTTCCATGATGTCGATTTCTCCGCAGGCGGGCCAACCCACTGTGGTGATGTCGGAACCGAGCATCCACAGCGCCGGCCAAATGCCCTGTCCTATTGGGAGGATGGCCCGAATGTCCACTCGGCCGTACTGGAAGTCGAAAATGCCTTGTGTCTTCAAACGGGCGGAGGTATAGCCGCCTTCGTTCCGGGCGAAGATGTACAAGCGGCCATCCTGTACGGTGACATTTTCTGGGCTGCTGGTGTAGTTCTGTAGTTCGTTGTTGCCCCAGCCCCAGCTTCCATTGCCCAGGTCGTAGGTCCATTTTGAAGGGTCCGGTGCGCCCGCTGCTTCGAACTCATCGCCCCAGACCAAGGTCATCCCAGGATAGTTATCTGGTGTGGTGTAGCCTTCATCACTGATTTGAATGCTCGTGTCGTCGTTTCGGATTGTGCCGACGGCCTCCTGAACATTGTCTCGCAAATACCCGCCTTCCGGAGCACTGAGGGACACGGTGAAATACTCATCGGGTTCGAGCCATTCGTCCACGATGATGGTGACATCGATGGTTTTCTTGGTTTCCCCTGGCGCGAAGACCACCGATCCGGATGCAGTGATGTAGTCTTCACCAGCGATGGCTGTTCCATCCGTGGTGGCATACTGTACCCGCACTTCAGTCGTCTTGGCTTCGTCGATGCGGACATCGAACGAAAACGTGGCGTTGGCTTCGTTTTCGAATGCAGTGCGGTCGTTGGAGAAGCGAAACTCAGCTGGTGCTTGCGGCTCTTCCTCTCCGCAAGCGGAAAAGAGGAGGACGGACACCACAGGGAAGATGAGGGTTTGCCAGTTCATTGTGCGGCGAAGTAGAGGGTGAAGTACCCCTCCGAATTGGTGCAATCGCCATTCTGCAGGGGCGCAGAAACGACCAGTCGATCGTCGGTCAATTCCAGAATGTCAAACGTCGGCCCAGCATCCCAAACCCCCATGAACCAACAGAAGCCGAATTCATCCTGAGGAAGGTAGATCTGGTCTTCACCGTTTAATCCAGCACCTGAGAACAAGAGGTAGTTCAAGGTGTCGGGTACGACAAGCTCTGTGACGACATAACCTTCATAGGGATTGACTGTGCCGCCGTTGTTGTTGTAGAAGTATTCACCGTCTACCGTAAACTGATAGCTGTCGTCGTATTGTTCGGGAACCAACCCGGCGACAGGGCTGGAATACCACTCCGAGCTGCCAGGCTGTGGACCAACGGAGATGGCCCCAGCTTCACCGGAGAAAATCCACGTTTTTTGGTTGTCGCAGCCGGTCAACAACGCCAGTGTTCCGTCACAGGGAAGCTCCACTGTGTTGGCGACGAAGATGCTGTCGGTGGCGCTGCCAGATCCACCGGCTCCATAGACTGAATAGGTGACGCCGTACATGCCCGCTTGCGGGTAAAAGGTGGTGTCCTGCACCGCGTTGCTGGTGAGGTTGTTGCCGAAATCCCAGAAGTGGAGGAAGCCCTCGCCAGCCAGGGACGTGAAGACGACCCTGTTTGAGTCGGTGTAGGGCACGGCTGCCGTGTCGACGTAGAGGTATTCCCACTCGAATTCGGCGCTCGGAGTGCCGGGAAGGTTGATGCCTTCTTCTTCGATGGGTTGGCAGCCAATGGCGGCCATCAGGACGGCGAGGGGGAGGAAGTGATGAAAGCGCATCAGTATCCGGGATTTTGGGTGATAAGGCCACCACTGAGGGTGATCTCATTGCTGGGAATGGGAAACAACTCGTTGACACCGGCCACAAAGCTGTAGGCTGAACCAGGGAAGTTGTTGTCGAGATGGGCCTGCATGACCTCCGCGGCGCGTCCTTGGCGAACCAAGTCGAAGAAGCGGTGCCCTTCGAGTGCGAGTTCTACTCGGCGCTCATGCCAAACGTCTTCGATGGTGACATCGGGGTTGAAAACGGGTTGTCCACCGCCTGCAGGGAAGTGGGGCCCACCATAAAGGGGGAGTGAGGCACAAGGTGCAGCTCCGGCTGGTGTACCTGCGCACCAGTCCTCACCACGTGCGCGATTTCGAATGTCATTGACGGCGTCGTTGGCTTCAGAGAAGCGTCCTGTATTGACACAGGCCTCTGCGTGGAAGAGCACGATGTCGGAGAGGCGAATAACCCGGTCGTTGGTATGGCCATTGGGATTCGGGTCGCCAAATGGTGCCTCTTCTGCTGCGTTGTTGAAGTACTTCCGTGAGTAGTAGAGGTGTGGCATCCCGGTGGCGTCCAATGTGAAGATGCCGCGGTCGCCCATCACATCACCTTCTTGGAAGAGGGTGTATGACAGGCGTGGGTCTCCAACTTCGAACGCATCGACGAGGTCCTGCGTGGGCAAATTGAATCCGTAACCATTGAATTGACCACGGGCACGCTGGAACACATTGGAGAAGGTGCCTTCTAGCTGCTGCCCCCAATTTCCACCTGAGGCGTTCATGTATTGGATTTCCCAAATGGAACCGCTTCCATTCTCCCCCAATTCAGTGAAGATGTTCGCATAGGAGGGGTCGAGGCTGTATTCGCCTTCATTGATGAGGTCACCAGAAACCGCATAACAGGCTTCCCATTCTCCGAGGTAGGCGTTGACCTTGGTCATCAGGCCTTGTGCGGATCCTCGGGTCGCCCTACCCAGCGCATTGAGGCTGTATGCGCTGCGTGGAGGGAGGAATTCGATCGCAAAATCCAGATCGTCCTTGATGAGGTTCCAAACCTCGTCGGCGGATGCCCTAGGCTGCTGGTATTCGGTGGAGGAAAGGGGTTGGGTCACGAATGGAACTCCACCAAAGGTGGTCACGAGTCCGAAGTACCAGTAGGCCCGGATGAAATGGGCTTCGGCGAGGTAGGCATCCCGCAGTTCGGCGTCCATGTCAATCTCGGGAATCTTTTGGAGTGCGAGGTTGCAATAGGCAATGCCCCTGTATGCGACTTGCCATTCGACGATGAGCATCTGTCCGCTGCTGTTCCCTTGGAACCGCTCGAAATTGTAAAGCTCAGGGTCGTCACCGTCACCCGAACCGCCTTTGTCCGTGTCATCGGAACAGATGTCTCCGAAATACCAACGGAAGTGTGGCTTGAGTCCGGACGATCCTTGAATGTTGGTCACCTCCTGCTGCAAGGTGTTGTAGCAGGCAATAGTGGCGGACAAGGCGTCCTCCGGTGTCTTGTAGAAGTTGGCCTCAGTGGCGCCTACCACTGGTGTCCGTTCGAGAAACTCCTGCTTGCATGATAAGAGGAGCACAGGGACGAGGAGAAGTATGAGTTTGTGGTTCATGGTTTCTCTGTCTTAGAAGGTGACGTTGACGCCAGCGATGAAGTTGCGGGAGACGGGGTAGAAGCCTCGGTCGATGCCGATTTCCAGCGTGCCGCGGGATCCGATTTCTGGGTCGAGACCGGAGTAATTCGTCCAGGTGAGCAGGTTGCTTGCAGAGAGGTAGCAGCGGAACTTTCCGATGTTCATTTTCTCGACCACCCGGTCGGGGAGTGAGTAGCCAATCTGCAGGTTTTTGATCCGGAGGAAGGAGCCGTCTTCGATGAAACGGTCAGAGACGCGGTTGTTTTGGTTGGCGTCCAAATGCGAAATCCTCGGGTGTTCGTTTGTGCTGCCTTCACCCGTCCAGCGCTCGAGAGCGGACACCGGAAGGTTGGTGGTGTTCAGGTCGTAGCGGAAGATGCCGTTGTACAGGTCGTTGCCATGGGAGCCCTGCACGAACAGGCTCAGGTCGAACTGCTTGTACTTCACGTTTCCGGTGATGCCGTAGGTGAAATCAGGGTGGGGGTTGCCGATGACGGTTTTGTCGTCTTCATCGATGGCGCCATCTCCGTTCTGATCGACGAAGATCACGTCACCCGCCATGGCATTGGGTTGTGCGGTATTGGACGCGGCCTCTTCATCCGTTTGGAAGATGCCGTCAGTCTCGTAGCCGTAGAAGATGGCCATGGGCAAGCCGATGTCCGTGTAGGCGACGAAGTCATTGCCCGTTCCAAACACACCGCCTGTGGAAAGGGGTTGCCCACCTTCCCCGAGTCCAGTGATTTCATTTCGGATGACGCTGATGTTGCCATTGATGTCATAATCCCAGTCTCCCTTTTCACCCCGGTAGGTGAGCGCCAGTTCGACACCCTTGTTTCGGGCCGACGCCACATTGGTGGCGGCGGGCAAGAATCCGACAACACCGGGAACAGGGACGACAGCGAGCATGTCGTTGGTGTTCTTGACGAAGTAGTCGAGGACCACATTGAATTGACCGCGATAGAGGTCGAGGTCGACGCCCGCGTTGAATTGCTCCACGGTTTCCCACTTGAGGTCCGGGTTGGATGTGGTGACAGGACCCGCACCGTTCACCTGGACTTGCTCTGGACCAAACGTGTAGTTCTGTCCATTGAAGACCACCGAGGTGAAGTCGAAGTTGCCAATGCCGTCGGCGTTTCCGTTCCGTCCCCAAGAGGCCCGCACCTTGGCGAATTCAATCCAATCCTTTTCAACCACCCAAGGGATTTCGGTGAGGTTCCAAGCTGCGGAGAGCGAGGGGAAAATGCCGAAGCGGTTGTTGGCGCCGAACTTGGAGGATCCATCTCTTCGGATGGTGCCGGACATGGAGTAGCGGTCGCCGAGTTCGTATTGGATTCGCGCGAAGCTGGAGAGGTAAGAGCTTTCTCCAAATCCACCGCTGGCATTTGGCGCCTGTTCGTTGAAGTTGAGGCTGTTGTCCAAGAACGCCAGTTCGGGATCATTGGAGTTCAGGCTGTCCCGGTAGGTGCCGATGTTCTGGTAGTTGCCATACAGGGCTGAATACCCGAAGATGGCTTGGATGCGGTCTCCGTTGTCGAAGTCCTTGTCGTAGGTGGCGGTGTTTTCCCACTGCCAGGTGGACCACTTGTTTTCGTTGCGGATGAGCCCATTGACTTCACGCCACTCGTAAGCTGGGCGGTTCGGGTCGTTCGGGCCGATGCCAAGGTCAAACGTCGGGAAGAAGATCTTCTGGGATCCGAGAGAGAGGTCTACGTTGACGGAGGACCGGACCTTGAGGTTTTGCCAGATGTCATACTCGCCGAAGAGGTTGCCGACAAAGCGGTTGGTGGTCCACGTGTCGTGGGTGGTGGCCACCTGGTTGATCGGGTTGGCGATGTCGCTTCCGATGAGTTCGGAATAGGCGTAAGAGCCGTCGGGACGGGTGACCGGTGTGACGGGGTCCATGTTCAACGCGCGCACCACTGGGGTGGCAAACTCGTTGTTTTCCGCCAGCGCATTCCGGTTGAGGTGGGTGAAGTTCACGGTCTGCCCAATGTGGAAACGGTCTCCGGCTTCTTGCTGTGAGCTGATGCGGAAGGTGGTCCTTTCAAAGCGCCCTTTCTCGCCTCCGATGATGCCGTCTTGCACGAAATGGCTTCCCCCAATGGCCGTAGACGATGTTGCGGTGCCTTTCGTGAAGTTGAAGCTGTGGTTCATGATGGGGGCGCGCTGAAAGAGAGCGTCCTGCCAATCGGTTCCCTCCCCAAGACTGGCTGGGTCGGCGAGCTGGGCGTAGGGGACGAGGCCGGCCGAGGCGCGACTCTCGTTCATCAGGATGGCGTACTGTTCTGCGTTGAGCAAGCCGATCTTTTTCCAGGGCTCTTGAAACCCGAAATAGGCGTCATAGGTCACCTGTGCTGGCTGGCCTTTGGCGCCCTTTTTGGTCGTCACCAGAATCACCCCGTTTCCTCCCCGTGCGCCGTAAATGGCGGCAGAGGCGGCGTCCTTAAGGACGGAGATGCTTTCAATATCGGCAGGGTTGAGGAAGTCAATCCCGCCGGTCGGGATTCCGTCGACCACCCACAGGGGCTCTGCATTGTTGAGCGATCCCGTACCACGGATTCTGATGGACTGGGTGGACCCCGGTTGGCCGGAGTTCTGTGTCACCTGCACACCTGCTGCACGGCCTTGAAGGGCCTGCTCTGTCCGAAGAACCGGAACGGAGGTGGCGTCTTTGACGTCGATGGTGCCCACCGCGCCTGAGATTTTGCTCCTTTGCTGGTTTCCATAACCGATGACGATGGCCTCTTCTAAGCCGGCGATGTCGGCAGCGAGGGCGTGGTTGACGTTGGTGCGGCCAGCGAGGGCCACATCGGTTGTCTTGTACCCGATGTAGGTGAACGTGAGGCTCGCCTCAGGGGAGGATACCATCAACGTGTAGTTTCCATCGAGGTCGGTCACGCTGCCGTTGTACGTGCCTTTCTCGACGACAGAAACCCCTGGAAGGGGAGTTCCGTCATCGGAGTCGGTCACCGTTCCGGTGATGGCCGTGGATTGTGCAAATGCCGCCAACGGCAAGAACCAACCCAGGAGGAGCAAAAGTCTCATGGTGAGGGGGTGAGAAGGGGAATCAGTGTTGGACGATCACCGTTTCGGTGGCCACATATCCGCCGCTTTCAATGCGAATGATGCAGAATCCGTTGGGTTCTTGACCGAGGTCGACTTTGTGTTGTGTGGTGCCGGCTCCGAGGTTCTCGGAGCGGACCAAACGACCGGACAGGTCTCGTATGATGAGGCTGGCATTGGCTTCCAGAGCAATTGGGAAGTCCAAGGTCAAGATGCCATCTGTGACACTTGGATAGGCATTGAAGGACACTGGGGTGTTCCAGTCAACCAGGGAAGGAGCGCAGGCATCGCATGATTCAAAGCACACGGCGTCCAGATTCACGGCGTCCTCTGACGTGATGGTCAAGAGTCGATTGGTGAAGCCGCCAAGTGTCATGGTGCAGGCTGCGTCTTCGGTTTCACTGAGTTGCTCCGCCTGGTCCCAGCTGCCATTCATGAATTTGTACTCGTGGTTTCCTTGGGGGAGTTCGAGGGTGACGCTGTAGGTTCCATCTCCGTCTGAATCGGTCATGGCGACCGTGGAGCCCACCCATGCGTCGATGGTTTCTCCCGTGATGAAGACACTGCCACTCACGGTTTCCTCGCTCATGTCCACGTGAAAGGTGACCTCCGTGTCGGGAACCACAACCTCCTCGCATTCCTCGCAGCTTTCGAAGCACACTGCATCGAGTGTGATGTCGCCTGAACCAGGTTGGATAGAAAGAAGGCGGTTGACGAACGTGTTGCCCCCGTCTACCGTGGTGAGCGTGCATACGCTGTCTGCCTCACTGTCTAGGTTCTCGGAGGCATCCCACCCTCCGTTGTTGTA
>Ga0209503_10000638_pt1 | contig 20192 bp, 28 predicted proteins | sample SouAtlMetagenome_2_FD_187448 | JGI IMG/M metagenome (GOLD analysis project Ga0209503, IMG submission 187448) | Marine eukaryotic phytoplankton communities from Atlantic Ocean - South Atlantic ANT15 Metagenome (SPAdes) (version 2) | ecosystem: Environmental > Aquatic > Marine > Oceanic | place... | reverse complement strand
AAACCCTTAATAACTTAAAAGATCTTGGCAATACAGTAATAGTTGTTGAGCATGATGAAGAAGCCATAAGGTCTGCTGATCACATTATAGATATTGGCCCAGGTGCAGGAAAGCATGGAGGAGAAATTTGTGCACAAGGAGATATAAATACTATCCTGCAGAATAAAAATTCTATAACTGCAAAATATCTATCTGGAAAAAGACAGATTAAAATCCCAAAGAAAAGAACAAAAATTAAGAATGAGAAGCTTAAAATTGTTAATGCTCAAGAAAATAACCTTAAAGAAATAAGCGTTGAAATTCCTGTTGGTTTATTTACTTGCATAACAGGTGTATCTGGCTCTGGTAAATCCTCATTAATTAACCAAACTTTGCTACCCATAAGCTCTTTTATTCTAAATAAATCAAAACTTTCTAAAGAAATAAAATGTGAAAAAATAGAAGGCTTAGATCATCTTGATAAAGTTATAAGCATTGATCAATCTCCAATTGGAAGAACTCCAAGATCAAATCCTGCAACTTACACAGGATTATTTTCTCACATTCGTGATCTGCTATCTCAAACTGTTGAAGCTAGATCAAGGGGATATAAACCTGGTAGATTTAGTTTTAATGTAAAAGGCGGACGTTGTGAGGCATGTCAAGGGGATGGAATGATAAAGGTAGAAATGCATTTCCTAGCTGATGTATATGTAAAATGCGATATATGCGATGGCAAGAGGTATAACGAACAGACTTTAGAAGTAAAATTTAAAGAGAAAAATATAAATGAAATATTAAATATGACTGTTGAGGAAGCATTAGAATTTTTTGATGCTCATCCTTCAATCAAAAAGAAGCTTGAAACCTTAAGCGATGTTGGTCTTGGTTATATTACTTTGGGGCAATCTGCTTTAACCTTATCAGGTGGTGAGGCTCAAAGGATCAAACTAGCAAAAGAGTTATCTAAAAGAAGTACTGGAAAAACCTTATTTGTATTAGATGAGCCTACTACTGGATTACACTTTGCAGATATTGAGTTGCTTTTAGGAGTATTAAATAGACTTAAAGACCAAGGCAATACAGTTGTTGTTATTGAACATAATCTAGATGTTGTGAAGACAGCGGATTGGATAATAGATTTAGGTCCAGAAGGTGGAAGCGACGGAGGTCAAATTGTTGCTCAAGGAACTCCAGAGGATGTTGCCAAAGTAAAAAAATCTTATACTGGAAACTTCTTAAAGCCTATATTATCTTAAGCAGCAGACTCCTCTTCTGGAGTGCTTTCATCGGTAGAATCAGTATCAAGATCTCTGTCTACTAATTCAATATAAGCCATATCTGCTTTATCACCAGGCCTAAACCCAGCTTTAATTATTCTTGTATAGCCGCCTTTACGATCTTTTGCATTAACAGATACTTCAGTGAAAAGTTTTGCAACCGCGCTATCAGATCTAAGCTTATTAAAAACATGCCTTCTATTAGCAACAGTGTCGTCCTTTGCCATTGTAATAAGGGGTTCAATGAAGCCTCTTAATTCTTTGGCTTTAGGGAGAGTAGTCTTAATAATATCTTGCTCAATTAAAGCAATAGCGAGATTTTTAAATAATGCTTTTCTATGAGCAGAATTTCTATTAAGTTTTCTTCCTGATTTTCTATGTCTCATTTTTTATCCTACTGGCGGCCAGTTTTCTACATTCATTCCTAATGAAAGTTCTTTAGAAGCTAAAACATCTTTTATTTCATTCAATGATTTTTTACCTAAATTAGGTGTTTTTAAAAGATCGAATTCTGACCTATGTATTAAATCGCCAATTAAAAATATACTTTCTGCTTTTAAACAATTTGTAGATCTCACTGTCAATTCTAGCTCTTCAATTGATCTTAGAAGAATAGGATCGAAATCATTCTGATCTTTCTTAGCTTCTTGTTCAGCAATTGCATCCAAATCAACAAACGCGCTAAGTTGCTGCTGCAGAATCGTTGCTGAGTGCTCTATAGCCATTTTTGGATCAAGTGTACCGTCAGTTTCTAGCTCAACAATCAATTTATCTAAGTCTGTTCTTTTTCCAGATCTTGCATTATCTACTGTATAAGAAACTCTTCTCACTGGACTGTATGATGCATCAACTTTTAGAGCCCCAACTACTCTATCTTCATCATCTCTTAAATCAGCTGGCTCATACCCTCTTCCAGTTTTTACTGTAAGAGTCATTTTAAGATTAACTTTATCAACAATTGTTGCAACATGAAAATCTTGATCAACTAGTTCTACATTTCCTGGTGCTTCAAAGGATGATGCTAAAACGTCACATGGTCCTGTTACATCCAATGTGACCTCAGCAGTGTCACCTTCAATAAGGTTAATAGGCATGTCTTTAATGTTTAAGAGAATATCTATTACATCCTCTCTAATGCCTTCTATGGTGCTATATTCATGTGATATACCATCGATAGCCACATCTGTTACTGCTGCTCCTGGCATTGAAGATAAAAGGATTCTTCTCAGAGCATTACCAAGAGTATGTCCAAAACCTCTTTCTAATGGTTCTAAAGTGACCTTAGATAGAGTTGGTGATACATCGTCAACTTGTATTTCAGTTGGTACTAATAGATCTATTACTGATGTTTGCATAATTTTCTCCGCCTTTAGTTTATTTTGAGTAAAGCTCAACTATAAGATTTTCGTTAATTTCTGTACCTAAATCAGTTCTATCAGGAACAGATTTAAATACCCCTTTTAATTTGGTTTCGTCAACTTCTAGCCAATCACATTCTTCTCTTGATGCAGCAATTTTAAGTGCAGCTGCGATTCTTAGATGACCTTTCTTTGATTCTCTTACTTCAATTTCATCGCCAGCCTGAACTTGATATGAAGGTATATTAACAACTTTGCCGTTTACCATAAATGCTTTATGTGAAACCATTTGTCTTGCTTCAGCTCTTGTAGAACCAAATCCCATTCTATAAACGACATTATCTAGTCTTTTTTCAAGTAATGAGAGCAGGTTTTCTCCTGTATTACCCTTTGATGAAGCAGCCTTCTTGTAATAATTTCTAAATTGTTTTTCAAGTACTCCATACATCCTTCTAACTTTTTGTTTTTCTCTTAATTGGAGTCCGTAATCAGATAATCTTCCTCTTCTTGCACCATGAACACCAGGCTGTGTATCCATATTACATTTAGATTCTATTGCTCTTACTCCACTTTTTAAGAACAGGTCTGTGCCCTCTCTTCTTGATAATCTTAAAGATGGTCCTCTATATCTAGCCATTTAATACTCCGTTAAACTCTTCTTTTTTTAGATGGTCTACACCCATTATGAGGAAGAGGTGTTACATCCGTAATACTTTTAATTTTTAATCCACATGCATTCAATGACCTAATGGCTGACTCTCTTCCGCCACCAGGACCTTTTACCTTTACATCTAGATTTATCATTCCAAATTCTTTAGCTGCATTACCTGCTTTATCTGCTGCTATTTGAGCTGCAAATGGAGTGCTTTTTCGCGAACCCTTAAAACCACTTCCACCTGATGTTGCCCAACAAATTGTATTGCCTTGCTTATCTGTAATTGTGACAATAGTATTATTAAATGATGAGTGAATATGAGCCACTCCATCAGTAACAATCTTTTTATTCTTTTTACCTTTTGCTGCCATGTTTATCCTCGCATCGGCTTTTTAGCGCCTTTCCTAGTTCTTGCATTATTTTTAGTGTTCTGACCTCTAGTAGGTAGTTTTCTTCTGTGCCTGATACCTCTATAACTAGCCAAATCCTGTAATCTTTTGATATTAGTACTTATGTTTCTTCTTAAATCACCTTCAACAACATATGCTGCAATTGCTGATCTGATTCCTTCAATCTCTTCTTCAGATAAATCAGAAATTTTTCTTGTGTAATCTATTTTTAAATCTACGCAGATATTTTGTGCTGTTTTTCTTCCAATACCAAAAATATGAGTTAATGAGATCTCTACGTGTTTGTTTTCTGGAATATTAACGCCTGCTATTCTAGCCATATCTTATCCTTGTCTCTGTTTATGTTTAGGGTCTGAACTGCATATCACATACAAAACCCCGTTTCTTCGAACTGTTTTACAATTTCTACAAATCTTCTTGACTGATGCTTTTACTTTCATATTACCTTCTATAATTTTTTATATTTGCTTTTTTCATTAAGGATGCATATTGTGATGACATCATGTGTGACTGTACTTGCGCCATAAAATCCATCAGCACAACAACTATGATCAAAACAGAAGTGCCACCTACAGATATAGTTGGTGAAATTCCTGCAAAATTAATAAGTGCTAATGGCAATAAACAAATAAGTGTTAAATATATTGCGCCAAAAACTGTTAATCTTGCTAAAACAGAATCAATATAATTTGCTGTTTGTTCGCCTGGTCTAATACCTGCAATGTAGGCTCCTGATCTTTTTAGGTTGTTTGAGACATCTTTAGTATCAAATGTTAATGCTAACCATATGAAACAAAAACTAATAATTAAGCCAGCAAAAACTAAAATATATAATGGCTGGCCAGGGTTAAGTGCCAATGAAAAACTTTGAAGAAAGCTTAACGATTCATTCTCACCAAACCATGTTGATAATGATGCTGGGAAAAGGAGAAACGTACTTGCAAAAATTGCAGGTATTACTCCAGCCATATTAACTTTAAATGGTAAATGGCTTGTTTGAGCCTGCATCATTCTTCTGCCTTGTTGTCTTTGTGCATAATTTACAGTTATTCTTCTTTGTCCTCTTTCGATAAACACGACAACTGCGATAACTGCCATTGATAATAAGCCAATACCAATAAGTAATAATATACTTAAGTCACCCTGTCTTGACTGCTCTAAAGCTTGTCCAATTGCACCTGGGATTCCAGTCAAAATACTTGTTGCAATTATTATAGAAATGCCATTTCCTATGCCTCTTTCAGAAACTTGCTCTCCAAGCCACATTAAGAACATTGTTCCAGCAACCACTGAAAATACTGCTGATACAAAAAACGATGGGCCTGGAACATACGCAAGACCACTTGCTGATAAAGTTACAGCTAAGGCAGAAGCTTGAATAAATGCAAGGACTGCTGTTCCGTATCTTGTATATTGAGTTATTGTATTTCTACCGGCCTGACCATCTTTTTTAAGTTCTTGTAGGTAAGGTATTGAATTTGAGAACAGCTGCATAATAATTGCAGAAGAAATATAAGGAACTACATTCAATGCAAATATGCTCATCCTTTCTAAAGCACCGCCAGAGAATAAATTGAACATTTCAATTATTGTTCCTTGATTTTGTTCGAAAAGGGCAGCAAGTCTGTCAGGATCTATGCCTGGTATTGGTATGTGAGTACCTATTCTATAAACAAGAATGGCAATGAATACGAATCTTAATCGTTTCCATAAATCACTCATGCTACTTCCCTGTTCAGCCATCTTTATTCAGAACCTTCTTCCTTATTTTTTGAGTTAGTCTCTTGCATTTCTACAATACTGCCTCCAGCCTTCTCAATCGAAGCTTTTGCTCCTTTTGAAACTGAAAGCCCCTCAACTTTTACCTTACTTTCAATTTGTGTATCGCCAAATATTTTTACTTTAGTTATGGATTTACCAATAACTTTGTTTTCTTTTAGTGTAGTAAGATTAACTACATCCATACCTTCGATATTTTTTACGTTCACCTCTTTAAACGAATTATTGACTCGAGATGAAAAACCAAATTTTGGTAATCTCATTTGAAGTGGCATTTGTCCACCCTCAAAACCAAGTCTTACGTTTCCACCAGATCTAGATTTTTGACCTTTATGGCCTCTGCCAGCAGTTTTACCAGTCCCTGATCCAATTCCTCTTCCAACTCTTTTTCTATTTTGCGATGTTCCGACATTGCTCAAAGAATTAAGATTCATTTTATTTGTTACTTCTTCACTCATTATTAGCTCTCAATAATTTCGACCATGTCAGAAATTTTATTTATCATTCCTCTGTTACTTGGAGTATCAACAACTGTAACCACTTGGTTAAGCTTCTTGAATCCTAAGCCCTTTATACAAAGCTTATGATTTTTCATGCGTCCAATTCCGCTTTTAACCAATTTAATTGTTATGTTTTGATCTTTACTCATGATATATCTTCTACTTTTTTACCTCTTCTTATTGCAACAGTTTCAGGAGATTCCATTGCACTTAATGCATTGATGGTTGCTCTGACAACATTTACAGGATTAGTTGAGCCATAACATTTTGCCAAAACATTTTGAACTCCAGCTAACTCAAGAACTGCTCTCATGGCACCACCAGCAATAATTCCAGTACCTTCAGACGCTGGTTGCATATAAACATTTGCAGAACCATGCTTTGCTTTTATTGGATACCACAGTGTCGTATTGTTAAGTTCAACTTCAACCATGCTTCTTCTAGCGTTCTCCATGGCTTTTTGGATTGCAATAGGGACTTCTTTTGCTTTACCTCTACCAAAACCAACTCTACCGTTTCCATCACCTACAACAGTCAAAGCAGTAAAACCAAAGATTCTTCCGCCTTTAACAACCTTAGCAACTCTATTGACTTGGACCAGTTTCTCCTCAAGAGCATCAACTTGTTGGTTTGTCATTGTATTAACATTTTTCATAAACTTAAAACTCCAATCCTGCATCTCTTGCAGAATCTGCAAGGGCTTTTATACGTCCATGATATTTATATCCTGATCTATCAAAGACTACTTTTTTGATACCATTCTCAAGTGCTCTTTCTGCTACTTTTTTTCCAACAGCAACTGCACCTTCTACATTATTTGATCCAATCTTTAAATCTTTTTCAGCTGTTGATGCCGATACTATTACTTTAGATCCTAAGCTATCGAATATTTGAGCGTAGAAATGTTTTGAAGATCTAAACACGGATAATCTTGGCGAATCTTGCTCTCTCATATGAATTCTAGATTTTTTAGCTCTTCTGATTCTAGATATGTTTTTAACGCTCATGCTTATGCTCCTGCTGCAGCTTTTTTAGCTTCTTTACGTTTAATCTGTTCATCTGAATATTTCACACCTTTTCCTTTATAAGGTTCAGGTGGTCTAAAAGCTCTAATCTCTGCTGCGGCTTGACCTAATATTTGTTTATCATGACTTTTTAAGACAACTTCTGTTTGAGATGGGGTCTCAACTTCAACCTCTGGAGGTAATTGATACTTTACTGGATGAGAAAACCCTAGAGTAAGCTCAAGCAATTTACCGGAAGCCTTTGCTCTATATCCAACTCCAACTAGTTCTAGTTTCTTTTCAAAGCCTTCTGAAACTCCAATAATCATATTGTTAACCAATGATCTAGTTGTTCCAGCTAATGCAACAGATTGTTGATTTGACTCATCATATTCAATATTTAAAGTTTCTTCAGACATATTTATAGAAACAGAATTTGGTAAAACAAACTCAAGTTCTCCTTTTGATCCTTTAACTTTAATCACACCATCCTCAATATTGACATCAACACCTTTGACGATTTGAATAGGATTTTTTGCGACTCTAGACATTAAAATACCTCACACAAAATTTCTCCACCAACATTTTTGGCTTTGGCTTCTTTATCTGTCATCAAGCCTTGATTTGTTGACAATATAAATGAGCCCAGACCACCTTTAACAGAATCTAGATCTGATGAACTGGAGTATTTTCTTAAACTAGGCTTGCTAATTCTTTTAAGTTCTTTAATAACAGGTTCTGAGTCATGATATTTAAGCTCTACTTCAATCATAGGTTTTTTTTCAGCATCAGTTTTGTTACAAGATTTTAGATAGCCTTCAGAGACTAAAACATTCACCAAGTCATGTTTAAGTTTAGAGTAAGGCATATCAACATGAGTTTTACCACGCATAAGCCCGTTACGTATTCTTGTTAGACAGTCTGAAATAGGATCTTGAAAACTCATAATATTACCAACTTGATTTAACTAAACCAGGAATATCTCCTCGCATAGCAGCTTCTCTTAACTTAATTCGGCTTAATCCAAATTTTCTATAAACTGCATGAGGTCTTCCTGTAACCTGACATCTTCTAACAACCCTTGAAGGACTTGCATTACGGGGTAGTTTTTGAAATTTAATTCTTGCTTCATATCTTTCTTCAGAAGATAAGTTTTGATCATTCATTTGATTTTTAAGCATTGCTCTTTTTTCAGCAAACTTTGCTACTGTCTTTATTCTTTTGACTTCTCTAGCGATCATTGATTTCTTTGCCATATTAAATATACCTATTGTTTGAAAGGAAAATTAAAAGACTTTAAAAGTGCTTTTGCATGTTCAGCATTTTTAGCAGATGTATTAATACATACATCCATTCCTCTTATGTTATCTATGTTGTCATAATTTATTTCTGGAAAAATTATTTGTTCTTTTATCCCAAATGTATAGTTTCCTTGTTGATCAAACGATTTTGGATTTAAGCCTCTAAAATCTCTTTCCCTAGGGATTGCAATTGTTATAAGTCTTTCCATAAAATCGTACATCTTGCTTCCACGCAGAGTTACCTTACATCCAAGTGGCCATCCTTCTCTAATTTTAAAACTGGCTACTGATTTTCGAGCTTTAGTTACTAAAGGTTTTTGTCCAGCGATTACGGTTAAGTTTTGTAATGCGGATTCTAAATGCTTTTTATCATTAGCTGCCTCACCTACACCCATATTGATTACTACTTTTGTCAATTTTGGAACTGCCATAACATTATTAATGCCAAGTTCCTCTTGCAAAGCAGGTCTTAGTTCTTGAATATATTTTTCTTTTAAATTAGCCATCTATTTAATCTCTGCTCCATCTGATTTAAATAATCTGGACTTTTTACCATCTTTATCAGTGGAATATTTAATTTTGTCTTTTGATTTTTTCTTTGGATTCCATATTGCTAAATTTGATAAGGCTATAGCTGCCTCTTGTTCAACTACTCCACCTGTAATTCCCATTTCGGGATTAGGTTTTGTATGCTTTTTAACAATATTGATACCTGTAACAATACCTTTATTTTTATTCTTAATAATTTCTCTCAATGTACCTTTTTTACCAATATCTTTTCCAGCGATAACAATCACTTCGTCACCAGTTCGTAATTTTGTTGGTATAACTTGATTATTCATTTTTATAAAACCTCAGGCGCCAAAGACAGAATTTTCATGTGTTTGCCATCTCTTAATTCTCTTGTTACTGGTCCAAAGACTCTTGTTCCAATAGGTGCTTTTTGTGCATTAACTAATACAGCCGCATTTTCATCAAACTTTATTAATGACCCATCTCTTCTTCTAACCCCTTTTTTTGTTCTTACTATTAATGCATCCACAACCTGACCTTTCTTGACTTTGCCAGTAGGTATTGCTTCCCTAACGGCTACTTTAATAATGTCTCCAATATTTGCATAACGTCGCTTGGATCCACCAAGTACTTTGATGCACATGACACTTCTAGCTCCGCTATTATCTGCAATTTTTAATAATGATTGCATCTGAATCATTATGCTTTCTCCTTATCTTCTTCGTTACCATTAACCACTAGAACCCATGTTTTGCTTTTTGATATAGGTCTACATTCTTTTACCGAGACAATATCGCCAATAGAGGCTGAATTATCTTCATCATGTGCATGGACTTTTGTAGCTCTTTTTATAACTTTTCCATATAAAGGATGTTTTACTTTTCTTTCGACTTTAACTGTAATAGTTTTATCAGCCTTATCGCTAGTAACAACCCCAGTCAATACTCTTGGATTAGTTGTACTCATTATTCTTCACCCTTTTGTTTTATTTCATTCATGATCGTCTTAATCTGAGCAATCTTTTTCCTAACCTTCATCAATTCGCTTGTCTCATTGAGTTGACCTGTTTTATGCTTAATTCTTAGTCCGAATTGAGATTCGCGTGCAGAAATAAGCTCAGCATCAAGCTGTTGCATATTTTTCTTTCTTAAATCTGCTAAATCATTACTCATCTTACAAATCCTTTTTTATGAAATGGGTTTTGATTGGTAACTTTGCAGAAGCTAATCTAAATGCTTCTCTTGCAAGCTCTTCTTCAACACCTGCCATTTCAAACATAATTTTTCCAGGTTGAACAAGTGCGACCCAATATTCAACATTACCCTTACCTTTACCCATTCTTACTTCTAGTGGTTTCTTTGTAATAGGTTTATCAGGAAAAATTCTTATCCAAATATTTCCACCTCTTTTTATGTACCTAGTCATTGCTCTTCTAGCTGCTTCTATCTGTCTAGCAGTAATTCTTCCTCTATCAGATGCCACAAGACCAAATCTACCAAATGCAATTGTGTTACCGTTCTGTGCAAGACCTCTATTTCGGCCTTTGTGCATTTTTCTAAATTTTGTTTGTTTTGGCTGTAACATTTTTTAACTAACTCCCTGATGAGTCTTATATGGATCTTCAGTAATTTCACCCCTGTAAACCCATACTTTTACACCAATAATCCCATACGTCGTTAGAGCTTCGGCTGTTCCGTAATCAATGTCAGCTCTCAAGGTATGTAAAGGAACTCTGCCTTCTCTGTACCACTCAGTTCTAGCAATTTCAGCCCCGTTAAGTCTTCCTGAAACCTCAATTCGAACACCTTTTGCACTTTGTCTCAAGGCGCTCTGAACAGTTCTTTTCATTGCTCGTCGGAACATAACTCTTTTTTCAAGTTGTTGCGCAACGCCTTCAGCTAAAATTTGTGCATCAAGGTCAGGTTTTCTTACTTCTTTAATATTGATTTGTGCTGTGCCTTTAACAATTTTCTCAATTGATTTCTTTAAGTTTTCAATTTCTTCTCCACGCTTTCCAATAATTATCCCAGGCCGTGCGGTGTGAATATTTACAACAAAAGTCTCAGCAGTTCTTTCCAGTTCTATTTTGCTGATAGATGAATTTTTCAACTTTTTGGCAAGATGTTCTCTAACTTTAAGATCTTGTATTAAATTATTCGAAAAATCTTTTCCTTTGGCATACCAGTTAGCATTCTGCTTTTTGGAAACGCCCAATCTGAAGCCATGTGGATTAACTTTTTGTCCCATTATTTACCTTCCTCAGTCAAAATAATTTCAATATGGCATGTTGGTTTAATAATTCTGTCAGCTCTACCTCTTGCTCTAGGCTTCATTCTTTTGAGTCTCATACCTTGATTAACAATGATTGATGATACTGAAAGCTTATCAATGTCAGCATTATTATTGTTTTCAGCATTTGCTATTGCTGACTCTAATAATTTCTTAATAACAGCAGATCCTTTTTGTTTATTAAAAACTAAAAAGTCCATAGCTTCATCAACTGACTTGCCTCTAATCTGATCAGCAACAAGAGCAGCTTTTTGTGGTGACAGTCTTGTTCCTTTTAAGTATGCTCTCGTTTCCATTATTTTGCCTTCCTATCACCTGAGTGCATTTTAAATGTCCTTGTGATCGCAAATTCTCCAAGCTTATGACCAACCATGTCTTCATTAATAAACACAGGTACATGCTGTCTTCCGTTATGAACAGAGATTGTTAACCCAACCATAGATGGAATAATCATTGATCTTCTAGACCATGTTTTAATAGGCTTCTTATCATTGTTTGCTATAGCAGCATCAACTTTCTTAGATAAAGAAAGATCAACGAAAGGTCCTTTTTTTAATGATCTTGGCATGTTATTTCTTACCTCTTCTTCTGATGATTAGATCATCTGTTCTTTGATTTTTTCTAGTTTTGTAGCCTTTTGTAGGTTTACCCCAAGGAGTAGATGGATGTCTTCCTCCTGATGTTCTTCCTTCACCTCCACCATGTGGGTGATCGACTGGATTCATCGCAACACCTCTAACTGTTGGCCTAACACCTCTCCATCTTTTTGCACCAGCTTTACCTAATGATCTGAGGTTATTCTCTTGATTTGAAACGGTACCTAATGTAGCTCTGCATTCCCATAAAACTTTACGAGTTTCACCTGATTGAAGTCTCAATGTTGCATATATTCCTTCTTTTGCTATTAATCTTGCAGAAGTTCCTGCACTTCTTGCCATTTGCGCACCTTTCAGTGGTTTTAATTCAACGCAATGAACATTGGTTCCTAATGGAATGTCTTTAAGTTTCATCGAATTCCCAGGTTTTATTTCACAATTGTCAGACGAAACAATCTCATCTCCAATCTTAATTTTTGAAGGAGCAATAATATATCTTCTCTCGCCATCCTTATATTTAAGAAGTGCAATATGTGCAGATCTATTTGGATCATATTCAATCCTTTCAACAACAGCAGGTATATCAAATTTATTTCTTTTGAAGTCTATTACTCTGTAATGCTGTTTATGGCCACCACCCTGATGCCTAACAGTTATTCTTCCATTATTGTTTCTGCCACCATTCTTAGATTTTTTTTCTAATAATGACTTTAAAGGCTTACCTTTGTATAACTCTGACTTAACTACAATCTGTCCTCTTCTACCTGGACTGGTTGGTTTTGATTTAATGATAGCCATTAGTTAATACCCTCAAACTGAATATCAGAATCTTCACTTATTGAGACAAAAGCCTTCTTATAATTTGGTTTTTTATAGATCCCAAATCTGTTTCTTTTTCTTTTACCTTTAACAACAGATGTAGTTACTTTAATTACCTCAACCTTAAATAATTCTTCAACTGCTTTTTTAATTTCTAATTTATTTGCAGAAAGATCTACTTTAAATACAACTTGCTTAAGATTTTCACCTAACTGAGCTGTTTGTTCAGTAATGATAGGAGCCTTAATTAGAGTGTATAGTTTTTCTTTAACCATTTATCCACTCCTCGATTTGTTTTAAAGCTTCGCTGGTGACTGCTACTTTCTGAGGTTTTAGCAAGCTAACTGGGTTGATTTCTCTTACGGTAATGACATCAACATTTGGTATATTTCTTGCTGATAGATACAAATTAATATCAAGCTCATCAGTAATGATTAGAACTTTACTTAAAGAAAACTGATTTAGAAAACTTGCGATCTCTTTTGTTTTTGGTTTTTCTAAGACAGGTTTTTCAATCGCAACTAGTCTATTTTGTCTTACTAATTCAGAAAATATAGATTTTATTGCTGCACGGTACATTTTCTTATTAAGTTTCTTAGAATAGTCTCTAGGCCTTGCAGCAAAAGTAACGCCGCCACCTCTCCAAAGTGGACTTCTAATGGTACCAGCTCGGGCTCTACCAGTTCCCTTCTGTCTATATGGCTTCTTGCCTCCCCCACGCACTTCAGATCTATTTTTTTGTTTTGAACTACCTTGTCTTGAAGATGCCATGAAACTCACGACCGCCTGATGAATTAAGGACTCATTAAACTCTTTACTGAAAATATCATTAGATATTGATATATCTTTATTCTTTGTATTTGAGAGTAATTCTATTTTCATGAGGCTTTTATTGAAGGTTTAATCTTTAACTCAGAACCATTAAAACCTGGTACTGAACCTTTGATATAAATAACATTATTTTCAATATCCATATCAACAATCTTTAGACTTTGAACTGTTTTTTGGACATTACCCATGTGGCCAGACATCTTTTTACCTTTCCATACTCTACCTGGAGTTTGGCATTGACCAATTGAACCGTGTGCTCTATGAGCTAGAGAATTACCATGAGTGGCATCTTGCATTTTAAAATTATGCCGCTTGATAACACCAGCATAGCCTTTTCCTTTTGATACACCAGTGACATCTACAAGCTGACCAACTTCAAAAAGGTCAGCAGTTAAATGCTTGCCTATCTCATATGCTTCTTCATTATTATCATCAAGTTTAAATTCAGCTAGTGAACCCGGGTTAAGGTTAACTTTTTTAAAGAATTCTTCTTGTGATTTATTTAGGTTATTTGATTTTTTAGTTTTGGATATGACTAAAGCGTTGTATCCATTCTTTTCTTTAGTTTTAATGTCAGCTACAAAATTACCACACACTGAAACTGCAGTAACAGGCACAGATTCGCCGTCTTCAAGGAAAAGACGTGACATTCCAGATTTTTTTCCTATTAAGCCTATGCTCAATTTAATCTCCTTTTACGGGGCTATAAACCCTCTATGGCCGCATTCGCGTTAAAAAATTATTGTCCTAAACTTATTTGAACATCTACCCCTGAGGATAGATCTAACTTCATCAAAGCATCAACTGTTTTATCAGTTGGTTTAACAATATCCATCAATCTTTTGTAAGTAACAATTTCGTATTGATCACGCGCATCTTTATCTTTATGCGGAGAGATTAATACAGTTGTTCTCTCTTTTTTTACTGGTAAAGGGATTGGTCCATTTATTACTGCACCTGTTTTTTTAACAGTTTCAACAATTAATTTAGCAGAAGCATCAATCAATCTATAATCAAAAGCTTTTAATCTTATCCTTATTGATTGATTTTCCATTTCCCTATCTTTTACCTTTTATAAAAAAAATATACATTTAACAAATTGCAAAATGTGGCGTATTCTAAGCTCCCAAGAGCAATACTGTCAACATTATTGGACAGTTTTTAATTATTGTTATTATGAGGTTTTTAGCTGTTCGGCGATATTATTTGGAACTTCACCATATTTAGTAAATTCCATTGTAAAAGTAGCTCTGCCTTGTGTTTGAGATCTTAGATCAGTTGCATAACCAAACATCTCTGCTAAAGGCACTTCAGAAGATACTTCCTTGCCAGAAGTAATGTCATCCATACCTAATATTATTCCCCTTCTTCTGTTTAAATCACCAACAACATCGCCCATATGCTCTTCAGGTGTTACAACAACAACTTTCATAACTGGCTCTAATAAAGCTGGTTTCGCTTTTGTTGCGCCTTCTTTTAATGCCATTGAACCTGCTATTTTGAATGCCATTTCATTTGAGTCTACATCATGGAATGAACCATCATATAGAGTTGCTCTCAATGCAAGCAACGGATATCCAGCAATAACACCATTTTGCATTTGTTCTTGAATTCCTTTATTCACAGCAGGAATATACTCTTTTGGTATAACTCCTCCTACAATTTTATCTACAAATTCGTATTCATCGTCTAATCCTAAAGGCTCAAGTTTAAGCCAGACATGTCCATATTGACCTTTACCGCCACTTTGTCTTACAAATTTACCCTCAATTTCTACAGTTTCCTTAATAGTTTCTCTATATGCAACTTGAGGCTTACCAATGTTGGCTTCAACTGAAAACTCTCTTTTCATTCTGTCAACAAGCACATCAAGATGAAGCTCACCCATCCCAGAGATGATTGTTTGACCAGATTCTTCATCACTAGCTACTCTGAATGAAGGGTCCTCTTGAGCTAATTTACCAAGTGCAAGTGACATCTTTTCTTGATCTTGCTTTGACTTTGGTTCAACAGCAACAGATATTACAGGCTCTGGAAAATCCATTCTTTCAAGAACAATAGGTTTGTTAGAGTCAGACAAAGTATCTCCAGTTGTAATATCTTTAAGGCCTATGCAAGCAGCAATATCACCAGCTCTAACTTCTTTGATTTCTTCTCTATTATTAGAATGCATTTGAACCATTCTTCCAACTCTTTCTTTTTTTGACTTAGTTGTATTCATAACGCCATCACCAACACTCAAAACACCTGAATATACCCTGATAAATGTGAGAGTACCTACAAATGGATCGGTAGCAATCTTAAAAGCTAGCGCAGAAAATGGTTCATCATCTGAAGATGATCTTGAATCGGCTTGTTCTTCTTCATCTTCATTATTATTTGGTATTACACCTTCAATAGCCTTAACTTCATCAGGCGCTGGCAGGTAATCTATTACAGCATCTAAAACAGCTTGCACTCCTTTATTTTTAAATGCAGAACCACAAAGCGCTAATATTATTTCATTTGATAATGATCTTATCCTTAAACCTTCTTTGATTTGTTCTTCTGTCAGTTCGCCAGACTCTAAATAGGCATCCATTAATTCTTCATTAGCTTCTGCAGCTGCCTCAACCATCTCTTCTCTTAATTTGTTGCACTTATCAGCTAAGTCTTCAGGTATTTCTTTTGAGTCGAACGTAAGTCCTTGGTCTTCTTCATTCCAATATATCGCTCTCATTTTTATGAGATCAACTACACCTTTGAAATCATCTTCAGCACCAATATTGAGCTGAATAGGTACAACATTTGCTTGAAGTCTGTCTTTTATTTGATCAACAACCCTCTCAAAATTTGCACCTGCCCTATCCATTTTGTTAACAAAAACTATTCTTGGTACTTCGTATCTGTTTGCTTGTCTCCAAACAGTTTCTGATTGTGGTTCAACTCCTGAGGTGCCACAAAATACAACAACAGCACCATCAAGAACTCTCAGCGAACGCTCAACCTCAATAGTGAAGTCAACGTGTCCAGGTGTATCAATTATATTTATTCTGTGTTGAGGGAATTGCTGTTCCATTCCACTCCAGAAGCAAGTAGTAGCCGCAGAAGTAATAGTTATACCTCTTTCTTGTTCTTGCTCCATCCAATCCATAACAGCTGCACCGTCATGTACTTCACCAATTTTATGCGACAGTCCTGTATAAAAAAGAACTCTTTCAGTAGTAGTAGTCTTACCTGCATCAACGTGTGCGCATATACCAACATTTCTATATTTATTTAGTACTGTATCTCTTGCCATAATTTAGTTTTTTGTTGATTAAAATCTGAAATGTGAAAAAGCTTTATTAGCTTCCGCCATTTTATGAACGTCTTCTCTTTTTCTATATGCAGAACCTTTTTTTTGAGAAGCATCTTGAAGTTCGCCGGCCAATCTTAAGTCCATTGATTTTTCATTTCTATTTCTAGCAGCGTCAACAATCCATCTCATAGCTAAAGCTTGTCTTCTTGAGGGACGAATTTCAACAGGAACTTGATAGTTAGCTCCACCAACTCTTCTAGATTTAACCTCTACAACAGGGCTAACCTCTTCCAGTGCTTTCATAAAAATTTCTAAAGGATCGTCTTTTGATGTTTTAGTGATTTGATCAAATGCACCATAAACAATTTTTTCAGCAACAGACTTTTTACCATCTTTCATTAGGTTATTCATGAACTTTGCAAGAACAACATCTTTATATTTTGGATCTGGTAATACTTTACGTTTTTCGGGGCTTCTTCTTCTTGGCATAACTATTTACCTTTTTTAGCTCCGTACTTAGATCTTCTTTGTTTTCTGCTTGCAACTCCGGAAGTATCAAGAGTTCCTCTAATGGTATGATATCTAACACCCGGCAGATCTTTCACTCTTCCACCTCTTATAAGGACTAATGAGTGCTCCTGTAAGTTGTGGCCCTCTCCACCAATGTATGAAGTAACTTCATAACCACTGGTAAGCCTTACTCTGCATACTTTTCTAAGTGCTGAGTTAGGTTTTTTTGGAGTTGTTGTATAGACACGAGTACAAACACCTCTTCTTTGAGGGCAAGCATTTAATGCAGGTACATCAGTTTTCTTTACCTTAGGTTTGCGCGATTTTTTTATTAATTGATTAACTGTTGCCATATTAATTTTTTATATACGCGGCGATTTTATAGAGCATAGTGTTAATGGTCAACATTATTCTTCATCATTTTGTTGAAGTTCTTGTCTTAATGCTGCTTCTATATCATCATCTGATAATAATTGCTCATCGTAATCACTTTGATTTTTTGATCTTAGCTTGTCATGAAATTCCATTCCAGTACCTGCTGGTATCAACCTTCCCACAACAACATTTTCTTTTAAACCTCTGAGATGATCTTTTTTACCTGTTACAGCTGCTTCTGTAAGAACTCTAGTGGTTTCTTGGAAAGAGGCTGCAGATATGAACGAATCAGTAGCAAGTGATGCTTTTGTAATACCCAAAAGCACTCTTTCAAACTCTGCTGGTGTATTGCCATCAGACTCAGCTTTCTTGTTTTCTTCTACAAGCTCAGCATAACTAACTTGATCACCCTGGATGAATTTGGTGTCTCCACCATCAAGTATTAGAGCTTTTCTAAGCATTTGTCTAAGAATAGTTTCAATATGTTTATCGTTTATGGATACTCCCTGTAATCTGTAAACATCTTGAATTTCGTTAACAATAAAGTTTGTAAGTTCAGGTATACCTTTCAATCTCAAAATATCATGAGGGCTTAGAGGACCCTCGGATATAACATCACCTTTATTGACACGCTCACCTTCGAACACATTTAAAGTTCTGTGTTTAGGTATTAACATTTCAACATTTTGAGATTTTTTAGTAGCTCCCTCAGGAGTGATTACTAATCTAACCTTACCTTTAGTTTCTTTACCAAAAGAAATGACACCAGATTCTTCTGCAAGAACTGCAGCATCTTTAGGTTTCCTTGCTTCAAATAAATCAGCTACTCTCGGAAGACCACCAGTAATATCTTTTGTTTTAGAAGCAACAAGTGGCATTCTAGCAATAACTTCACCGGCAGTTATCTTTTGACCGTTTGCTAAATTCACAAGACCTCCAGCTGGGAGAGGATATATAGCTGGCTGCTTAAACTCTCCAACTAATACTGGCTTTCCTTTAGAATCTACGATTTCGATTGTTGGAACTAATTCCCTACCTGCTGACGGTCTGTCTGCTACTTCAATAATCTCAATACTTGAAAGTCCAGTTAGCTCATCCATTTGCTCTCGGACACTTAAACCATCTTCAATGTCTGTAAATTTAACTTTACCAGAAGTTTCTGAAATTATTGGTCTCGTATATGGATCCCATGATGCGATTTGAGTACCCTCTTCTACGTTAGCAAGATTTTTAACTTGCAGTGTAGAACCGTAAGGCAATTTATACTGTTCGGCTATTTTTCCAGTAGCATCAGTAATAGTACAAACTGCATTTCTTGAAACAATTACTTCTAGCTTATCCTTATTAGTTACAGACTTGATATCATCCGAAAAATTAACTACGCCAGAATTCTTATTATATATAGCGTTATCTTCTGATGAACTTGATGCAGCTCCACCTATATGGAATGTTCTCATAGTAAGCTGAGTACCAGGTTCTCCAATTGATTGAGCAGCAACTACTCCAACTGCTTCCCCTCTGTGAACAAGATGCCCTCTTGCGAGATCCCTTCCATAACAATTAGCACAAACTCCAATAGATGCTTCACACGTCATTGGTGATCTAATTTTGAGACTAGATAAGTTAAGCTCGTCTATAACATCAAGAGCTTCTTCATCAAGCATTGTGTTTACTGCAAATAATTCTTTGCCATCTGCATCTAATATAGGTTCAGCAATAACTCTTCCAAGAATTCTATCTGTCAGTGGTTGTATTATTTCACCACCATCAATTATAGAAGTAACTATAATAGATTCTTCTGTTCCACAATCTTCAATATTAATGACTGAGTCCATGGATACGTCGCATAATCTTCTAGTTAAGTATCCTGAGTTAGCAGTCTTTAATGCAGTATCAGCAAGCCCCTTACGTGCTCCGTGAGTTGATATGAAATACTGAAGAACAGACAGACCTTCTCTAAAGTTGGCTGTGATTGGGGTTTCTATAATAGATCCATCTGGTTTCGACATTAAACCTCTCATTCCAGATAATTGTCTTATCTGAGCAGGCGATCCTCTAGCACCAGAGTCAGCATAGATATATACCGAATTAAATGAAGATTGATCAACATTTTCTCCATCAGGAGTTTTTGCGCTTTCAGTGCTTATCTTTTCCATCATAGCTTTAGCTACTTGCTCATTAGCACGAGACCAAATATCAATAACCTTGTTATACCTCTCGCCTCTTGTGACTAGACCAGAGTCAAATTGTTTTTCTATTGCTTTAACTTCTTTTTCTGATGTATCAATGATCTTTGCTTTTTCTTCTGGTATTACAAAGTCATTCACTCCAATAGAAGAACCAGATCTTGTTGAGAAATCAAATCCCAAATACATTAACTGGTCTGCAAAAATAACTGTTTTTTTCAAACCCGCTTTTCTATAAGAAATATCAACCAATTTTGAGATTAGTTTTTTATTTAAGACGTTATTAATGTTATCGAAACCGACCTCTTTAGGTGTAATTCTCCAAATAAGAGTTCTTCCAACAGTTGTTTCTTGAAGACTTGTTTCACCATCTTTATCTGTAATTCTAACTTTCACAGGTGAATGAACTTCCAAACTTTCAGTTTCATATGCTCTTAATACTTCATCCGGATTGCTGAATACTCTTCCACCACCTTTTGCATTAGCATTGTCTCTAGTCATGTAGTACAGACCTAGAACAACATCTT
>Ga0209503_10000636_pt1 | contig 20207 bp, 20 predicted proteins | sample SouAtlMetagenome_2_FD_187448 | JGI IMG/M metagenome (GOLD analysis project Ga0209503, IMG submission 187448) | Marine eukaryotic phytoplankton communities from Atlantic Ocean - South Atlantic ANT15 Metagenome (SPAdes) (version 2) | ecosystem: Environmental > Aquatic > Marine > Oceanic | place... | reverse complement strand
TTTTTAAGAACAATGCGACTACAACCCTATCGGGTAACATAACCAATAGTGCCACAAGTATAGGTGTCACAGATGGTTCAGTTTTCCCATCTTTAAATAGCGGAGAGTCGTTTTTTGTTACGTTTGATGACGGAACAAATAAAGAAATCGTAAAGGTTACTGGAATAAGCAGTAACACTCTTACCGTCACACGTGCACAAGACGGTACTTCCGCACGTGCGTTTTCCCAAAACGATGCTGTAGACTTACGTCTAACAGCCGCAGTCTTAGAAACTTTTCCACAACTCAATGGAAATTCACAAACAGGTGTCATTGACGTAACTGGTGTAAAAATTGGTGGTTCTGAAGTTATAGATAGTTCAGGCGCTTGGCAAGGTTCAGGTAGCGGACTTAAAGGTGAGGTAGGCCCTTCAGGCCCAACTGGTTCTACTGGTGATAAAGGAGCTACAGGTGCTAATGGCCCAACAGGCCCATCCGGTCCAACAGGCCCAACTGGTTCTGCTGGTGATAAAGGAGCTACAGGCGCTGACGGTCCAACAGGTCCATCTGGTCCAACAGGTCCAGGAGGTGCTGCTGGTGATAAAGGGGCTACAGGTGCTGGTGGTCCTACAGGCCCAGGAGGTTCTACAGGACCAACTGGTCCATCCGGTCCAACAGGTCCTACAGGTGCTAAAGGCCAAAAAGGCGAAATAGGAGCTACAGGCCCAAGCGGTCCAGCAGGTGGTGATGGTTCAGATGGCGCAAAAGGAGCCACAGGTGCGGGCGGACCAACAGGTCCAACTGGTTCTACAGGCCCAACTGGTCCTACAGGAGACAAAGGGGCTACAGGTGGTACAGGTCCAACAGGCCCAAGCGGCCCAACAGGTCCAGGGGGAAGTGCAGGAGACAAAGGAGCTACAGGTGCTGGTGGTTCAGCAGGCCCAACAGGCCCTTCAGGACCAACGGGTCCAACAGGTCCAACAGGCCCAACTGGTTCAGCAGGGGCTAAAGGTCAAAAAGGTGAAGTAGGTAGCACTGGTCCAACAGGTCCAGGGGGTTCTGCTGGTAGTGATGGTAGTGATGGAGACAAAGGCGCAACAGGCGCAGCTGGTCCAACAGGTCCGACAGGCCCTACAGGACCTACGGGTGCTGGTGGTTCAGCAGGGGCTAAAGGTCAAAAAGGTGAAGTAGGTGGTACAGGTCCGACAGGTCCGACAGGTGGCACAGGTCCAACAGGCCCGACAGGAGATAAAGGAGCTACTGGTGCAGGGGGTAGTGATGGTTCCGATGGAGATAAAGGTGCAACTGGAGCAGGAGGTCCTACAGGTCCTACAGGTCCAACTGGCCCACAAGGAGCTAAAGGTGCAACTGGAGCAGGCGGGCCAACAGGTAGTACAGGTACTGGTATTACTATGGAAGGTAATGTTGCTAATACAGGCGCTTTACCAAGTTCAGGCAACACAAAAGGTGATGCCTATATAGTACAAGCAGATGATAGTTTACATATTTGGGATGGTTCACAGTGGGTAAGTGGTGGATCAATACAAGGCCCTACTGGACCTACAGGTCCTCAGGGAGCTAAAGGAGCTACTGGTGGAACAGGTCCAACAGGTGGCACAGGCCCAACAGGACCAACAGGAGACAAAGGAGCAACTGGCGCAGGGGGTTCAACAGGCCCAACTGGACCAACAGGACCAGGAGGCTCAGCCGGAGACAAAGGGGCTACAGGAGCTGCAGGCCCAACGGGTCCAACTGGACCAGCAGGTAGCGATGGTAGTGATGGTTCAGCAGGTGCTAAAGGTGCAACTGGAGCAGGCGGTTCAACAGGACCTACTGGCCCAACAGGACCAGGTGGATCAGCAGGGGCAAAAGGACAAAAAGGTGAAGTTGGGGGTACGGGACCGACCGGACCTACCGGTCCGACAGGCCCAGGAGGTTCAGCAGGAGACAAAGGCGCAACTGGTTCAGGCGGTTCAACAGGCCCAACAGGTCCAACTGGACCAGCAGGATCAGACGGAAGTGATGGAGACAAAGGTGCAACTGGCGCAGGGGGTCCAACAGGCCCTACAGGCCCAACAGGCCCAGGCGGAAGTGCAGGAGCTAAAGGACAAAAAGGAGCCACAGGTGGTACAGGACCTACAGGCCCAACAGGCCCAACAGGACCAGGTGGATCAGCAGGGGCTAAAGGCGCAACTGGTGCAGGCGGGTCAACAGGACCTACAGGACCTACAGGTCCAGCAGGATCAGACGGAAGTGCTGGAGCTAAAGGAGCAACTGGAGCAGGCGGGCCAACAGGCCCAACAGGATCAACGGGTCCAGGCGGCTCAGCAGGAGCTAAAGGACAAAAAGGAGCTGCTGGTGCAACAGGCCCTACAGGACCAACAGGCCCAGGCGGATCGGCAGGTGCTAAAGGTGCTACAGGGGCAGGTGGATCAACAGGTCCTACAGGTCCTACAGGACCAGGCGGATCAGCAGGTGCTAAAGGAGCAACTGGAGCAGGTGGACCAACGGGTCCTACAGGACCAACAGGTCCGGGTGGAAGTGCAGGAGCTAAAGGGCAAAAAGGAGCTACAGGTGGAACTGGGCCAACAGGACCAACGGGTCCTACAGGGCCAGGCGGATCAACAGGTGGCACGGGACCAAAAGGACAAAAAGGAGCTGCAGGTGGTACAGGTGGAACAGGACCAACTGGACCTACAGGCCCAACAGGACCAGGCGGTGGAACTGGACCTACAGGTGGTACAGGGCCAAAAGGACAAAAAGGTGCTACAGGATCAGGAGGCCCAACAGGACCAACTGGGCCTACAGGGCCAGGTGGCGGAACTGGACCTACAGGTGGTACAGGGCCAAAAGGGCAAAAAGGTGCTGCAGGTGGAAGTGGTGGTACAGGGCCAACTGGACCTACAGGGCCAACTGGACCTACAGGGCCATCAGGCGGTTTCTCAACTAACTCAAACGCACAAGTTAACAGCTTAGGTGCGGGTACTGCAGGTAGTGGTACAGCTGGTGAAATAAGAGCTACAAATAACATTACTGCTTACTACTCCGATGAAAGACTAAAAGAGTTTGAAGGTAAGATAGATAATGCGTTAGAAAAAGTATTAGCTTTAAGTGGTTATTACTATAAAGAAAATGAACTAGCTAAAGAGTTAGGTTATGACAATGACAGACGTCAAGTAGGTCTAAGTGCACAAGAAGTGAAAAAGATACTACCAGAAGTTATAACAGAAGCTCCAATCGACGATCAATATTTAACAATATGGTACGATAAACTTATACCATTAATCATTGAGGCAATAAAAGAGTTATATGAGTCCGGACACAAGAAGTAAAATATTATCTAATATACGAGAAGAAGAAGGGTTACGTTTAGAACCTTATCAACGTGAAGGCGAACAATTTCATACTGTAGGTTATGGGCGCTATGGAAACATGGTAGACCCAGAAAAAATTATTACACAAGAACAAGCAGAACAATATTTAGGAAACGATGTAGACGTTAGATTGGCAGAAATACAAAGACTTATACCTGATTTTAATAATATGCCAGAAGAACTACAAATTAATTTATTTAGTGAGTATTACAGGGGTTCAGTACGCCAAAGCCCCAATACAGTATCTTTAATAAACGAAGGTGAATATGGCAAAGCAGCTGATGAGTTTTTAAACAATGATGAGTATAGAAGGGTTAGAGGTGTAAGAGATTCTGGCGGTAAAGACTCTGGTGTTATAGGTCGTATGGAAGCAGTAAGTGGTTCTTTAAGAGATTATCAAAAGGAAAAAGATAACAAAAATATAGCGTCTGTAGACTACAATATGATTAGAAACATGGAGGAATTAGCTGCTGATAGGAAGTTAATAGGCAAAAGACTTAAACAAGTATAAGCACAGGAGGTGTTATGAATCAATTATGGCAAATGTGGGCTAGAGATATTAGTCCTACAACATGCAACAAAATTATACAAGAATGCGAACAACTAGCACCTATGGAAGCTACAGTAGGTGGACAATCTGAAAATTTAGTAGATAGCAATATTAGAAAGTCCGAAATACGTTGGGTTGGGGGAATAGATTGGATAAAAGACTTAATCTATAATTATGCAGCTACAGCCAATAGGAATGCGTTTGGTTTTGATATTAATTATCTACAAGACATCCAATACACCATATACAAAGGCACTGATCAAGGCCATTATGATTGGCACTTTGATACATTTTGGGCAGGACAAAATGCATATGACAGAAAAATAAGTGTAATTATTCAATTAAGTGACCCATCAGAATACAAGGGTGGAGAGTTTTTATTAGAAAATCAATACGAACAGCCTGACCCAACAGAACTAAAACAACGTGGCACTGTGTTTTGTTTTCCTTCCCCTATAAGACATACAGTAAAACCAGTAACTAGTGGCGTGCGTAAATCTTTAGTAGCCTGGATAGAAGGACCGAAGTTTAAATGATTATAATAATAGACAAAGTTTTTTACCCTCAAACTTTAGAAACTATAAATAACGAAAACAAACATGCTTATTTTAAGAAAGAAGAAGAGCATGATAATGCCATAGTTGCTAGGCGTTTGATGAATACAGCAGCTAATTACTTTAATTTTGATAGCCAAGTAGGGTATGACATATGGTTCCACAGAAATGGTATGCCCGACTGGCACAAAGATAGAGATGAACAAACGTTTTTTAAAACAGGACAAAGTCATTTTCCTATTTGTTCTATAGTTTTTTACCCACATGTAAAAGACTTAGTAGGGGGAGAACTTATATTTAAAAACAATATGCGTATAACACCAGTGTCAAATAGACTTGTCATGTTTGGCCCTGCACTAGAGCACAAAGTTACACCTATACAAAGTGGAGAAAGAGTATCTATGAATATAAATTCTTGGAACTATGATATAGAAGTAGCTACAGAGTTTAACTAATGAAAAAATTTGTAATTAATTTAAAAGATAGACCTGAACGCAAACAGCATTTTATAGAAAAAAATACAACATTAGAAGACTACACGTTTGTAGAAGCTGTTGATGGCTTAAATCAAGATTTATCTTGGTATAAGACTAGGCCAGGGTGGGTAGACCCATTTCAAGATAGAGGTATTGTACCTACAGAAGTAGCTTGTTTTTTATCGCATAGAAAAATGTGGGAGAAATGTGTAGAGTTAGATGAACCTATATATGTAATAGAGGATGATGCCATAATAAATGTAAATGAATGGGATGAACCTTTTTATGACCATACTATAAAGTACTGGGATTTCCTGTACTTACAACGCAATGAAAACGAACCAGAAAGTACTATAAAAGTATCTGATAGGCTAGAAAGACCTTGGTATCCATACAACACAACAGCGTATGTTATATCACCTAAAGGTGCTCGAAAGCTTTTAAATACTAATATAATGGAAGAAGGTATAATACCAGTAGATGAGTACATACCTGAACAAATTAGAGAAGCTAGTCTTATGGCGCTTGCATTACAAAAAGACTCTTGTAATCAAGCTACTAGGGATGTGCTACCCTCTGACATACGTAACGATAGGAGAGATATGACAATACACGTAGTAACTATAGGCACAGATGTTAACAAAATGAAAAAATTGTACCAATCTGCAGCAAAACATAATATATCAATTGACAATTGGGGGTTTGGTGTTGAGTGGAGAGGCTCAGACATGACAGGTCCAGGCGGCGGTCAAAAAGTAAACATAGTAAAAGATAACATAGGAAAGCTCCCGGACACGGACATTTTACTCTTTACAGATTCGTACGACGTTTTTTATGCAGATAAATTAGAAACCATCAAAGAAAGATACTTAGACATGGGACATAAAGTACTTTTTGCCGCAGAAGAAATATGTTGGCCAGACCCTAGTTTAGGCAATCAGTTTCCGTCTTCGCATACCAGGTATAGGTATCTTAATTCCGGTACATTTATAGGAGAAGTGGGAGAACTAAAAAAAATACTTGAACATGGGCCTATAGAAGACCATCAAGATGACCAACTTTTTTATCAACAAGCCTATCTAGAAGGTATTTATGACATAGGGTTAGATATAGAAGCTTATATATTCCAGTGTCATGAGCCTAAGATAACTATGTTAGGTGAACAATTATGGAACCAAGAGACTACTTGTTGCCCTTGTATATATCATGGTAATGGCGATGATAATGCTAAGGTCCATTTTGAGCGTATTTACGATCAAATGTATGCAAAGCCGCAAAATCTTTTTCACACACCTACTCATGACTATGAAGTTATAGATAAAGACATGATTGTTGTAGATTTTATGTCGGAACATCAATGTCAACGAATGGTAGAAATAGCAGAACAACATGGAGAGTGGCAAAGTCTTCCTTTAGATACTTACCCTGCCCAAGAAATAAGACTAAAACAGTTAGGTTTATACGAAGAATTAGAAAAGCATTGGCAAGAACATGTAAAACCTATAATAGAAAAGTACTGGAGTCCTATTGTAGTAGAAGGTGTAAGAGATGCTTTTATGCTTAGGTATTCTACAGACTCACAAACAAAACTAGGACTACACCACGACTCTTCACACGTAACTGGTTCTGTTAAATTAAATAAAAACTATAAAGGGGGTGAGTTAGTTTTTCCTAGACAAGGCATAAACAATGCTGATATACCTGTAGGTAAACTGCTTTTATTCCCAGGACAAGTTACACACCCACACGAATGTGTAGAGCTTACGGAGGGCACAAAGTACAGTTTGACTATATGGTCGCAAAGATACAAGGGTGATATACTTTAGGAATGTATACAGATAAAGTTTTAACAGAAAATGATGTGCACCAACTATACTTCAAGGGCGACATAAAACGTTTATATTTAGGTTCTGTAGGGTTTTTTAACAAAGGCACATACGGATACCCAGCGGTTGATTTAACTCCAGAACAGATAGCTGCTGCTGGTGAAGACGCCGCTACTGACTTTTGGTATAACAAGTTGATTTACCATGTACAACACCAATATGCTTTGGGTATGTATAAAGACGATTACCTTGTAAATATAGCCATGGGTTTTATAGAAGACAACGCATGGCATTTGTGCAATACTTTAATAACACCAGATAAAGACGGCACGAGAGCGTTTATGCGTGATCCTGAGTATCATAATGTTAGAGGACTTACAGAAAAAGAACTAGGCGCAACTATAGCTTATACCTATGTAGATATAGGTTCACCTATTAATGACACCTTACCAGCTTATAAAAACCACTTTGGCCCTATAGAAGAGTGTAATGTTAAAAACTACAATACTTTAGAACATATAGGCCGAGTTACACAGAACTATAATACTGGCGGGCAAGATTGGGATGGAGTAAAATCTGAATATAGTGAAACATATGAAAAATACAAAATGGAGTATTATTAATGTCAAGTTTTATACATAACACTGATAGCATTGACGCAGCTGAAATAGCCGCAGAATACCGTACACCAGATCAAGGTGTTAGTGCGAAGTCTAACAGTAATGTTACATGGAACGAATATAGAAGAATGACACCTAGGGCTAATCAGTCCGTTAACGCTATTACTACAGCTGGTACACAAACCTTACAAGCACAAGACTTTGGAGGCACTGCAGGTTTTACTCCAGCGTCGCGAACTTACCAAACTGGATCGGCTAAAGGGGCAGCTAATGTTACTATTAATGGGGTATTTACTGCTAACGCTTATGCTGCAATAAACAATGGTACTGGTCAAAGTTTAGCTACAGGTCAGTTTGGTTTAGGTGCCCAAGGTGGTACTAGCGGACTTGATTTGACTAGCGTAGCTAGTTTTGCAAACGGTACTGGTCTTAAAGGTTATGGTGTTAGAAGTAGTGGAGGTATTGCTGCAGGTACTTTTTTTATAATAACAAATGGCGCTAGTGGAGCTAGCAACTGGACTACGTTATATCATAGAATTTTATATCCAGGTGGTAACATTACTGTGGGTAACTTTACAACCTATAGTAACACACAGACTTTTAACAGAAGTGACTTTACTTATGATGGTAATATTTTTGCTGGACAAGAACAATGGTCGCTAACTGTTGGCGGTTTTAGTGGCGTCCTTGGGCCTTCTATGGGCTCTTATCCTTTTGTAGTGGAGTTCGCATGATAAATTTAAAAAACCCACCGGGGTTACCACCTTGGTCAGAAATATCTAAAAAACGTAAAGTAGCTAGAATCTTCTTTATATTCTTATTACCCCTAAAAATACTACTTATGATCTTTGGTGTATCATTTGGGGTTACAGCACTTTTTGGCCTATAATCTGACTATGGCTACAACAAAAGAAACACTGGCAAAAGTAGAAAGCCAAGTTGTTAATATAGAAAAAAGGCTAGACAAAGGCGATACTAAGTTCGATGCAATGGACGCAAAGTATACTAAATACATAGTTGGTCTTTACGTACTTATCATAGGCATGAGTGGCGTAGACCGAATCTTTTCCTAGGAGGGGACATGAACATAGAGCAATGTAAAGCAGAGATAAAACGTCATGAGGGTGAGGTTTTAGAAATATATAAAGACAGTTTAGGGTATAAAACCCTTGGTATAGGACATCTTTGTAAACCAGAAGACCCTGAATATGATTGGGAAGTGGGTACTAAAGTATCGCAAGAAGTAGTAGATATGTACTATGAAGATGATTTTAATAAACACTTAGCAGAAGCAATACACGTGTTTGGTACAGATGAAGCATTCTACAACTTGCCCGAAAACATACAACACGTGCTTGTTAACATGTGTTTTAATTTAGGTGGCACGAGGTTATCTAAGTTTAGAAACATGTTAGAAGCGTGTAGAGCCCATAATTGGGACAAGATGGCTGCTGAAATGGAAGACAGCAGATGGTTTAAACAAGTAGGAAGAAGGAGTAAAGAACTACAGGAATCAGTATTAAACACTAATGGCAACGATTAAATTATCAACTTTTGGAGGAGTAGCACCCAGAGTATCACCTAGATTGCTAGCTGAAACTTCTGCTCAAGTAGCCACCGACGTAAATCTAGAAGAAGGTAATTTAGTACCTATAACTCAAAACACAGACCAACTAACATTAAGTAATTCCTCTAGGCAAGGTGTGTTTAAATACACTGACAGCCCAGAACGCTGGCTACAGTTTGATGAAGATGTAGATGTCGTGCGTAGTCCTATTCCGGGAGATACTAATGACACGGCATATTGGACGGGCCAATCATTTCCTAAAATGGGTAGAAGTTCTAATATTGTATCGGGTTCTGTGTACCCAGCTGCGGGTTTTAGATTAGGTATACCTGCCCCAACAGCTGCTCCAACTGTAGCACCTGTAGATGAAAGACAGTTTGATGGCGTTATAACTTTTGCTAATACTAGTTCTACTATCACTGTTACAACAAATTCAAGCGGTAGTGCTACAGCACACAGCGCAAGCGTAGGAGAGTTTGTAGAGTTAACAGGATTTGCTACTACTCAAGGTGTAGAAGCAGCAAATATAAACGGCACTTATAAAATTAAAACTGTGCCTAGCACTAGTACCCTTACAGTAGAGTTATCACAAGCCGCTTCAGGTTCTGGTAACAGTTCTAGTGTGGCTAATGGTGTAAAGTTTGGAGGTAACTCAGACGCAGAAATAGACTATGACGTATCTTATGTATATACCTTTGTGTCTGCTTATGGAGAAGAAGGGCCACCTTCTCCAGCTTCTACAGTAATAATTGCAGATGATAACATGACAATTAGTCTAACTGGCTTAGAAACTACCACTGCTAAATCAAATGTAAACTTTGGCACCGGTGCAAAAAAACGTATATACAGATCAAATACTGGTTCTAATACTACACAATTTCAGTTTGTAGGTGAAGTGGCTATGGCTACAGCCACCTTTACAGATTCCTCTAAAAACAATGAACTAGCAGAACTTTTGCCTTCCTCTACTTGGATTGCTCCGCCTGATGATGACACTACTTTATACCCAGATGGTCCTTTAAAAGGGCTTATAGCTTTGCAAAATGGTATTTTTGCTGGTTTTACTGGTAATAGAATATGTTTTAGCGAACCATATCAACCACATGCTTGGCCCGCTAATTACAGGCTAGGTATAGAAGAGAAGATTGTAGGTATGAAAGCTACATCGAATGGTCTTATTGTAGGCACAGAAAGCACACCATATCTTGTAACAGGAGCTGACCCTTCGGCAATGATGGCTATAAAGATAGAGACTGCAGAAGCCTGCCTAAGCAAACGTTCTATGGTTGACATGGGTGATATAATTATATTCGCAGGGCCGGATGGTTTGATGGGTGGCGCAGGAGCAACAGTTCAAAATCTTACCGAAAATTTAATAACCCCAAAACAATGGCAAGCTAATTACTACCCGTCTACGATTAAAGGTTTCTATTGGCAGGGTAGATATGTAGGTTTTTATGAAACGGGTTCTGGTTTTGGCGGGTTTATGTTTGATGCTAGACAAGGTGCTAATGCTCTTACTAATTTAGATGCAAGTGCGCTCATACGTGGCGGGTTTACTGACCCAGATGACAATGAACTGTATCTTATTATTGGTAACAAGCTGCAAAAATTCCAAGGTAGTAATACAGCTGTAACATACAATTGGAAGTCAAAAGATTATGTTGTGCCTAAGCCAACTAGTTTTTCATTTGCTAAAGTAGATGCTGAAGCATACCCAGTAACTATAAAAGTCTATGGGAGTGGTAGCATTATTTACAATGCTACTATAGCTACAAGCGGTAGTGTTTATACTGTTACAGGCACCACACCTAGTTTTAGTGCTACAACTATAACAGAGCCTGTTGTTAGGTTGCCGGCTTCTGTACACAGTGTGTTTGCCGTAGAAGTAGAAAGCGCGAAAGAAATACACGAAATTTCTATGGCGGAGTCTGCACAAGAACTAAGCGCTTCATAACATGTCTACTAAGATACCCGGTCTAAAAAACATACCTCCAAAGACCGACAGGGAGCTAAAACTAGCTTTAGATGATATAAAACAAGCTCTAGAAATTAGGCTTGGTTTACGTGGAGACCCTTTAGATAGAGCTGTAACTCTTAGAGAGCTAGAAGATTCTGGTATTGTAAAAGTAAGAAATAAAGCCCTTGGTGCAACTTCTGGTATAACCCCACCAGATGAAGGTGGTCCAGGCGATACAAATATACCCCCTGCTCCTAGCGGCCTAGAAGCAACCGGTGCTTTTACTAGCATTCTACTTAAATGGAATGTGCCTTCATATGGTAATCATGCTTTTACAGAAATATGGAGATCACAAGACAATGCTCTTGGTGGGGCAGAACTTGTGTCTACTTCTGGTGGTCAAATATATACAGAAGACGTTGGTTATAACAAAACATATTATTATTGGGTACGGTTTGTAAGTACCTCTAATATACCTGGGCCATGGAATGATACTGAAGGCACGTCTGCAGCCACTGCGGTAGATGTAGGCGCAGTTATGCAACAGCTTACTGAAAACCTACAGAACCTACCAGGATATAGCACTTTAACAACTTTAATTGATACTGAAGCAGCAGTTGCTGCTAGAGTTATTAAAAGCAGTAGCGCACCTACTACAAGGGCAGATGGCTCTGCTTTGCAAGCAAATGATATATGGTATGACACCGATGATGGCCAAGTGCACACACGTAATGGTGCTAACAATGCTTGGGTAGCGGCTAGAGATGCCACGTTAGTTAACTTGTTTGGTAGTACTAGCTTTACTGGTAGTACTTTGAGTGCTGCTATGGCTTCAGCCCAGGGTAATATAACTACTCTGACATCTGCTAATGCTTCTAGAGTTAGTGAAATTAATAGTTTAACCGCCGTTGTAGATACTAAAGCAAAAACTTTTGTTCAAACTAGTGCCCCTACCGCTACAGCTATAGGGGACTTGTGGGTAGACTCTGACGATAATAACAAACTTTACAGGGCTAGTGCAGTCGGTTCTAGTAACTGGGTAGCTGTAAGAGATACAGCAAATGATAATTACCCTAGAGTTTTTACACAAGCTAATCCACCTACTGCTATTAATACTGGAGATTTATGGTTTGATACTGACGATAACAACAAACAATATAGATGGGACGGGTCTAACTGGGTAGAGGTAAGAGACGTAACCACCCAAGCGGCTGTTACTACTGAGGCTACAGCTAGAGCAAGTGGTGACTCAGCAAATGCCACTTTAATTACTAACTTAGAAGCAAAAGTAGACGTAAAAAATCAAACATTTATACAAGACAATCCTCCTACAGCTATTGCAATAGGTGATTTATGGATTGATTCTAATGATGGCAATAAGCTATACAGAGCTACTGCAACTACAAATAGTAACTGGGTAGAGATAACTTTGCCAGGTACAGATGCTGGTAAAGCAACTATTTATACCCAAGACAATGTGCCAACTTCTGGTGTTAAAGCAGGTGATTTATGGTTTGATACTAACGACAGTAACAGACAATATATAGCAGCAGCTGACGGGTCTGACCAAGTTACTTCTGGTGAGTGGGAAGAAGTACGTGATGTAACTACTCAGGCGGCTCTTACTGCTGAAGCTACAACTAGAGCAAATGCAGATTCTGCAGAAGCTACAGCTAGAGGAATTTTAGAAGCAAAAGTAGATTTAAAAAATCAAACTTTTGTACAAAACAACGCACCTACCGCAGTAGCTACTGGCGATCTTTGGGTAGATTCTAATGATGAAAATAAACTATACAGATGGAACGGCAGTGCCTGGGTCGCTGTCCGAGACACAGCAAACGATGGTAAGACAACTGTATTTACACAAACAAGCCAACCTACTGCAGAAAACACAGGTGATTTATGGTTTGACACAGATGATGGCAATAAACAGTACCGTTGGGATGGTTCTAACTGGGTAGTAGTAAGAGATGTTTTAACCCAAGCTAGTGTAACTACAGTTCAAAACGCAGTAGCAAATGGTACGTCTGCAGAAGCTGGGTATGGTCTATCAGTAAATGCTAATAATGCTATTGCGGGTATGTATTTAATGGCTAGCAGTGATGGCACGTTAAATAATAACACTTCGTCCTCAACTATATTGTTTGAAGCTGGGCAAGTAGCTATACGTAATCCACACGGCAGTGATGTAGTACCTTTTATTGTGCTTACAAGCACAGACGCAGATGGTAACGCAGCGGGTGTATATATGGATACAGCTTTTATAAAGAACGCTGCTATTACCACTGCAAAGATAGATGATTTAGCAGTAAACAATGCAAAAGTAACTGGTGATTTAGATGCAGGTAAGATAACAGCAGGCACCATGTCTGCGCTTCGTATTCAGGGTGGTGTTATACAATCTACTGATTTAGCTAGTGGTAGTAGCACAACCATACATGGTAGTTTAATAGAGACAGGTACTATACTAGCAAACGCTATTGTTTCAGGGTCTTTTATTTCACCAAGTGATGTAGGGCAAAGTGGCTCTACAACTATTCATGGTGACAGGATAGCCACAGGTACTATAGATGCTGACAAGATAGATGTTACTGACCTTGTTTTACCTACAGTGCACAGTAAAGTTACTGGCGCTACTATCGGTGGGTTTTTATCTAACCAAATGACAGTCCAAGAAGTGGGTTCTATAGGCACAGAGAATGGTATATATGATGGGTTTGTTAGGATATTTGGGGGTTCTGGTCAAGTCAAAACATTAAGTTTCTTTATAGGAGATGGCACCTTTGGCTCTAGTGGTGAAATAGACAGTGATGCTGGTACATACAACAATGCACCTAATACACAAAACCTCCCTATGGTTGACTCTGGCGGTGTGCAATACCACTCTAATAGAGCAGAGGCTTGGGCGGGTATAGCTAGATTCCAAACAACGCAAGCCGTATGTCAGTTATCTGTTAGTTTTAGAAAAAGAAGTGGTACAAGTAAAACTGCTAAGTTATATATACTAGCGCAGGGCGATGGCGGCACTAGATTTTTAAGCAATGTTGAATACTCTTTCTCACGTCTAGCTCTTAACGAGCCTGCACAATTCTCATTTACGCCTGTTACTGGTGCTGCTGTAAGCACCACGATTACTTCGGCCGCTGTTACAATTTCAGGTTCAGGTTTCTCCTCTGGTACGATTACAGCGTCTGGGTTTGGAAGTCCTAAGATATCAATTGGTACTGGTTCTTTCTTAGCAGGTTCACAAACTATTACTGATGGTCAATCAATAAGAATACAAATGACAACTGGAAGCCAAAACAGTCAAGCATTTACTAGTACTGCTACTATAGGTGGTGTGTCTGCAAACTTTGTAGTAACCACAGTCGCTGGTACTCCGCCACCATCACCACCGGGTCCAGGTAGTCCAGGTGGTCCAGGTGGTCCAGGTGGTCCACCTTCCAACCCAGGAGAAAACCCGTAATGGCTATTCATAATTTTAACTATACATATGAATATGTGAGTCATGAGTCCGTGCGTCGTTCAGGCACTGATTCTACGCCGTTAGTGTGTTCTGTAACAATTAGTGTTACGGCTGTAGATCAAGCTGACAATACGAAAACAATAACTACTAATGAAACAAAAGCATTAGATTATTTTTATTTACAGGATGCAGATTTGCCTGGTAGCTTTATACCTTTAGCAAGTGTAACAAATCAAAATATGATTGACTGGTTTAAAGATGGTATGGTTACTTCAGATTTCGATGGGTATTATACCTGGCAGCTTTATGGACATGCAGAAATGGATGGAACGTGATAATATAAGACATGGCGTACAAGAAAAAAACAACTAGAAAGAAACCAACACGTAAGAAGTCTCTTACTAAAAGACAAGAGGCAAGTATGAAAAGGCATTCTAAGCATCATTCTACTAAACATATGAAATATATGAAGAACCTTATGATGAAAGGCTCTACTTTTAGAGCTGCACATAAGAAAGCTCAAAGTGCTGTAGGCAAATAATGTACGAGTATAAATGTAATATAACCAGGGTTGTAGATGGCGACACAGTAGACGCTGAAATAGACTTAGGTTTTGATATAGTTTATAAATCCCGTGTCAGACTATACGGAATCGACACACCAGAATCACGAACAAGAGACTTAGATGAAAAAGCTAGGGGTAAACTAGCTGGAAAATTTTTATCTGACTGTATTTTACACGCTGACAATTTAGTCATACAAACAAAACTAGACAAGAAAGGGAAGTTCGGTAGAGTTCTAGGCGTTATCGTTGCAGATGACGTAGACCTAAACCAAGCGCTTATTGATAATTATCTTGCTGTTGCCTACACAGGCCAAAGCAAGGATGATATAGAAGCACAACATTTAGCAAACAAGGAGGAGCTGTTAAAGCTTGGCAAATATGAAGAAGTTATTAAGTAACATAATCGGGAGCGTAGCTCCAACACTGGGCACCGCACTAGGTGGTCCATTAGGTGGCATGGCAGGGGATGCTATATCAAAAGTTCTTGGGTGTGATAATGATCCCGTGTCATTGGAGAAAGCAATTGCAACTGCTACACCTGAACAACTATTAGAAATTAAGAAGGTAGAGAAAGAGTTCGAAGCTAAGATGAAAGAACTTGATGTTGATATATACAAACTAGAAACACAAGAAAAACAAGATGCACGAAAGACTTTTAGTAAAGACTGGACTGCTAGAATAATTGGTATAGCTATGGTTGGTGGTTTCCTTGGTTATATCTTTCTCGTTACTCTCCAACCACCAGAGCAAAATAGTGAGGCCCTGATAAATCTGGTTCTAGGCTACCTAGGTGGCTTAGCGTCTGCAGTCATATCCTTTTATTTCGGGGCCTCCAATAAAGATAGCTAATGGATTCCGCAGTAACCCTTATACAAGAAGTTGGGTTTCCTATTGCAGCAGCCTTAGGTTTAGGGTGGTTTATCTACAAACTAATCATGCGTATTGTTGATGGCATGGAAACTAAACTAGACGTAGTAGATGAAAAAGTTGCAGAACAAATCGCAGCTATAGAAGAACGGCTTGGCGGTAAACTTGACTCACAGCATGGTATACTGGTAGCCTTAATAGATAGGATTCGTAGCCTAGACAATGAGATTATTAGACAGGATACGTTAATTAAAACTATTTTAGGAGTGCCGCAGCTTATTGATAGCAACAAGATAGCTAAAGCAGATAGAGATGACCAAAGGAAAGATTAGTTTATTATTAGTTTTTTGTCTTGCAGTTAATGCAGACAAGATGACACACGGATTTAAGAACCCTAGCTTTAGTGGGGTAGGAACATCTTCTCACTATTTGACTATTGAAAACCAAGAGTATAATAGGAAAGAAGCAAACAAGGCTGAACTTAAAGCATATAAGGAACAGCTAAAACGGGACGCCGAAAACACTACGCTGGCTAGATTTATAAGAAACCTTGAGTCTAGAATATATGCACAGCTAAGTAGACAGCTAGTAGATGCTTTGTTTGGTGAAAACCCAAGCACAAGTGGCATACTAGAACTAATGGGTAATACCATTGAGTATTCTGTAAGTGAGGACGGCACAATGATTACACTCAAGATTACAGATGCAGAAGGGAATGTCACCGAAATTACTGTGCCTATCGGTTCTTTTACTTTCTAGTTGCGCGTCATTACTTTTTGACCCCATAGAAAATAATATAGCCCCGGCTAAAAAAATAGAAGAAGCAGCCATAAGCGAGCTGGTTGTAACTGCTTTAGCTGATGTTCGTACACCCCTTAGAAAACCAACTGTTGCAGTGTACGCAAGTGCATTTACAGACCAAACAGGACAAAGACTTAGTAACTCTATGTATGCTAGCTTTTCTACAGCTGTAACGCAGAGCCCTAGTGCATACCTTATAAAAGCATTAAAGGATGCAGGTAGCAATAACGGTGGTTTTTTTACCGTGGTCGAGCGTATAGGAATCGACAACCTCACAAAAGAAAGACAAATCATACGTAGCGCCAGAGAGCAAAATAATGACGCCAATAAATTACAGACGTTATTGTTTGCTGGCCTTCTTATAGAAGGTTCTGTCGTGTCGTACGAAGCGAACGAGACCAGCGGCGGCGCGGGAGCTCGTTATTTAGGTATTGGTATATCTAAGGCCTACAGAACTGATACTTTGACGATCCAGCTACGTCTTATATCAGTTAGTAGCGGTCAGGTACTGGTTGAGAAATTAGTAACCAAGACCATTCTTAGTGTATCATTAACAGACGACGTGTTTCGTTTTATTGAAGATGGCACTGAGCTAGTGGAGATAGAAAGTGGCGTAGTAAGAAACGAGTCTGGAGGACTTGCTTTGCGCTCTGCTATAGAAACCGCCGTATTAGGAATTATCACGGAGGGTGAACAAGCTGGATATTGGAGTTACGAATGAGAAAACTTTTACCCTTACTATTAGTTGGCTTTTTGTATGCAGACAATGAAATCTATATAGATCAGTCTGGAAACAATGCTAACATAGACTTAGAACAGTTAGGTTCTTCCAACATTATTGGTGGAACAGATGCTGTTGCAGGTACTATGACGGCTCTTGACTTAGATGGTTTAAATCTTACTTTAGATATAAATCAAATAGGTAGCTCAAACCAATTCTTAGGTGATATCTTAGGTGATAACATCACAGGATTCTTTGAGTTTGATGGAGATAGCAATATATTCGACATACAAGTAGACCCAACCGATACTTACGGTGCTGACTCAGGCGACTACAATGTAGATGTAACAGGTTCAAGTAATGAATTTACTTTGGATGTTGCAACAAATGCTCTTGCTTCTACTCTTGACCTAGATTGGATTATCAATGGAGACTCTAACACTCTCGATTTTGGTATAGACTATGATTTAGGTACATCATATGTAGATATAGATGGAGACTCTAACTCTGTTACCTTTGATGGTAGTGGATATCAGAGTGGCTATTTCTATTTAGATCAGACAGGCAATGGCAGAACTTACAACATTACTCAATCATCTACGTTGGCTAGCGACTGGCTCAAAATTATTTCTAATGGTAACAATGGTACTGTGTGTGTCGTACAAAACGACGGCGGCACAAGCACCGGTTGTTAACATTGGAGATATATCAGAGTTAACAGGCACTGCTGAAGTAATACGCGACCAGCCCTACGGGGCTGAGTTGGATTTTGACATCCAACAAATGGACGATGTCCGCACAACTGCGGGTCGAATAGCTATTACCTTTTTAGATGATTCCATTGTTAAATTAACCGAGCACTCAAAGCTCGTAATTACTAAGTATATTTATGATCCAGACCCATCTAAAGGTGAGATGGCTATGCGATTTGCAAATGGCACAGCCAGATTTATAAGTAGTAAGTTAGGTAAAATTGATAAAAAGAACATTAGACTATCTACCCCTACCGCTGATATTGCTATCAGAGGTACAGATTTTACCTGCACGGTTGATGAACTGGGGCGTTCTCTCATTATTTTACTACCTGACGCTAATGGTATTTCTAGTGGTGAGATACTTGTTACTACTGCTACAGGTACTGTTACTCTTAATAAACCCTATCAAGCTACTACAGTAGAAGTATGGGAAAGTAATCCTACTAAACCTGTTATTTTAGACCTCACATTAGATGTAATAGATAACATGTTAATAGTCAGTCCCCCAAAAGAATCAGAGTTATCCACAGATATGTCCACAGCGTCCGTAGCAGATAGTGGAGCTATACTAGATATAGATTACTTAGAGTTTAATGACTTAGAGATAGATTATCTAGCTGAAGACGCACTAGAGTTTACTGAACTAGACATTAACTTTTTAGATGTAAACTTTTTTGAAGACTTATTAGCCATTATAGAAGAGATAGACCAACTTGATTCGGACAACTTATCCACAGGCTCTTTAGTACAAGGCACACAGATAGGACAAGATTTAGAAACACAGATTATTACTATACTCCAGGGAGATCAGATAGCGTTCCAGAGAAAAGTTGTGCAGAATGCTCAGTTGACCGTGGATGCGTCGCAAGGGTACACTATAATATTAATACAGGACGGTAAATACCAACAAATTGTGGTAAATGGTGGAGGCAATTCTACTATAACCATCACCCAGGGGTCAGGATGAAGAAATGGATTTCGCTCATAAGCATACCAATACTATGTATTCCGTTACTGCTTAACTGGCAGGCATTAGAAATACTTAAACTAAAAACCTTTGACGCTCTCGTGCAAACACCAGAACCATCTGGCTGGTTTGTAACGTTAGATATAACAGAAGAAGATGTAGCACTTGCGGGCGGTTGGCCCTACCCGCGACAAGACCTTGCACGAATACAATTAGATTTAAAGGAAGCAGGAGCTGTAGGTGTAGGTTGGGTTGTTGCATTTCCGCAGGCAGATAGGTTTGGTGGCGACCAAGCTTTTGCCGATGCTTTACTACAACTACCAAGTGTTATAGCTACTTTCGAAGGAGGTTCTTCTTATGCACCAACTACAGGCACAGTGATATTAGGAGATGGTATACCGATTAAAGGTATTGAATCAGAAGGTGTCATAGGAAATACTTTCCCACTTACAGATGCAGCATACCAGGGACTCGCTGTTGCACGAACCGATGTAGATAACTTAGTCAGACGTTTACCTTTACTACTTCAGACTCCAGACGGTTGGACTCCATCGTTTGGCGTACAAGTTATTAAAATGTTTGCAGGTGCAGATACTTATATAATAAAAGGGCAACAAGGTCAGATAGAAGAACTTACTGTGCCTGGCTATGCAGAGATACCTGTAGATAATATAGGCAGACGTTGGGTATCCTGGATAGATACACCTAGTACAACCCTAGATGAAATGAATGTCGAAGGCAAATTTGTTTTTATAGGTGTTAGTGCTAAAGGGGTCATGCCGCAAATAGCCACAAGTGATGGACTAAAATACCCACACCACGTACAAGCAGCCCTAGCAGAAAGTATGACTGTAGATGTACCACAGATACCAGGCGCAGCTATGTTATATGAATTACTTATATTAGTGGGGGTCTTATCATTAGCAATAGTTATAATACGGTTATCGCCTGTAACAGGTTCTATGGCGGGGGTCGGACTTTTATATGTCGTGCAGTTTGCAGCTGCAGTATGGTTTGCACGTAACAATACACTTATAGATTTTAGTTATAGTACAGTATCAATGACACTTATATCTGTACAAGAGTTCTGGCTACGCTTTGGAGAACAATACAAACTACGACAACAAATTAAGAAACAGTTCGAACACTATTTAGACCC
>Ga0209503_10000634_pt1 | contig 20262 bp, 18 predicted proteins | sample SouAtlMetagenome_2_FD_187448 | JGI IMG/M metagenome (GOLD analysis project Ga0209503, IMG submission 187448) | Marine eukaryotic phytoplankton communities from Atlantic Ocean - South Atlantic ANT15 Metagenome (SPAdes) (version 2) | ecosystem: Environmental > Aquatic > Marine > Oceanic | place... | reverse complement strand
GCTGATACAGATTCAGATAATTCAAAATCTGAAATATTAAGTCCAGCTGCAAGAAAAATTGCTGAAGAAAAAAAGATTGACATATCAAATATAAAAGGTACTGGTAAATCAGGCAGAATCACAAAACAAGATGTATTGTTAGGTAAGCCTGCAATGGGTAAAGTGGATGATTCAAAAAGATCTGAATCTAGAAAAAAACTTTCTATGTTGAGAAGAAAGGTAGCTGAAAGACTGGTATCAGTCAAAAATGAGACAGCAATGCTTACAACTTTCAATGAAGTTGATATGTCAGCAATTTTTGATTTAAGAAAAAAGTATAAGGAAAAGTTTAAAGAAAAGCATGGGGTAAACTTAGGTTTTATGTCATTTTTCACATTGGCTAGTGTTAGAGCATTAAATGAATTTCCTGCTGTAAATTCAATGATTGATGGTTCTGATATGATCACATATAATTATTGCGACATAAGTATTGCAGTTTCTGGACCTAAGGGACTAATGGTACCTGTAATAAGAAGTGCTGAAGAACTATCATTTAAGGGCGTAGAACTTGAGGTTAAAAGATTAGCAGAAAGAGCAAGAGATGGTCAGATTACGGTTGACGAAATGACTGGAGGTACCTTTACTATTTCTAACGGAGGAGTATTTGGAAGTATGTTGTCAACTCCGATAATAAATCCTCCTCAAAGCGCAATATTAGGGATGCACAACATTGTTCAAAGACCAGTTGCTGTAGATGGAAAAGTTGAAATTAGGCCTGTAATGTATTTAGCTTTATCCTATGACCACAGAATTATTGACGGAAGGGAGAGTGTAGGTTGTTTAGTACATATAAAAGAAGCCTTAGAAAATCCTACAGAAATATTAATGAATAATAATGTTGAAAAGGCCCTGGAGTTAATCTAGTTTATTAGCATGGTCTTGACAGATACTCACACTCATTTATATCTTGAAGAATTCAAAGAAGATGTTGATTTAGTAATCAAAAAAGCTATTTCAAATAATGTTTCAAGATTTTTTTTACCCGCTATAAATTCAAAATATAATTTATCGATGGTGGGATTAAGAAAAAAATATCCTGATAATATTTTTTTAATGTCAGGCCTTCATCCTTGCTATGTTGATTCAAATTATCCAGAAGAAATTTCTGTTGTTGAGGATATTTTAAATTTGGATAAAAGTATAGTTGCAATTGGAGAAATTGGAATTGATTTACACTGGGATAAATCAAATTTGGATATACAATTAAAAGCTTTTAAAAGACAGATAATATTGGCTAATGACTTTGGCCTTCCAATTGTAATTCATTGTCGTGAGTCCTTTGATGAAATCTATAATATTTTAAATAAATTACCAGCTAAAAATGGAGGGATTTTTCATTGTTTTACTGGAACTTTGGATCAGGCAAATAAAATTATTTCTATGGGAATGAAAATTGGAATCGGAGGTGTTGTAACATTTAAAAATGGTAACATCGATAAATTTTTAAAGAACATAGATGTTAAAAATATTGTTTTGGAAACGGATTCCCCATATTTATCCCCAAAACCTTTTAGAGGTAAAAGAAATGAGAGTTCAAACATCACATTAATAGCAGATAAATTATGTGATATTTACGGTCTTTCAATCAACGAAATTGCAGATATAACTACAAAAAATTCAAAAGATGTTTTTGGGGTATAAAATCTTTCAAAAAACAGTGTATTAAATTTCATAATTAGTTTTTTTTCTTTTTATTTGTTTACTGTGCTTAGAGAGAGGTGGCCGAGTGGTCGAAGGCGCACGCCTGGAAAGTGTGTATACACCAAAAGTGTATCGAGGGTTCGAATCCCTTCCTCTCTGCAGATTATGTAATTTATGTGATATATTTTTATATCTTTAACAACTCAAAAATATTAAACAAAAAAAAGATGAAAAGATTATTTAGTTTATTAGGAATATTGACAATTTTATTTGTCCAATCTATCCAAGCATTTCCATTACAAGACGATATGGAAATGACAGAAGTTCAGGACTCAGTTCAAGTAGCTGATGCTGTAGAAATGGAGGAGCCTGTTATGGAGGAGCCTGTAGAAGAAGAGCAATTAAACTTTCACCAAGAATTAAAGAAAAGATTTATCGAGGGTGGACCCGGATTTATGGGAATCGTTTTACTGTGTCTTATACTAGGTTTAGCTATTGCAATTGAAAGAATTATTTACCTAAATCTTTCTACTTCTGATTCTGAAAAATTAACAGCTGAAGTAGAATCTGCAATGAAATCAGGAGGAGTAAAGGCTGCAAAAGAGGTATGTAGAAATACTCCTGGGCCAGTAGCTTCTATTTTCTATCAGGGCCTTGATCGATCTAACGAAAGCATCGAATCTGCTGAAAAAGCAGTAATTGCTTATGGAGGAGTTCAAATGGGCCAGTTAGAGAAGAATGTTTCTTGGATTTCTTTATTTATTGCATTGGCACCTATGCTTGGTTTCATGGGTACTGTAATTGGTATGATTCAAGCATTTGATAAAATTGAAGCAGCAGGAGATATGCAACCTTCACTCGTTGCAGGAGGTATTAAAGTTGCTCTTTTAACAACCGTATTTGGTCTAATCGTTGCTATTATCCTTCAAATTTTTTACAATTACATTATTGCAAAAATTGATAATATTGTTAATGATATGGAAAATGCTTCTATATCACTTATGGATATTTTAGTAAATAATAAGAAATAAAAATTTACTATGGATTTATATAAAATATTAAAGGTTTCGGCAATAGGCTTGTCGGTTCTTGGAATTGTTTTCGTCCTGTTAATATTGTCTGACGTACTTTCGGGTATTGATATGATATTATATAATGCATATGTTGTTCTTTTCATCATTATATCATCTGTATTGTATTTTGGACTCAAGAATATGTTTAGTGATAAGTCTAATTTGATGACTACTCTTAAAATGATTGGTTCATTTCTTGGGCTATTTGCTCTTTGTTTTATTTTAGCGTCTGGAGAAGAAACTTTAATGAGAGAGGGAAAAATATTATCAGCAACTAGTTCTAAGTTCATAGGAGCAGCATTATTTATGTTCTACTCACTTATAATAATAGCTAGTGGTACAATGCTATTTTTCGGGTTTAAAAACAGAAAATAATTTAACATGGCAAGAAGATCATCACCAGAAGTTAATGCAGGATCAATGGCTGACATTGCTTTCCTATTATTGATTTTTTTCTTAGTAACTACAACTATTGAAACAGATTCAGGTATCAGTAGGAAACTTCCCCCAATGGAAGAATCTGAAGAAGATGTAGTTATTAAACAAAAAAATATTTTTACTGTTTTGTTAAATGGTAAAGATCAGCTCTTAGTTGAAGATGAGTTAATGGAATTAGAGAACTTAAGAGAAGCTGCAATTAATTTCCTTGACAATGGTGGAGGATCAGGTGAGGATGCTTGTGATTACTGTAAAGGGGAAAGAGATAAAAAATCTTCTGATAACCCTGATAAAGCAATTATTTCATTAAAAAACGAGAGGGAAACTTCTTATGCGACATATATTTCTGTTCAAAATGAATTAGTTGCTGCATACACTCATCTTAGAAATATCAGAGCTCAAGAATTATATGGAACAAGTTACTCTGAAATGATGAAAAATTACAAAGACGTTAATTGGCCTGGTAGTAAAGACAAGTTAAAAGAAAACATTAATAGACTTCGTAAGGAGTATCCACAGAAACTTTCTGAAGTTCAATAATTAAGAGAAAATATTTATGTCAAAATTTAACAAAAAGAAAAAAGGAGATTTACCAGCTGTAAATACAGCATCTCTTCCTGATATTGTTTTTATGCTCTTGTTCTTTTTTATGGTAGCTACCGTAATGAGAGATAATGAATTAAAAATCAAAAATGAACTTCCTGCAGCTAATCAAGTTGAAAAGCTTGATAAAAAGGAGTTAGTTATGTATATATATGCAGGTAAACCCAATTTTGGATATCAATCTAAGTTTGGAACAGAAGCTAGACTACAGTTAAACGATAAGTTTTCTGAAGTTTCAGATATTCCAGCATTTATATATGCAGAGAGAGAATCAAAAAGAGAAGAATTAAGACCTTTTTTAACTACTGCACTTAAAGTTGATAAAGAGACAAATATGGGTATCATTGGTGATATCAAACAGGAGCTTAGAAAAGTAAATGCCTTAAAGATTAACTACACCACTAGAATCGGAGATGTTTCTTTGAATAAGAATTAAAAGAGTATTATTTAAATTTCTTTTCTTAGTCTGGCAACAGGGATATTTAGTTGCTCTCTATATTTAGCAACTGTTCTTCTGGCAATTTTGTAGCCTTTTTCATTTAATAATTTCACAAGCTTTTCGTCCGTTTCTGGCTTTCTTTTATTTTCGTTAGAGATAATCTTTTCTAAAATTTTCTTAATCTCAATAGTTGAAATTTCTTCTCCACTAGTTGTCTTCATGGATTCACTAAAAAACTCTTTCAAAAGTTTTGTTCCGTATGGAGTATCAACATATTTGCTATTTGCTACTCTTGAGATAGTAGATATATCCATTTCAATCTCATTAGCAATATCTTTTAAGATCATTGGTTTGATTTTTCTTTCATCACCAGTGATAAAGTATTCTTTTTGGTAATTCATAATCGCTTGCATAGTAATGAAAAGTGTTTGTTGTCTTTGTTTTACTGCGTCAATAAACCACTTTGCAGAATCTAATTTTTGTTTTATAAATTGAATTGCTTCCCTTTGAGATTTAGATTTATTTTTTTCAAGTTTGTACCCTCTTAGCATTTCGTCATAATCTCTTGAAATGTTTAGTGTAGGACTATTTCTATAGTTTAGCTCTAGAATAAGTTCATTATTTTCAATTGATATTTTAAAGTCTGGGATTACTTGTTCAATGGGTTTCCCTCCACCAGAGTACGATCCACCAGGTTTTGGATTTAGTTTGGATATAATAGTTATAACCTCTTTTAACTGTTCTTCATTAATTGAATATTTATTCATTAATTTTTCAAAATGTTTTTTTGAAAATTGTTCAAATGAATTTTCAATAATTTCAATTGCTAAATCTATCGAGTCGGAACTTTTTTTTCTTTTTAATTGTAGAATTAGACAATTTTGTAAGGAAAGAGCACCAACTCCGGGGGGATCAAATTCTTGAACAATTTTTAGAACTTCTTCTAGCTCATCATTTGATACAATTAGATTTTGTGTAAATGCTAAATCGTCGATTATTTCTTCAGTATCAAGCCTTATATATCCTGATTCGTCAATACTACCAACAAGAAATTCTGCTATTTTCATCTTCTTTTCACTTAAACTAATTGGTTTTAGCTGTGTTAAAAGATGCTGTGTAAATGAAATTCCTGATGCAAAGGGAATATTTTTATCTTCTTGATTTCCTGAATTGTTTGAACTTAATTTATATGAAGGTGTATCATCGTAATTGATATAATCATCAATATTTAGATCATCTGAATCGGAGTAATCATCCTGACCTTCATCATTATTTTCATCAGATGAATTTTGACCCTGTTCTAGTGCTGGATTTTCTTCAATTTCCCTTTGAATTTTTTGTTCAAAATCCAGGGTTGGAAGTTGAATCAATTTCATTAATTGAATTTGTTGAGGAGATAATTTTTGAGATAATTTAAGTTTTAAAAATTGTTTCATAGTTATTAAAACTCAGCATTTTGTGGTGTTCTTGGAAATGGAATTACATCCCTAATATTTGACATACCAGTAACAAACATAACTAATCTTTCAAATCCAAGACCAAAGCCAGAGTGAACAGCAGTTCCGTATTTCCTTAGATCGGTATACCACCATAATTCTTTTTTATCAATTCCTATTTCTTCAATCCTCTTTAATAATACATCTAATCTTTCTTCTCTTTGAGATCCTCCCACAATTTCGCCAATCCCTGGAAATAGTATATCCATAGCTCTTACTGTTTTACCATCTTCATTTAATTTCATGTAAAATGATTTGATTTTTGCAGGATAATTATAGATTACAACAGGGCATTTGAATTCTTTTTCAACAAGGAATCTTTCGTGTTCACTTTGTAAATCTGCACCCCATTCATCAATCAGATATTTAAATTTCTTCTTCTTATTAGGCTTGCAATTTCTCAAGATATCTATTGCCTCAGTATAAGTAATCACTTTGAATTTGTTTTCTAAAACAAAATTTAATTTTTCAATTAAACTTAGCTCATTCCTTTCATTTTGTGGTTTTTGCTTTTCTTCGTTAAGTAATCTGGTCTCTAAAAATTCCAGATCCTCACTATTGTTTTTTAAAACATAATCAATTATATACTTAAGAAAGTCCTCAGCCAATTTCATGTTGCCATTGATATCCATAAAAGCAACCTCTGGTTCTATCATCCAAAATTCAGAAAGATGTCTTGAAGTATTAGAGTTTTCAGCTCTAAAAGTTGGCCCAAAAGTATAAACCTTTCCTAATGACATTGCATAGGCCTCTGCCTCTAACTGACCAGAAACGGTTAAATTTGTTTCTTTTCCAAAAAAGTCCTTTTTAAAATCTATCGTTCCTGATTCGTCAACTGGTGTGTTCTTCAAATCCAAGGTAGTAACTCGAAATTGCTCTCCAGCACCCTCAGCATCACTAGCTGTGATTATCGGTGTATGCACATAATAGAAACCGTTTAAATTAAAATAATTGTGAATAGCAAAAGACAATGATGATCTAATTCTCATGACAGCGCTAAAGGTATTTGTTCTTGTTCTTAAGTGAGCATTTTCTCTCAAAAATTCAAAAGAGTGTTTTTTTGGCTGTATCGGATAAACTTCAGCATCAGATTCACCAAGTATTTCAAAATTATTGACCTGAATTTCAATAGATTGTTTTGACCCCTGACTGTTTACAACTTCCCCGTTAATTGACAATGCAGCACCAGTAGATATTTTTTTTAATTTATCAGGATCTGTGTTTTCAAAATCGATAACACATTGAATATTTTTTATACTTGATCCGTCATTTAAAGCAATAAATCTATTTGCTCTGAAAGTTTTTACCCATCCACAAATATTGACTTCTTTACTGAAATAATCCTCAGAATTAAGTATATCAATTATAGAAATATGATTCATCGTTAAATAATTTATTCAAATATATGTCTTTGCAACTAAATATTATAATTCCTCTTGATCAGAAAGGATTTTAATTTTAGGGTCTTTCAGAACTTTTTCATTTGCTATTGACTTGTCAAGAGTTAATAAAAGAGAAGGCAACAATAAAAGATTAGACAGCATTGCAAGCAGAAGCGTTCCAGAAACCAAAGAACCAAGAGCAACCGTACCGCCAAAATTTGAAACTATAAAAACAGAAAATCCAAAAAATAGTACTATCGACGTATAAAACATACTTAGCCCTGTTTCCCTAACAGAGTTATAAACAGATTTTTTTACTTGCCATTTGTTTTCCTGAAGTTCTTGTCTATATTTTGCCAAGAAATGAATTGTATCATCAACAGAAATTCCAAATGCAATACTAAATATTAAAATTGTTGAAGGCTTAATAGGTATCCCAATATAACCCATTAATCCAGCCGTTATCAAAAGTGGAAGTAGGTTAGGGATGAGCGAAATAATAATCATTCTAAAATTTCTAAATAAATAAGCCATAAATAAAGAAATTAAAACCACTGCTAAACCTAGTGACCAAACAAGATTTTCAACTAAAAAATAAGTTCCCTTTTGAAAGAGGTAAGCTTTTCCGGTCAAGAATACCTCAAACCTATCTGATGGCATAACTTTCTCTATTTCAGCATTTAACTCTTCTTCAATTCTTTCCATCCTTTCAATTTTCATATCCTTCATGAAAGTTGTAATTCTTGTATACTGGCCGGTACTATCAACAAAATTGTTTAAAAGGTCAACATCTGAAGTTGAATTTTTAGCATAAGAAAGAATAAAGCTATTTTCTTGTGAAGTTGGAACTTGATAGTATTTTGGATTTCCATTATAAAAGGCTTGTTTAGAATATTTTACAAGACTTACCACTGAAATTGGCCTTGATAGCTCAGGAAATTTAGTTATTAGATTTTCAACAATCTCCATTTTTTTAATGGTAGAAAGCTTAGTGATTGATTTTTTTCTTTTAGAATCTATATATATTTCTAAGGGTAAAATACCGTTAAATTCTTTTTCATAATAAAGAATATCATCAAAGAATTCTGTATTTCTAGGCATGTCATCGATGAAGCTACCAGAAATTTCAATTTTATATATTCCAATTATACTTAAAGCTAATAGCATTACAGAAATAATATAAACTTCTATTCTTTTAGTTTTAACTACACTAACCATCCAATTAAGAAGATTATTAATCCATTTTTTATTTTGATGCTCAAGATGCTTTTCATCTGGCTTTGGAAGAAAACTATAAACAATAGGAATAATCAGTAGGCATAAAATAAATATTGATAAGATACTTAACGATGCTACCAAACCAAATTCATTTAGTAGTTTACTGTCAGTGGTAATGAATGTTGCAAATCCCGAAGCAGTTGTTACATTAGTCATAAGGGTTACATTACCTATCTTGGTAATTACTTTCTGAAGTGATAAAGATTTATCTCCGTGTTTATTTAGTTCATGCTGATATTTGTTAATCAAGAAAATACAATTAGGCATTCCAATAACTATTATCAAAGGAGGAATAATTGCCGTAAGTACAGTTAATTCATATTCTAAAATTCCAACTATACCAAGTGTCCACATTACTCCTACAGAAACCGCAATAATTGAAATCAATGTAGCTCTAAATGACCTAAAAAATAAAAAGAAAATAAGCGAGGTGACAATTAAGGCAAGAATAAGAAATTTTCCTAATTCTGCTTTAATTGTTTCTGAGTACTTGGTCCGAACATAAGGCATTCCAGAAATTCTAACATCAAGATTGTATTTTTGCTCGAATTCAGAAACTCTTGGAAGTAAAACATTATTTACAAACTGTTCTCTTAAAACCGTATTTACAACTTCAGTTTTTAAATTAATGGCTGTTCTTACCGCTTTTGATTCAGAGTTAATTAAAAATTTATCATAGAAAGGTGAATTATTAAAAATTTCGTTTTTTAATAATTCTAATTCTGATTCTTCAGAAATAGAATCTTTAATAAAAGGTTCTATATAAAATTGTCTAGAAGATTTATTCTTTTTTAGTTTTTGTAAGTCACCAAAAGCAATTACAGTTGATACATCTTCGTGGTCCTTAAAGGAATGAGACAATTCGTTCCAAGCATTTAATTTTTCAATTGTAAATAAAGTAGAATCTTTTACAGAAATTACTATAAGATTTCCTTCCTCTCCAAATTTATCAGTGAAGGATTTATATTTAATATTTTCAGGATGTGTTGCAGGAAGTAAATTTGCTTCTGTATATGTAAATCTAATATTATCCCAATGAGTAGTAAAAAAGTAAGTTGCTGTTAACAGGGATAAAACAATAAGAACTCTATTTTTTAAAATTATTTTGGAAATTTTTTCCCAAAAACCAGAAAAAAGGCTCTTATTCATTTTTTTAATATTGTTAAGGTAAAGATACTAATAAGTGCTGTCAATTTTTGAAAAAATAACTATTTATAAAGTCATTATTTCGCTTTGTTTCTTTTCAAAAATTGTGTCAACTTTTTTAATATTATTGTCAGTGATTTCCTGAATATCTAATTCAGAATTTTTCTTTAGATCTTCAGAGAAATCTTCAGACTTTTTAATTTCATTATTCGCATCTTTTCTAGCGTTTCTAATAGCTATTTTAGCTTCTTCAACTTCAATTTTTGCTTGCTTAACAAGCTCTCTTCTTCTTTCTTCAGTCAAAACGGGAACATTTATGATAATGTTTTCACCATTATTCATTGGATTGAAGCCTAAATTGGCAACTTCAATTCCCTTTTCAATTTCCTGTAGCATAGATTTATCCCAAGGCTGAATAATAAGTGTTCTTCCATCAGGAGTATTAACATTTGCAACTTGTGATATGGGCGTACTGGTTCCATAATAATCAACAAATACATTTGTAAGCATATTTGGATTAGCTTTTCCTGCTCTAATGTTTAAAAGTTTTTTTTCAAGATGAGAAATAGCATTAGACATTGAATCTTTTGCTAAATCAAAAATAATTTCTAAATCTTCACTCATGATTTTTTATTATAAATTTACAATTGTACCAACTTTTTCTCCATTTAAAACCTTTAATAAATTGTCTTTTTTATTCATGTCAAAAACTATAATTGGCAGTTTATTTTCATGACTCAATGTAAAAGCAGTTGTATCCATGATTTTAAGACCCTTGCTTATGGCTTCTTTAAAAGTTATAGTTTCAAATTTAAAAGCATTTGAATTTTTATTTGGATCTTCATTATAGATTCCGTCAACTCTAGTTCCTTTTAGAATAACATCAGCTTCGATTTCAATTGCTCTTAAAACTGCAGCAGAGTCTGTTGTAAAATAAGGGTTCCCAGTTCCTGCACTAAAAATAACAATTCTTTTTTTATCTAAATGTCTGATTGCCTTTCTTTTGATAAATGGTTCAGCCACCTTATTTACATTTATTGCACTTTGTAGCCTTGTAGGAAGTCCAATATTTTCAAGTGTATTTTGTAGAGCTAGTCCATTAATCAATGTTGCTAACATACCCATGTAATCCCCTTGAACCCGATCAATTTTATATTCGTTATTAAATCCCCTGTAAATATTACCACCACCAATCACGATAGCAATTTCTATTCCTAGATCATAAACTTTTTTGATTTCTCCAGCGTATTTTAAAAGAATTTCTGGATCAATTCCGTTTTTTTTGTCACCGGTTAATGCTTCTCCAGAGAGTTTTAGTAAAATTCTTTTGTATTTCATTTGAAAGTAGTGTTTCAAACAAATATACTACACATTTATTGTGAAAAAAAATGAGAAAAATTATTATTAGCCTATAGAAACTCTATTGAATGAAGTGATAGTCAAATCATTATTGTAGCTTGATAGGTACTGAGAAACACTAACCTTACTATCTTTTATAAAAGCTTGGTGAACCAATGTGTTATCTTTGAAAAATCTTTTTAATTTTCCTTGAGCAATTTTGTCTAACATTTCTTCGGGCTTTCCTTCAGCTCTTAATTGGTCTTTTGCAATTTCTATCTCTTTTTCAATTACCATTGCATCAACACTATTTTCATCCAATGCTATAGGGTTCATAGCTGCAATTTGCATTGCTATATCCTTTCCAGCAACTTCGATATTATCAGCTTTTTCAGAAAAACCAACTAGAGAAGAAATTTTATTACCAGCATGAATGTATGTTCCTACGTAATTTGCATCAATTCTGGCAAAATCATTTATCTGAATTTTTTCGCCGATCACCCCTGTCTGTTCAATAAGTTTTTCTTCAACACTCATTTCACCTAGACTTGCTTTAAGTAAATCTTCTTTTGAATTACATGTCAGACCTATTTCTGCAATCTTATGAGCCAATTCTACAAAGTCAGCATTTTTTCCAACAAAATCAGTTTCACAAGCTAAAACAATTCCTACTGCTGTAGTATTTTCTTTGTTAGAAATAGCAATTGCAACTCCCTCTGATGATTCACGATCAGCTCTTTTAGCAGCAACTTTTTGCCCTTTTTTTCTTAGAATTTCAATTGCAGAATCGAAATCACCATTAGCCTCAACAAGTGCTTTTTTACAATCCATCATACCTGCACCAGTCGTTTTCCTTAATTTATTTACTTCAGAAGCGGTTACTTTTACCATGATTTATTTTTTTGCTTTTTTAGTTTTTTTATCGTCAGTCTCCTTACTTTCTTCAGCAACTGATGATTCTTTGGCATCCTTTGATTTTGCCTCTTTTTTAACTTCTTTTTTAGTTTCTGATTCTTCTTTAACTTCTTGTTTAGGAGCTGGAGCCTCTTCTGTCTTAGAATTATCTTCTTCTTTTTCTTTAGATGAGTTTCTTTCCTCTAAGCCTTCTAATACTGCCGCACCAACATGTTCTAAAATTTTTGAAATAGATTTTGAAGCATCGTCATTTGAAGGAATTACATAGTCGATACCTCTTGGATCACAATTTGTATCTACCATTGCAAAAATTGGAATATTTAACTTTTGAGCTTCCTTGACAGCAATCTTTTCTCTTAAAATATCTACAATAAATATTGCTCCAGGTAATCTTGTCATGTTTGAAATGGAACCTAAATTCTTTTCAAGTTTATCTCTAAGTCTTCCAATTTGCAGTTTTTCTTTTTTAGAAAGTGAATTAAAAGTACCATCTTGCTTCATTCGATCAATTGATGACATTTTTTTTACAGCTTTTCTAATTGTTACAAAATTTGTAAGCATTCCTCCAGGCCATCTTTCAGTAATGTAAGGCATGTTAATCTTTTTGGAAGATTCAGATACAATATCTTTAGCCTGCTTTTTTGTAGCTACAAATAAAATTTTTCTTCCAGAAGCTGCGATTTTTTTTAGAGCTTGAGATGCTTCATCTAATTTTGCAACTGTTTTGTAAAGGTTTATGATGTGAATTCCATTTCTTTCCATATAAATATATGGAGACATGTTAGGATTCCACTTTCTTGTTAGGTGACCGAAGTGTACACCTGCTTCTACTAATTCTTTTACTTGATTTTTACTCATTTTTTTTAGTTTACGTTCTTATTTTTAGCAATACTTAAGTGGTATAAATTTTATTTAAGCCTTAAGCATTTAGATGCTAAACTAATTTTAGTTAAAATTCTATCTCTTAGAGAATTGGAATTTTTTTCTTGCTTTCTTTTGTCCAAATTTCTTTCTCTCAACCATTCTAGGATCTCTTGTTAATAGACCTAATGGCTTAAGTAATGAACGATTGTTTTCATCAACTTCACATAAAGCTCTTGAAATAGCTAATCTAATAGCCTCAACTTGACCTGTCATTCCACCCCCATAAACATTAACTGTCATATCAAACTTATTTTCAACCTCACATACATTAAAGGGTTGATTTAGTTTGAATTGATGTGCAGAAGTAGGAAAATAATCCTTCCAATCTTTTGTGTTAACGGTAAATTTACCTTTACCCTTTTTTAAATAAATTCTTGCAACTGAAGTTTTTCTCCTTCCAATTTTATGTATAACTGTATCCATTAATTTACTTTGTTTAAGTCAATAATTGAAGGTTTTTGAGCTTCAAACTTATGATCGTTATCAGAAAAAACATGTAAGTTTTTAAACAGCTTTGCTCCAAGTTTATTTTTTGGAAGCATACCTTTAACCGATTTTTCAATAATAGAATTTGGATTTTTTTGAAATTGCTCGGAAGCATTCAATGATCTTTGACCACCTGGATAACCGGTGTATCTAATGTATTTTTTTTGTTCCCACTTATTTCCAGTCAAATTGATTTTTTTAGAGTTAATAACAATAACATTATCTCCACAGTCAACGTGTGGAGTAAAGTTAGGTTTATGCTTTCCTCTAATTAAAATAGCAACTTTGGAAGCTAATCTTCCAAGATTTTGACCATCAGCATCAACTAAAACCCAGTTTTTTGTAACTGTATTCTTATTAGCTGAAATTGTTTTAAAACTTATTGTATCCAAAATTCAATTATTTAAATTTTCATCTCTTAAAAGAGCATGCAAATCTACAATTATATATTTTATTAGCAAATAGTTAAAGAAATTATTTTTTTAATCAGAAAACAAAGCCATTTAGTGGGCTTCTAGCCAATTTAAACCATAGTTCACGTCAACGGTTAAAGGAACTTTTATTTGGAATGCATTTTCCATTTCATGTTTTACCATATCCATAAAATTATTTAATTCAGGTTTAAATACATCAAAAACCAGTTCGTCATGAACTTGAAGTAGCATTTTACTTTTAAATTCATTTTGATTTATTTTTTCTTGAATATTTATCATTGCCAACTTTATTATGTCAGCAGCGCTTCCCTGAACAGGAGCATTAACCGCATTTCTTTCGGAAGCACCTCTCACGATGCCATTTCTAGAATTAATATCTTTAAGATATCTCCTTCTCCCCAAAACGGTTTCTACATATCCCTTATTTCTTGCAAAAGAAATCTGATTTGAAATATACATTTTAAGTTTTGGATATTTTAGATAATATTTATCTATTAATTCTTTGGCTTCCTTTCGATTTAAATTGGTTTGGTTACTTAATCCAAATGCAGAAACCCCATAAATTATTCCAAAATTTACAACTTTTGCATTAGATCTTTGTTCCCTGCTTACCTCTTTAATAGGAACGTTGAAAACTGCAGCAGCTGTTGATGTATGTATGTCTTCATTATTTTTAAAAGCATTTATCATATTTTCCTCTTCACTTAGGGATGCAATTATTCTAAGTTCGATCTGAGAATAATCCGCTGCCAAAATAAAATAATCTTTGTTTTTTGGGATAAAGGCTTTTCTTATTTCCCTCCCTCTATTTGTTCGGATTGGAATATTTTGAAGATTAGGATTTATACTACTCAGTCTTCCTGTAGATGCCACTGTTTGAATATACTGAGTATGAATTCTGTTAGTTCTGCTAGAAATTTGCTTTGGAAGAGAATCTATGTATGTATTTAAAAGCTTAGAAATGCTCCTATATTCTAAAATTAATTTAACAAATGAATTTTCCTTAGCTAGCTCTGAAAGAACTTCTTCAGAAGTTGAATATTGGCCTGTTTTGGTTTTTTTAGGATTTTTACTGATTTTCATTTGGTCAAATAAAATTTCTCCAAGCTGCTTTGGAGAAGAAATATTAAACTCTGCTTCAGCTTCCTTATAAATTTTTTCAGCTAAGTCATTAACCTCAGTTTTAGTTTTTTCAGAAAGCTTATCTAAAAATTTTATATCCAAATTTATGCCTTCATTTTCCATTAGGGCTAAAGTTTTTAAAAGTGGAATCTCAATTCTGTTATATAAATCAATCTGATTGTATTTTTCAAGATCTTTTTCCAGCAAAGGTTTTAATTGATAGGCTAGTTCTGAAATTTCACTACTTTTTAAATCACTAGATTTAATATTTAAGGAAATATTTAAATAATTTTTAGAGAGATTTACAATATCATGATTTATATCTGGATTGATCAGATAATGGGCTAGCTTTATGTCAAAAACACCACCATGAACTTTAATATTTTTTTTGGAAAGTAGTTTAATATCTTGTTTGATATCATTTGAAATTTTAGTTATGTTTTTATCTTCAAAAAAAATCTTCAATATTTTATCAAAGTCTCTATTTTCATCATTAATTGAATATGAAAGGTTGTTTTCCCAGCTAAAGGATATATTTTTAATTTCAAGATTTGCAAAATTGGTTCCTTCGGTTAAAAAACTATAGCTGACATTCTTCTGCTTTTTTAATCTATTTAGAAATAATACAAGAGATGTATTTGAAATGATCTCTTGATCGATCACTTTTTTTTCAGACACAACATTTATTTCCTGGGTATTTTCAAATAAATTAAACTGACCATGACCCGCATTTTCTATTATCTCTTCTGTTTTATTCTGAATTTCCGGATTTGGTTTTTCTACATTTGAAAAAATTGAATTTATGGAACTACTTAACCTTCTAAATTCTAAAAAATCAAAAATTTCACGAATTTTTTCTAAATTTTTGACTTCTAACTTAAATTCATTGATCTCAAAATCTATCGGCACATTTGTAATTATAGTAGCCAATTTCTTCGATAGAATTCCTAATTCTTTATTAGCCTCAATCTTTTCTTTTATTTTTCCTTTTAAATCTGATGTATTTTCCAATAAATTTTCAAGTGATCCGTATTCCTTTAAAAATTTTTTTGCAGTTTTATCTCCAACTCCTGGCAATCCGGGAATATTATCCACTGAATCCCCCTTCATTGCTAAAAAATCAATGACCTGAGATGTTCGAGATATTTCAAACTTATTTAAGACCTCTTTTACCCCCCAGGTTTCATATCCACCTCCAAAAACAGGACGATACATATAAATATCTTCTTCAACAAGTTGAGCAAAATCCTTGTCTGGGGTTACCATATAAGTTTCAAAATTTTGTGTTTTGGCCTTTTTTGCAATAGTTCCGATTATGTCATCAGCTTCATAACCTTCCTTAACAAGAATTGAGATATTCAAAGACTTTAAAATATCCTCAATGATTGGTACAGCAATTTTAATTCCTTCTGGTGTTTCTTCTCTGTTTGCCTTATAATCTTCGAATATTTCAATTCTGTCTTGACTTCCACCTTTGTCAAAACAAACTGCCATATAATCTGGCTTTTCTCGTTTTATAACATCAAAAAGTGAATTTGTAAAACCTAAAATAGCAGACGTATCTAGCCCTTTTGAATTGATTCTAGGATTTTTTATAAATGCATAATATCCACGAAAAATTAAAGCGTATGCATCTATTAGAAAAAGGCGTTTTTTGTCACTCATTTATATTTTTTTGTCAAAAAATAAAGAACTAATATTTTGATTACCATTCTTATCATATTTTGTCATACTAAAGCCTTTCTGGATTGCATAAGAACCCGTATCTCCGTTCTTGTTAATGGCGATATAACCAACCTGAAAATTTTGATAATTACTTCCTGGTTTATTTACAATTCTATGTATAGCAGTTTTGCAGGCTTCTTCAGGTGAATAACCTTGTCTCATTAGTTCTACCACAAGAAAGCTTCCAACTGTCTTTATCACTTCTTCACCTAAACCTGTTGCTACAGCACCACCAATTTCATTGTCAATATATAGTCCTGAACCTATGATAGGCGAGTCACCAACTCTTCCCTGCATTTTATAAGCTAAACCACTTGTTGTACATCCACCACTTATGTTGTTGTTTCTATCAATGGCCAACATTCCAATCGTATCGTGATTTTCAATATTGATTATTGGATTATATTTTTCATTTTTTTTCCAATTAACCCAATCAGCTTCAGATTTTTCAGTCAGAAGATTTTCCTCTTTAAATCCCATTGAAATAGCAAACTTTTTTGCTCCATCTCCAGCCAGCATAACATGCGGAGTTTTTTCCATAACTAATCTTGCAACAGAAATGGCATGCTTTATATTTTTGAGATAAACAACTGAACCACAATTTCCTTTGTAATCCATTATACATGCATCTAGGCTTACGTTACCTTCTCTGTCCGGAAGACCACCAATTCCAACGGATTGACCTTTTTCATTGGCTTCTTCAATTCTACAACCTTGTTCAATTGCATCTAAAGAATCTCCATTTTTTAATAGAATTTCCCAAGCTTTTTGGGTTGCCTTCTTAACGTCCCAGGTTGCAATTACAACTGGGTGGGTAATACCATTTTTGGTTTTCGAAAAAGTTTTATGATAGTTTAATCCAATTCCTAAGGAAGCTACCCCGGTTCTTTTAATAAAACTTCTCCTATCCATCTATTTAAATTAATTTTTGACCACTCAAAATTCTTTTTGTAGTTATTGAATATATTAATAGAAAAACAAAACATAGTACTGCTACCCAGTAAGAAGTTATCATTCCAAAAATATCCGCAAGCTTTCCTTGCAGAGGAGGTATGATTGCACCACCTAAAATCATCATAACTAAAAATGACGAGCCCTGAGATGTGTATTTTCCTAACCCCGTAATACTCAAAGAAAATATACATGGCCACATGATAGAACAAAATAAACCACCAGTCAGGAAGGCAAATAATGCAATTTCTCCTGACCCAAATATCCCTATTAACATAGCAACAACTCCAAGAGCACTAAAAATTGTCATGATTTTTATAGCATTATCCTTAGCTAGGTAAAATCCGATAATTTGAATAACGATCAAAAGAGAAAAAATACCAATCTCAGAAGCAGTTAAGGGATTACTGAGTGCATTTACTCCAATTACAACTCCAAAAGCTATAAAGGGTGTAATAAAAAGTAAGATTTGTTTCAAGGATTTTGAGATGTCAAATGCTCCAATCGATCCTGTCCATCTACCAATCATTAACCCACCCCAGTAGAGGGCAATATATTTTGCACTCTGAGCTTCATCTAAAACAGGAAGACCTATAGCATTTAGTCCTTCCCCAATATCTGCTTTTAATAACTCCCCAAGGTTACTTTGAATTGTAACTTCAACACCTACATATGTAAAAATGGCTAACATACCCCAAGCAAGCTGTGGATATTTTAGCGCTCCCCAATCTTGAGAATTTTTACGAGCTGATGCATTTGCAAGTAGTATTAAAGCAAATACAAAAATCAGACAAACACTTGTTAAAATTAACCTAGTCATTTCTAAGGATTCAACAGGCTCATTTTCAAAAGCAGGAGTATAAGTATAAAAGATCCATCCAAAACATAAAGTCATAACGACAGTCATTGAAATAAGCATATTTTTCGCTTTTGAAGCCGACTCAAAAGGCTCATCATTTTTAGCATCAGGAAGATTTTTAGAAACATAGAAAAATATTGCAACTAACAAAAATGCTACTGCTACCGCAATATAAAGCCCTTGGACAGAACTTAACTCTATAACATCCCAATTAACTTCTGTGGCAGAACCAAATAAAACAAATGCGATTAGGATTGGGCCTATAGCTGTTCCAAATGAATTTACTCCTCCTGCAAGGTTTAACCTATTCGAACCTGTTGAAGGATCTCCCAAGGAGACAGCAAATGGATTTGCCGCGGTTTGTTGTAGTGAAAAACCAAGACCGATAATAAATAAAGCCAAAAGAACATAGTAAAAAACTTGAGTATCCCCTTGTTCTGCTCCGTTAACCGAAGGATACATAATTAATGCCCCAAAAATTGATATAATCAATCCGTAAATTATACCTTTTTTATATCCCCAATTATTTAAAATATCTTTTTTTGAATAACTTGACCAGATAAACAGTATTAACGCACCAATAAAATACGCCCCATAAAAAGCAAATTCTACAAGCTGTGCTTGAAATTGGTCAATTTTGAAATATGTTTTACAAAAGGGAATGAATACACCGTTTGATGCACCAAAGAATCCCCAAAAAAAGAAAACAGTGATTAATGTATATAAAGCAGAATTATTATTTTGATTTTTCATGAATTTTATTAGGTTAGTTAAAGAGTTCTAAAATAATAAAAAACAAGTTTATTATTTACCTATGGTTTTTAAAGATTTTAACAAATTCGTATAATTAATTGATTAACATCGTTTTAGCAGTAATTTTTTATAAAATCAGTATCTTTAATAAATAAATAAGCTTTATTTATGGCCAGATTTGGAGATTTAATTGATATCGAAGTTCCTGTTTTATTAGAATTCTATATTGAGCAGGATGAAATTTCTAACACAATGTACCCTGTGCTTAAGGATGTAGCCAATGCTTTGGGTAAAAAGGCAAAAGTTATCAAAATTGATTTAGAAAAAAATAACAAACTAGCCGAAGCTTTAAGAATAAAAGGTGCTCCAACTTTAATGATTTATAAAAGAGGAGAAATGAAATGGAGACAAAGTGGAGATGAAGATGCAAATTCTTTAATCGACAGATTGAAAGACTTTTGTGAAAATTAAAGGAATAAATCTAAATAATCGTTGAATTCTTTCATTCTTGTTTCTAAATATTCACCTTCTTCGTAATTCAAAATAACATCTACTAATGACCTGTATCTTTCAATATCTATGTAGATATCTTCTGCGTATCTATTTTTATTAGAATTTGAAACGGTGCTAAAATAAAATAAACTTTCTTGATATTTTACTGCGATATCGTCAAATATTTTTCTTGCTTTTTTAGGTTTGTTAATCATGTAGTAAGCATTCAAAAACGGTTCTAAAAGAGTGTAATATCCATATTCATTTACCGGCATTTTCTCCATACATATGTCCAAAATATTTTCTGCTTCATCTATTTTATTTTCTAAAATTAATTGATCTATTAATCTAGATATATTGCCTCTATAGGTAATGCTATTTTTTCTAGACTCTACATCTAAATAAATCTCATTTGAATCTTTAGAACCCCATTCCCAATTTTTAACTATTGATAGCATTTTTTGTGAATCTACCATACCCATTTCATATGGATTAGATTCATCAACTTCGGTTTTTATAGGAATCAGTTTATAACACATTCCATCTAATTGTAAATAATCTTTCATCCAAATATAATCTTCATCTCCAAACGCGCCCCCAGTAAAATAAATAGGTCGCCTCCATTCATTTTGCGCAATTATATCTAACATAATCAGTCTGTTTTTATATAGTGCTTGAGATTTTATATTAATAATTATTTCATTTTCTATCAAGTTAGATTTGTTTTT
>Ga0209503_10000633_pt1 | contig 20268 bp, 24 predicted proteins | sample SouAtlMetagenome_2_FD_187448 | JGI IMG/M metagenome (GOLD analysis project Ga0209503, IMG submission 187448) | Marine eukaryotic phytoplankton communities from Atlantic Ocean - South Atlantic ANT15 Metagenome (SPAdes) (version 2) | ecosystem: Environmental > Aquatic > Marine > Oceanic | place... | reverse complement strand
CTTCTTTGGCCCACCACAATTTGCTCTATTTGTTAAACGCGTACTTCTTATTCCTTTTACTCCTCTATTTGCCATTATAATATCTACCAACATTTTTTTTTTTTATTCTTTTTTATATCCTGGAAATAATTCTTCGATTTTACCTAATTCCTCATGTGTATTAATATCATATAATACATCATTGCTGTCATAATAAAACGTTCTTCCATCTACTTCCAACATTTTTACTGTAACTTCTTCTTCTAAATATTCATCATTTTCTGGTGTTTCATCTAGTATAACTTCTTCTTCGGTCTTATCTTGATTATTATCATCACTATCACTTACATATATATTTGTTGTTTTCTTTGGTCTACCTGGCTTCTTTTTATTTGCTTGTTTTTCAGCTTCTTTTTCTTGTTTCTTTTTTTCACGTTCTGCTTTTTTTAACTCCTTTGCTGCTTGTTTTTCAGCTTCTTTAATTTTCTTCTTCTCTTCTCTTTCAATTCTTTTTTTTTCTTTTGTATCTTCCTTAATTGTCGTTTTTGTTTTTATTTCAGGCTGAGGTTGTTCTTCCATAATATTTTCATTTTCAACACTAGATGATATAGATTTTTCTTCAATTTTATTTTGTTCATTATTATCTTCAGTAATAACAGTAATATTCTCTTTTTTAGGTCTTCCACGTGGTTTCTTCTCTTTATTTTCTTCTTTTTTTTCTTTTTTTTCTTCTTTAACACGTTCACGTAATTGTAATTTTTCTTTTTCTTTTTCATAATTTTTTGTTAATGTAAGTTTTTGTTTATCATTTAAATAAATTATTTTATTATATTCTTGCTCATCTGGAATATAATCTTCACCTTTAACATCCCACAACTCTTTGATTTTTCTTACAATATCAATAGGTCTATATTGTGAATAATCTGTTATATTATTCTCACGAAACAAAAGTGAATAATATACCTGTTTTTTTGCAGCAGCTTTTACTGCTTTTGTGCGAACATAATCGCGCAATCCATCATCAGGATAACTCTGTTTAAATTTTTGAATCAAATCAGTTGACATTATTATTTTTTTAATCCATATGATTCTTCAAAAACCATTTCAATTTTTTTTTATTATTAATTAATTTATATGACTTATATTAATTACTACGTCATATTTTGTAGTTAAAATATTTAATAAAATTATTTAAAGATGTATATTTATTATTAATATGACTAACGAACCTCGTTATTTAGAATATACTTCTGCCGCTGTACCTATTATTGATAAATTAAAACCTAGAATTTTATCACCAACAGATAATGACATTACATGTTTATCAAATAAATATACTTCACCTAATTTAAATGCTTGCTATATTAATATTAATGAATATTATAATCAAGATCTTACTATGACTACAAGTAATGTTTTTTTTGTTATTGCTGGTCGTGGTGAAACAACTATAAATTCATTAACTGATAAATTTAATTATGCTTATCCTGAAAATAATATTATTTCTTGGGATAAAGGTGATATTTTTACAATTCCATACGTGGATGGTAATGTTACACATAAAAATCTTTCTTTTTTAAAGGAAAAAGCTATATTATTTAATGTTAATGATTTACCATTAATGATGTATCTAAATTGTAAACCTAATATTCCACGTTTTAATGTAACATATTATAGCAATAAAGAAATGTTAGCTGAAATTGAAAAATACAATAATCAAGAAAATGCTAACAAACGAAATCGTAATGGTATATTATTAACAAATAAAAATATGATGATTGAAAAATTAAATACATTAACTCATAATATGTGGTCATTATTAAATGTTATTAATGGTAATACAATTCAAAAACCTCATAGACATAATTCTATTGCAATAGATCTATGTACTGATATGAACGATGATGACTATGGAAAAATATATACATTAATGGGTGAAAATATAGACAACAATGGTGTTATTATAAATCCTATCAAAATGTTATGGAAAAAAAATTGGACTTTTACTACACCACCTGGATGGTGGCATTCTCATCATAATGAAAGTGATAATCCTGCTTGGGTATTTCCAGTACAAGATGCTGGTTTACATACATATTTTAGAACACTTGATATACAATTTAAATAATTTTTTATATATTTTTATATTATATATAATGAATCTTAATCTTAAAGACATGTTAGAATCGCGTTTACCTACTGCTGATAAAGGACTATTACATAAAATTGGAATTAGAAGAAATATTCGAATTTCTAATTCTTGTGAAAAAAAAGCTTATGTAATAGTAGCTCCTACACCAATAATATCAATAAGTACAATTGGTGTAGATAAAATTGGTAATATTGAATATGAAACACATGGTGATTATAAAAGTGAAGAAATGTTAATATTACCAGGTCAAGAAAAACATTTTGAATTAGAAACAAGTAAAATATATATATCTGTTTTAATTGAAGTTGAAAATGCAGTATGGAGACAATGGAGAAAAAATAGATTAATTGATAGTAAAAGTACTGATTATAATATTACAAAATGCGCACCAGAAGAATGTATTGATACATCATTTTTAGACTATTCACGTAAATAATCAGTCATTTTTATTATTAGATAGTATTAAATCTAAGTTTAATAATGGTGCTGCATAATTACCTGTATATACTTCATGATGTTTACAATGTTGTTTTGGTGATACCAAAAAAGATAACCAATTACATTTTTTTAAATATGTACTATGAATTAGTGAATTTAAAAAAGATATGGTAAATATACTTGCATTTATTGTTTTTACGTTTGGTTGTAATAAAAACATTCCTGTTAAAAATGGCAATACATACATAATTTGAAATTCTAAAAATGATACAGAATTACCTATACTAGGAATATTTTCTACAAATAAATGATGAAACTTATGTATAAAACGTATTAATTCTATTTTATGAACCATTGAATGCATAATAAAATACATAATATTATGTATAAATAACACTCCACCATATTTCATTATTTGAAATTGATTTGTTTTGATATCAAGTAAATAATTATACGCAATTATATAATTAATACCTGATACTAATAATAAATTCATATATAAACTTCTTAATCCTTGAATATATAAATCCGTTTTTTTTTGTAAATAATCAGTTAATGTTTTTTTATCAATAGTAAAATCTAATATATGACTAAATAATATTGTAAAACTACCTAACATATAAACATTCTTTAACGGTTCTAAAATAATAAATACCATTATTATAATTATTGTATTTATTATTTAATTATTTCTTCTTTTTATTTCAAAATCATAATCACTTTTTGTTAATTTATAACCCCAATGTTGCAATGTTTGGCGTATTTTAGGACTTATTGTTTCATCGTTCCATTTACCTCCTTTTTTTTGAATCAGCGTAATTAAATATTTTCTAAATCTTCCATTTACTCCAGCTAATGATTGCCATCTTTTAATTTGACGTTCATCATCTGGACCTCTTTTTCCCATGTAATAATCACAATACCAATGGACCCAACCATAAGGATGGGATTTTTTAATCCAATTTTGATATTCCCAAAATACTAACGTAGTTCCTACTTTTACACCATATTTGTTTATTTTAACATCATAATCATCATATGGTTTTGTGAGATGATGTTCTGGAATATCTTTCCACCATGATTGTGGATATTTTTTATGTACGTTCTTTAATTCATTATTAAAAAACTTTGATTTTATAGGTCTCCAATATGTTCCACCAAATGAACCTAATTTAAATATATCTCTTGGTGTTAGATTTGGATTAAAATTATACTTTTTATTTTTTTTTGTTTTATTATGTATTTTTCTATTACTTCTTGTTTTTTTCATATAATATATAAAATTACATTATATAAAATTTTTTATTTTATTTATTATCTGCCTTTAAGCAAATACTTTCTCTTTCAACTATTATACGATTCTCCATAATAAATTTACCCAAATCATCAACTTTACTTTGGTCACCATTAAAATATTTATCTAATACTTCTTTTAAAAAATTCTTACTAATTGCTTTTTTTGTTTTGCTTTTTTTATATACAATACGACCATCATTTATATCAAAACAATCAATTTCATTACTTCTCATTACATTCATTAAATTAGCTGAAATTTCTTTTTGTTTTATTTTCAAACGTTTAATTTCATTTTGTCGTTCTTTTATTAATCTCTCAAATGATACATATTCTTTTACTGATTTTAATAATTGTTCTTTAGCATTATTATCACTCATTATATAATTTGTTTCTATTTTTTAAATCTTTTATTTTTTATTTTTCTTTTTCATATAACTAATATGGTATGTACACATTTCTTCATCACATAATCGATTACAAATTTCTCCCTTTCTTTTACCTGACTTTAAAATTATATTACACTTATTTTGCATTAAACAATATTTTTTTGGATAATTTACACCATATATTTTATTTACATCATCTAATTCTTTTAATGGTAATATTTTATTTTGTATATCTCTACAATATGGACATTTTATTTGAAAACATTTTAAATTATTACCTATACCTCTTTTTTGATTAATAACTTCTTTATATAAAGGAATATAATTATAACTATGACCACACAATAACTGCACTTTAGTTTCATTTAATCTATTTCCTGAAATTAAGCACATATTATCATAGTCATCTTCAACTATATCATTTATTAAATCTTCTTTTAATAAATTAAAAAATTCATTATTATCCATCTATGTTGTTTGTAATTAATAAAATTATTTCTTTATATAAATTATTAATAAATGACAAAAATATGGGGACCACCTACATGGAATTTTATACATTCATTTTGTGCAAGAATCGAAGAAAGTAAATTTCAAGAAAATAAATCATCAATTTTTGATTTTATAAGAATAATATTATCAAACTTACCATGTCCTATTTGTAGTGATCATGCTACTAAAATGTTTAATTCAAAAATTGCACATATTAGAAATAAAAATGATTTATGTCTATATTTTTATCATTTTCATAATGAGGTCACAATGAGAACAAATAAATTTAAAAAACCCAATATTCCAGAAAAAGAAATATTAGAAAATTATAAAAATAATAATGTTAGAAAAATATTTAATATATATTATCGAACTTGGGAACAATCTACTAGTCAAAAAAATGTTGTTACTATGACAAGTACATTTATGAAACATACTTATATAAATAGTTCAATTAAATGGTTAAAAGATAATAATAATTTACTTGAAAAAAATTCTTTTCTACCTTATTAAATTGTACAATTTGTTTGATTCATTGTTAAAGGTGTGTTTATATTTTTTGTAAAACCAAATTCATTTAAAGATATTAATACTTGATTGTTATACAATTTATAAAATCGTTCTACATCACGTGTTAATACATATAACGATAATCCCTTATCGTCTGATACAATAGAATAATCATATAATTCATTTACAATTGGACCTAATTCTAATACCCAATATGGTGCTTCTGGTACTCCATCTAAATTTACGGTTAAATAACCACAACAATCACCATCTTTATAATAAGCTTCACCTCTAATATCATCATATTCATCATTTTTGGTATTTATTTGACTATTATAAACTGATACAGTATTTTCATCAATTATTCCATATTCTGCTGTAGAACATCTACCGTTTCCTTGAAATAATCTATTAAAATTATCTTGATATACTTGATACCATTTACCCAAATAATTTTCCAAATTTAATTCATCTACTGCTTTGTACTCTTGACTATTTACAAAGTTATTACTCGACAAAATTAATATTAATAATATTAACAACATTATACTAATATATATGATATATTTTTTATATTAATTTATAAAAGATATATTTCATGTGAAAATATCAAAAGAAACATTTGATATTATTATATATTAAGATTCTTCCCATAATTCATCTACCAATCCGTATTTTAAACAAATATCTGATTCCCACCATAAATCATGTTTCAAAATCTCATTAAGTTCTTTCCTAGGAACTTTTGTATATTCTTTATAAATATCTTTAATTTTATCCATTAACTTTTTGTTATTAGCAAAATCATCTTCTAATTCGGCCATTTTACCCCATGAACCAGAAGATAGTTGATGAATTAACATATATGCGTGAGGACGTATATATCGTTTTTTCCCTGTTACACTCATCAATGTTCCAGCTGATGCAGTTGCTCCATCAATAATAGTAACTACATCAACTTTACACGATGTAATTACATCAATTGCTGTAAATGCATCAAATACAGAACCTCCAAATGAACTAATATGTAAATAAATACATGGTGGTTCAATAGAAAAATTTTGAGCAACATTGAGATTCTCCTTTTCAGCTTTTCTAATTAATTCAGATAATGCAAATATCGAATTTCGATCCACTTCAGCATAATAATAAATATGATTATTTACTTTTGTTACTTTTTGATTTTCTTTATTAATTGCACTTTTTTCACTTTCATCATCACTATCATCAGTATTGATTGTACTGCCTCCGCCACCATTTTTTGGTACTCCTCCATAATAAATACGTTTTGCCATTATAGATATTTTATTTATATATATTTAAGTTGTTATCATTATTATTATTTCTCACAACAACCATACGGTTACTATATATTTTTTATATTAATTTATAAAAAATATATTTTACTTAAGCTATATTTGTTGCTTGAGCTACTTTTTCACCATTATTATATACGTATACTTGTGTTTGTTTTTTTCCTTTTACAACTGCTGAATCACTATTTACAGAAATTGCATTCCAAATAGATGCCCATACTAATCCAAATGCTCCTCCAAATAATAATGCTCCACCAAATCCTCCAAATGAAATACTACATACTAAAAAACTGTACATTGCATCAATTAAAACAAAAAAACCTAATAATACCAAAAAGGCTATATTTATTTGATCTTTGAAATACATTTGTAATCCATAATATGCTATGCCATATGATGTTATTATATTGCTATTTAACATAAAATAATTTTTAAAGTAATTTAAATGACCACACATACCATTTTGTACAACATTTGATTTCATACCACCTGTAATTCCTTCATTAATAGCAATTAATACTAAACCAAATATTACAAATAATGCTCCTTCAATACTTTGATTATAAAAAGATGACATTAAACCAAATATAAATACAAAAACTGGTGATAATAATGCTAATGTTTGCCAAACATATTGTAATGTTTGATAATTTGTTAAAGACGGTCTTGTTTTATTTGATATCATTTAACTATATATTTTATATACACATTATTTTTCTAAAGCAAATTCTAATGCTTCTTTAATTGTTTCAATTGGGCGGAAAATTATATTATCAATAATACTGTTATTTTCATATTTTTCTCTAAATTTTTCAAAATCTTCAAGATTCTCTTTTGGAAACAAAAATTCTTTTACACCTGCTTCAATGCCTCCCAAAATTTTTAAATCTAAACCACCAATTGCAGTAACATTACCTTGTAAATTCATTTCACCTGTAATAGCAACTGTATTTTTAATTTTTATATCATTCAATAAACTATATAATGTAACAGTAATTGCTGTTCCTGCTGAAGGACCATCTTTTGGTGTAGCACCATCTGGACAATGAATATGTATTCCTTGTAGTTTTGAATTATCATATTCCTTCATTAAACGCTCTCTTCTTTTTTCCTTTGTTAAACTCCATGCTAAAGTTTTTGCTACACTCATACTTTCTTTCATAACATCACCTTGCATCCCTGTTAATTTCAATTCTAATAAATTACTCGCTAAAATATATTTCATTTCGATTGGTATAACACCCCCTTTACCTAAAGCATTTGCCCATAATCCATTAATAATACCAACAGAACTTTTAGTATGAATTGTTTTTGGTCGTATTTTATTTCTTTCTTTTAAATATTTATTCTTTATATCATCTAATGTTAGTTCAAATGGTAATGTTATATCCTCTATATTTTGTATTAATTCTAAATTTATTTCACCTACAATTTCAAACAAAATTTCTTTTAATTTTCTAACTCCTGCTTCACATGTATATTTCTCTATTAAAAATTTTAATATTTCACTATTAATAATAATATTTCCTTCTTGACCCATTTTTTTATATATTTCAGGTAACATATACTCTTCACAAATAGTTAACTTTTCTTCAATTGATAAATGTTCAAATTTAATTCTATGAATTCGATCTAATAATATTCTATCCATTAGTTCAGCATCATTATATGAAAATATAAATAAAGCTTTTGATAAATCTAAATCAATTCCACTAAAATATTTATCTTGAAAACTATCATTTTGTGTTGGATCAACCAAATGTGTTAATATCCCTATTATTTCACGACCATTTTCTGTTCTACTTATTTTATCAACCTCATCTATAAAAATAATAGGATTCATACATTTTGTTTCCATTAATACATCAACTATTTTTCCCCACATTGATCCTACATATGTATAATTATGACCATCCAAAGTACTACCATTTGATGAACCACCTATTGCAATAAAAGCAAACGGTCTTGAATTTCCTTCTTCATCTTTCAAACAATGTGATATTCCGTGTTTAGCAAGTGATGTTTTTCCAACACCAGGTGGACCTTCAAAACCAAAACAATATCCTGTTTGTTCACCATTTATCCATTGTCCAATAATACGTTCTACCTGTTTTTTTGCATTTTTATGACCATGAACTGATTTATTTAATGCACTATTTATTTCTTTAAAATAATTATTTATCCTTTTACAATTATTATTAATTGTAACTAAATGTTCATCTTCTTCGTTTATTTTATTATAATCAAATTTTTCATACATAGCACAAATATAATCTTTAAAAATATCTTCTGTTTTTGATGTTAAAATTGATATTAATATATCTTGTAAATCTTCTAATGCAAATATATCACTATAGTATGGCACTGAATTTATTGAATCAAAATGGTCAACTGTATGTTGAATACTATCTAAAATATGAATGATATCTTTTTTTTCAAGTTGTTTTACAGAATAAACACAATTAATAAATTTTTTATTCAAACTATCAGTATTTTTTTCAGCTTTTGATTTTAAATATTTTTTACAATGTATTACTACTTCAGAACTATTGTAATTACTCTTTTTATTTATTTCATATATATATGGATTATATGTTGATTTTATAAATTTTTCAAATAATGTTATATTTGTTTTAGCTAACTCCAAAACTGGTTCTTCTCTATACAATCCAAATGGTATCTTTAAAATTCCATCTAAATATTGTCTTGCTTTTGAACCAGAATCTTCAGCTTTTGCTTTTAATTCTTTTAATTTATTCATAGCTTTTTCTTTAACATTATCACCTGTTTTCATTATACAAATCCTTTGTTCTAAAGGTAAATCATTTTGTAAATCTGGATTAGATAGTTTAGCAGTATAAGTTATTGTTTCTCTCATTGCAATTTTAAATTTTTGTCTAATATTATGAGGTAAACTGTCAAATATTAATAATTGTTCATTTGATTCTTCACTTGTTGTAGAATCAAGAGAGAGTAAATCATATAATAAATAACATAAAAATTGTAACTCTAAGTCTTCTGAAAAAAGTAACATTTGATATATAATATCTCTTTGTTCTATTAATTCACTTGTCATAAATTCACGTGTAATTTTTGATAATGACTTTTTTTTTAACATTTTTACAAAATGTTTATATCCTTGAAATATTTCATAATATTCATTTACATCATGTAATAATATTTCTTTTAATGTTAGCGAATTTATATAGGTTAAAAATATTTCTTCATCTTCAAAATTTTCAGGAATTGATTCTATTATTTCAGTTTTTTTTTGTAATATAAATTCTGTTTTTAAATAAGAGATTGGAATATCTTTCAAATATCCTTGCACTAATAAGCATTCATTTGATGAATCATTTTTAAAAATTACTTTTACACCATTCAATTTTAAAGTAAAATTATCTTTTGATTGTTTTCCTAAATCAAATATGTCTAAAGTATTTCCTTCTTCTGCTATATTGAAATCTTCAAAAATTGAATTTGTTTTATTAGTTTTATTAGTTTTATTCTTATTTGTTGTTTCTTTACTATCGTTTAATTGTATTGTTTTATAACCGATTGGAACAAAATAGTCATTAAATACTTCATTATATAATTCTTTTTTTTCAAATTCTAAAGTTAATAAATACAAATCAGAATAACATATAAATAATAATTCATCTAATTTCAAAGAACCATATTGTTTTATTAATGTTGAAATATTATCATTAACAGATTGTAAATCTTCTAACATAATGTTATAATTTTCTATAGAAAAACATAAACTTTCAATTGCGTTACATTTAAACATTAACAAATTAAGATCCTCAATTATTCCCCCCATATCAGTTTGTTTAATAATATCATTTAATTTTTGATTTTGAATATGTACATACATATTTCTAATTATTTTTTGATATTTTTCTACTAATATCACTACTCTAGTTAGTTTCCCTTCATCTTCTTCATTGAAAACATTATTTTCCATTTTTAAGCTAGGTATATATACATCAACAAATAAAATTTATTTACAGTCTTAATGTATTTTTAAATTTATCAAATGATATAAAAGAATATCCATATTAGTATTAATGGGAATACCTAGTTATTTTGCTCATATTATTAAAAATCATATCAATATTATTCAAAAATTAAATTCTTTAAATAATATTCATAATTTATACCTTGACTCAAATTCTATTATTTATGACTGTGTTTATTCTTTAAAAAATGAATATGTTAATGATACTCAGTTCGAAGAATTATTATATAAAAATGTTTGTATTGTTTTAGAAAATATATTACTTAATATAAATCCTAGTAACGTTATAATTGCTTTGGATGGTGTTGCACCAGTTGCTAAATTAAAACAACAAAGAGAACGTAGATATAAATCTTTTTTTAACAATAAAATATTAAACAGATTTAATATTAAAAATGATATCAAATGGAATACAACTGCTATTACACCCGGTACAAACTTTATGACCAAATTAAATGATTATTTAAATAACTATTTTAAACATATTTTTCATAAAAAATGTAAACCAAAAAAAAATATAAATATTCAAATATCTGGTAGTAATATTCCTGGTGAAGGTGAACACAAAATTTTTAATTATATACGTAATAATAATAATCATAAAAATGAAACAACACTTATTTATGGTCTTGATGCTGATTTAATTATGCTTTGTATATCTCATCTAAAATATTGCGATAACATTTATTTATATAGAGAAACACCTCATTTTATAAAACAAATAGATTCTAGTTTACAGCCAAATGAATGTTATTTATTAAATATACATAAATTATCTATAAGAATTCAACAATTACTTACTGATAGTAATGTTGAAAATATTGATTATGATATTTTAAATGATTATATATTTTTTTGTTTTTTATTAGGAAATGATTTTATGCCTCATTTTCCTACACTTAATATTAGAACAAATGGTATTTATATATTACAAGAATGCTATTGTAATATTTTAAATAAAAATAATCTATATTTAACCAAAAACAATATAATACAATGGAAAAATTTTCGAAAATTCATAGAAGAAATCAGTAAAATGGAAGAAGAACTTTTTATTCATGAATATCAAGAAAGAAATAAATTAGAAAAAAAAATTAATAGATATAATAATGATAATTTATCCAATGAAGAAATTGTTAAAAATAATATATTAAATATTCCTTTAAAAAATCGTGAAACAGAACACTTTATTAATCCAAATGAAGTTCAATGGGAAAATAGATATTATAATTCTTGCTTAAAAATTGAAAATAATGATGTACGTTTAAAACAATTATGTACTAATTTTTTAGAAGGTCTTGAATGGACATTTATATACTATACTAAAGGGTGTATTGATTATAGATGGAAATATAATTATAATTATCCACCATTGTTAAAAGATTTATATAAATTTATTCCATATTTTGAAACCAATTTTTTTAAAGAAGAAAAAAATAATCCTATTAATGACCAAACACAACTATCATATGTTTTACCTTTACAATATTTTAATTTAATACCAAAAAATAACAATAAATTAAAAGAATATGTAAATAAACAATACGACAATATTAATTTATCTTGGACTTTTTGTAAATATTTCTGGGAAGCACACTTAATAGCACCAGATTTAAATATTGATCATTTACATTCATTAACATCTAAATAATATTACGATTCATTTGTATTTTTATTATTTACATTAATATATACTTGTTTTGCTACATTTTTTATTACTTTATCAACATTTTTATCTTGTTCATTATCAGTTCCACCTATACAATTTGATACTAATTGTAAATATTTATCATTTTTTTCATGTGTTACATTTCCATATTCAGGATTATTTTCAACCCAATTTTTTAGTTGAAGAAAATTATTATGTTTAACTTCTTTTATGGCATTTACCATATGTTCTTTATCATTCGTTTCTTTCTGCCAAGCATTATTATCTTTAACATATAAAATTTCCCTCTTTAAATCACTACAATGTATTGGTCTTTTTGTAACATCTAAATCTTGTAAACCTCGTATAAATATACGTGATATACTCTCTACAAATCCTTGCTCACGTGTACATTCTAGATCATCAATTTGTAACTGTAGCGATTTAACAAAATCCATTAAATTTAATGCATCTTTACAATGTTCATTTAAAAATATATTCATGTTTATTTTATTAGTAGTATTATTAGTAGTATTATTAGTAGTATTGTTAGTAACATTATCACCAATTCTTGGTATTATTTCTTTTATTGTTTGCTGTAATTCATCATTTTTTTTCATCATTGTCATAAACATTGATTTATAATTTATATTATCATCATTTTCTATTTTTTCATTTTCTATTTTTTCATTTTCTATTTTTTCATTATCATTATTTAAATTTAATTTATTTTTACATTTTTTTTCATGCTTCCAAAATCCTGCACGTGATTGATATATTTTATTACAATATTGACATGTATATTGGTTTTGATCTTTAAATATATTTTTTTGCATCATATCTGTTAAAGAATTAATGTCATTATTTTGCCCGATTTTTTGCCCTATTTTTTGCTTAGTACTTTTTGTGTTTCCATTTGTTTCCATTTTATGTTTACGTGTCAAAAGATGCTTATTATAATTAGACTTATTAGAGCATAAATAGTCACATGTTTCGCAGTAGAATTTTAGGTTAGTACTTTGCTTAGTACTTTTTGTTTCCATTTTCCTATATATTGGAAACATAAAAAGTACTAACCTGGACCGAAAATGTCATTTTTTGATTTTTCGAGTTGGTAACAACGTATTTTTTCATAAATTATATAAAAGCATTATGGTTTCATTCATTATTTCTTAAAAAGTGCCCTATTTTTTCAATAAAAAAAAAATTTAAAATTTCAAAATGGACAAAGAAATGTTTGTCCTTTTTTAAAATTTTTTTTTTTTTTTTTATAAAAAAACCGGGTTCTGAAAAAAAATATATAATATTAAAATATATATAAATATATATATTTATATAGATAATTAGTAATAAAAAAAAATGATAATTAATGAATTACCTATTGAAATACAAGATAATATATGGAATTTATATTGGATGGATATTTTCAAAAATAATATAATAGTTTTTCTTAAAAAAATTACTAGTAAAATTGATAGAATAATTGAATTTACTGATTCTTATTTTTTACCTTCTCGAAAAAATTCAGAAAAATTTGATCATATTTTCATAGATTTTTTAGTTGCATCAAATGAAATATTATATAAAATTGACTGTGATAATGGATTGAAAATATTCGTTAAAAATAATTTTAAAGATGTTAAATTTACATTAATTGAAAAATCTTATATTAATAATGATATTAGAATATTAAAAAAAATACAATATATAGCTTTGTTTATCATTAGTAGATCTGGACAAATGAGATATTATACATATGATAGATTTATACAATTATCTAATAAGTTTAAAAATATAGAATTATAGTAAATACTTAAAAATATTATATTTATTTAATAAATAATAATGTACGATAGAAATAGTTTTAAAAATTTTATATCAAAAACTGACAAAAAAATATTTGTTAAATTAACAGCTGACTGGTGTGGTCCTTGTCAAACAATTAAACAACATGTACATAATTGGTTTGTTGAAATTTCCCAAAGTGAAAACTTTATATGTATGGAAATTAACATAGATGATAGTGTTGATTTATATGCTATGTTAAAATCAAAACGTTTAGTATCAGGAATTCCTACTATTTTATTTTATAATGATGATAATGTAAGTTTTATACCTGATGACAGTATTAGTGGTACTAATATAGATGACATTAATAATTTTTTCAAAAATTGTGTTGCAATTTAATAATTTTAATTAAAAATAAATAGTATTATGATTACAATATAAAATCATATATATAGTATTTTATATAGAGTACTATATATGGGATCTTTTTCTAGTAAAATACATATGACTCAACGAGAGATATCAAAAGATAATGAAATATACATACTTAAACAAGAACTTGAAGAAAAAAATAAAGAAATAGAACAGCTTGTAAATGAACTTCATTCCGCAAATATGAACACCGAAACAACAATAACAAATTTAAGAAAACAAGTAAGTAGATTGACTATTACATCATAATGATAAAATTAATAATTATTTATCTTTAATTTTCTATTAATTTACCGTTTTGATCAAAGTTTTGTTTACTGATAATTATACCATCTTCTTCTATTATAATTGATTTATTACCATTATTTATTTGGGTAGTTCTTTCAATACGTTTTTTTCCATTAATAAAACTGCTTTTTATTGATTCTGATCGACTAAAAATATTAGGATTATTATTAGAAGTATTAAATGAATAAATATTATTTGCATGGTGAATATTAGTAAAATTACCAAAACTACTAACATTATTAAAATTTTGATCTTTAAAAATTTTATTAAAAATATCAAAAGGATCTCTAAAATTAGTTGACATAGGATTGCTATTAAAATTAATTTTATTTCTTTTATCATCATCCATTAAAATTTCATAAGCTTCTGCTATATGTTTAAATTTTTCTTCAGCTACTTCTTTATTATTTATATTTTTATCAGGATGCCATTTTATAGCCAATTTTTTATAAGATTTACGTATATCATCTTTGGAAGAGTTATTAGGGATCTCTAATATTTTGAAATATTTATCCATATAATTAAATAATAATAAAAACCTTTTAAGTTTTTATTATTTGAATGAAAATATCAATTAAATATATTATGGAAAATCTTGATTTAGATATTCAAAACTATAGTCTTAATGATATATTAGAATTATTTAACTTAAATTATAATTTTACAATTGAAGATTTAAAAAAGAGTAAGCGTATCGTATTAAAAACACATCCTGATAAATCAGGATTAGATAAAAAATATTTTTTATTTTTTTCAAAAGCATATAAAATGATATATCATATTCATGATTTTAGAAATAAAGAGAAACAAAGTAATAATTATAGTGAACACAAATATTTTACTGATGATATGAATGAAGAAGAACATAAACATATTATTAAAAATATGAATAATAAAGAAAAATTTCATAGTTGGTTTAATAGATTATTTGAAAAATATTATACACGTGATGATGATGGGTATGGTGATTGGTTAAAAAGCAATAATGATATTACTAAAATGACAAATTTTAATGAAATGACTAATAATATAGATGTTATAAAAAAACAACAAAAAGAAAAATCGATAGTGAAACATATTGATTTTGAACAAAATGCTAACTTAAGTTGTGGATCAAGTGAATTATATAGTACAAATAATAACTATACATCTACAAATAGTTTTGGTTCAATACAGTATAATGATTTAAAACAAGCATTTCAAGAAACTTTAGTTCCTGTCACTAATGATGATTATAATAATAAACAAAAATTTTCAACAATACAAGAATTAAATATATATAGAAAGCAAAATGAAACAAAACCATTAAGTGAAGAAGAAGTTAATATATTTATGAAACAAAAAGAAGAACAACAACAAGAAATTAGCACACGAATGGCTTACAATTTAATAAGACAAGGTGAAGAAAATTTAGAAAAGCAAAATGATTTTTGGAGCACATTGAAACTTATAGGAAATAGTAAATAAATGTTTATAAATTCTTTTTTTTATGGTTTAAATATATACAGAAATGAATAGATTCGATTTAACATTAGGTGGATTATTTGTAGTATTGATATTTAGTGTATTAGGTAATAGAGCATATAACAAAATAAAACAAGATAATTATAATGAAAGCAAAAGTGAAAGTGAAATTATGCAGCAAGTATTAATTAATGAAACACAATTAGCAAAAACACATAAACCTATATTATGGGTTCATTTACCATTTGAAAAAAATTCTAGAAATTGGGATAGTTTTTATTCTAGAAATAATAATGAATTGAATCAACCTTATTTATATTTAACAGTTAAAAGTATAGTTGATAATAATTATAATGATTTTCATATTTGTTTAATTGATGATAATAGTTTTGGAAAATTATTACCTGATTGGTTGATTAATATGAATTTTTTGGGTGAAAATGAGAAGAAAAAATATAGAATATTAGGTATATTAAAATTAATATATACATATGGTGGTATGAATGTTCCTGTTTCAACATTATGTTTTGATTCTATAAAATCCTTATATAAGGATCAACCTTTTACATATGAAACAGTATCAAAAAGTATATTAAGCGAAACTGTATTATTAACACCAAATTATCATTTTTTTGGATCACCAAAAGAAAATAACACTGTTAAAGATTTAATATATAAATATGAATCATGTATAAAAAATTCAAACGATGATATTTATTTTAATGGAAAGTTTGAACAATTATGTTTTGAGAAAATTCGAAATCATGAATTACAATTATTATCAGGAAAATATATTGGTACTAAAAGTGAAGATGATAAAGAAATTACAATAGATACATTAATGAATATATCTAATGATTATAGTTTATCTTATTTATCATCATGTTTGTATATTCCTAATGAAGAATTATTAAAACGTAGTAAATATAGTTGGTTTTGTGTAGAAAAAACAGATAATATTGTTAAAGGAAATTATATGCTTGGTCATCAATTTGGAAAGATTTATGATATTTAATTTATTTACGAATGAAAAATATGAAAAATAATATTACATTCATATTTTTTTTATAACGTTTTTACTTATATCAGTATTATTACTTATATCAGTGTCAATATATATATTTTTTTTATAGTAAATATGATATATTAATTCATATTTTGATTTTACATAATTCATTTTAATATTGTATAAAATATCTAGTCCTTTACATATTTGTCTAATAATAGTTAAAAAAGATTTAAATGTTATATTTCGTTCAAGATAATGAATTTTAGAGTTTATGTAATATGGTTTTATATTTTCAATAAATGTAGAAATTTTATTTTGTAATTGTGCTTTTTTATAACTTTCATTACTTAAAATGTAGTAATTATTTTTATCATCATATTTACATATATCATCTAGTATATTAATTAATAAATTATCAGGAAAATTTTTTTTTATGGTTTTACTCATCACCGCTCATAAATATATAAATATTATATTATATCTTTTTTATAATAATTTATTATTTCTTTTAAAAAAAATTTAATTTAAAATTTTTATAATATAAAATCATAATATATAAAATATATATTATGGCAGGTGGTTTACTTAATTTAATTGCTAATGGAAATCAAAATGTAATATTAAATGGAAACCCTTCTAAAACCTTTTTTAAAACAAAATATTCAAAATATACTAATTTTGGATTACAAAAATTTAGAATAGATTATGAAGGTTTACGTACATTAAGAATGAATGAAGAATCACATTTTAAATTCAAAATTAATAGATATGCTGACTTATTAATGGCATCTTATTTAGTATTAACATTACCAAATATATGGAGTCCTATATATCCTCCTAAAGATGAATTTAGTAAATGGATTGGATATGATTTTAAATGGATTGAAAACATTGGAACAGAGATTATAAAGGAAATAACTATAACAGTTGGTGGACAAGTATTACAACGTTTTCCTGGTTCATATATACGTAATGTAATTAATCGTGATTATAGAAATAATAATTTATTTAATGAAATGACTGGAAATATTAAAGAATTAAATGATCCAGCAAATGCTTTAGCTAGAGTTAATGCTTATCCTTCAACATATTATACTACTTCTCAAATGGGTGCTCAACCTTCAATAAAAGGAAGAAAATTATATATTCCCTTAAATCCTTGGTTTATGAATAATAGTAAAGTAGCATTCCCTTTAATTGCATTACAATATGCAGAATTATATATTAATGTTACACTAAGGCCAGTATATGAATTATTTCAAATACGTGATGTATTAGATCAAACAAATTTATATCCATACGTTCAACCTGATTTTACTAGATCAGATATGTTATTTTACCGATTTATACAAACACCTCCTTCAAAAGAATTGTTTGATAGTGATTATGAAGATAAAAGAATAATATGGAATGCAGACGTTCATTTAATATCTACATACGCTTTTTTATCTGATCAAGAACAAAAAGTTTTTGCTGAGACAATACATAAAATTTTATTTAAAGATGTTCATACATATAATTTTAAGAATATAACAGGATCTAAAAGATTGGAAATAGAAACAACTGGTTTAGTATCAAGTTGGATGTTTTATTTTCAACGTAGTGATATTAATTTAAGAAATGAATGGTCTAATTATACTAACTGGCCATATAAATGGTTACCATCTAATGTGGAGTTTCCACCTGTAGAAGATGGATATAAATATGCTAATTATGATGTTTCACAGAATTTTTTTGAAAGTTTTTATGCTAATGGTTTTGGTCCTGCGATTCAACCAGATAATACTGCATCTAATATTATGATAACAGGTGATTATAAATATGAAAATGAACAAAATATAATGAAAGAAATGGGTATTATATTTGATGGTAATTATAGAGAAAAATTAATGAATCGTGAAGTATTTGAATATATTGAACCATATTATTCTTCAAATGATACACAAATTGTTCCAGGTTTATATCATTATAATTTTAGTATTGATACTGATAGTAATAATTATCAACCAACAGGTGCTATAAATTTAAGTAAATTTAATAAAATAGAATTCGAATTTACAACACATTCACCAACATTAGATGCCAGTGCACAAGTATTAACAGTATGTGATGCTTCTGGAAATGTAATTGGAGTTAATAAACCAATATGGAATATATATGAGTATAATTATGATTTAGTTATACATGAAGAAAAATATAATATTATTACTGTTCAAAATGGTAATTGTGGATTAATGTATGCTAGATAAATTTATTTATAATTTACTTAATAAATTATAAATTTTTATTATGATTCGTTACGTTCTATTATTAATGATTGTTCATTATGTGGAATTATATTAGTATTAAATGTAGATATTTCTGTATCTATTTGATTATTTCTTCTTGGGCATAAAGTATCTATAATTAATTTCTTATTTGCTATTCCAACACAACAACAAAAACTTGTTATTGATATTATAGGACATAATGGAATACCATTAACATAACAAAAATGAGGTATAGTCATGAATATCTATTGTACTATATATTTAAGCAATTTTACATTATAGTATTTATTTTATTTATTTCTCTATCGTGATTAACTACAGAAGGTAATTTATAATTAGGATATGTATTTGTATCAGTAAACATACCAGTAAATTTATGCATTGGCATATTTTGACTATACTTTATCATATCTACTTCATTGTATAATAAATTACTATTTAATGGATGACTAATTATATCATACATTTTATTTTCATAATTATTATTATCATTTTCGTATTTATTATTATTTTCTAAATCAATCTTATTTGAAAATATTTCATTAGACAAATCATTATTTTTATACATAAAAAAATAAATTAGACTTAATAAAACAAATAAAAAAATATAGGTATTTCTAGTTATTTTCATCTATAATAACTATAAATATTCTTTTTTTTTTTCAAGTATATTATTTTTATTAATTAATATTTGTAGTATATATATTTATTATATTATGGCTAGCGATGAAGAACAAGTCAAAGGAGCCGCAAATAATTTTGTAGATAAATTAAAAGAT
>Ga0209503_10000632_pt1 | contig 20283 bp, 11 predicted proteins | sample SouAtlMetagenome_2_FD_187448 | JGI IMG/M metagenome (GOLD analysis project Ga0209503, IMG submission 187448) | Marine eukaryotic phytoplankton communities from Atlantic Ocean - South Atlantic ANT15 Metagenome (SPAdes) (version 2) | ecosystem: Environmental > Aquatic > Marine > Oceanic | place... | reverse complement strand
CTCCTGAGGTAGTGTATTCTAATTCGCCTTCAAATGTACCCGCTACAGTCCAAGTACCGGATGGTATAGCACAAGCTATTTTACCGTTTGAAGCATCTGATATCGTAGCAGTTATAGTTTTTGTTAGTGTTGTTTTTCCAACTTCTCGTATTCTTAACTTTACAGAACCACCAGTTAAATCTATGGCAGCCCAAGTATCTGAGTTTTCTGTGTCTAATGTTTTTCCGCTTGCGGCAGTGTTACTATCCTTTAGAGTAAACTCTAGAGAAGGTAATGTGTCCCCTACTACGAATTTTATTGTATCTGAATATGCCATAGTTAATTTTACCTTCCTAATGCCCTAGTGTCGAGTTGGCTGTATACAGGTATGAAATCAACCGCATTCATATCACCCATAACACCATCATACAATCTTTCTGCTGTTGGCCCTAAAGGCGGAATAATCATTGGTTTACCATACCTATGGTGTTCTGATAAAAGAGGCATAGCTAAAGTAAATGGCCCTAGCATGCCGCTTCTGTCTATAACTTCTGTCCAATATTGACCCCAAGTCATTTCATTTGTTTTATAGTAATTTACCCCCGGATCGTCTGGCGATATGCCTGGTAACGCTACTGCAAGTCCATACTTAAAGAACTCTCTAAGTTCCCAACCTATCATGGTTATAGGAATTAACATGCTTGCCATAAGCGCTAAAGGTATCATACCGGCACCTAAACCAGAAGTTTTTGCAGTACGGTGAGCTTCTTTTAGAGTTGGGAAAACTATAGTTTTACCATATGCATAGAAGAAAGATTTTAACTGCCACACAACAGCCCATCTAGGATCATTAGCGTATGTAGGTCTTTGTGCTGGATTTGGTCTAACAATAGACTCATCTACAAACTGAGCTAAAGCTTGGTTTACTTTTTCTCTATCTGCTTTTTTAGCTTTACCTTTTTCCCAAGCTAACACTTGGTCTGCTGTTACATTTAACTCTCTTAGGTAGGATTGTGAAGTAGTATCTCCAGCCTTTGCTTTTTTTGCATGGTTAACTAAAAATTGTGTACCCATACCAGCAGCAAAAATCCTAGTAAACCTAGTATATGCTTCTAATCCAGTAATTCTAAACCACCAGTCAGCAATGTTTCTACTAGTGTCATTCATAAAATTAACTTCACCTGCATATATAAAGAAACTAGACATAGCATCAGTTCCTATAACTCCTATTTCCCTAGCAAAATCAGCAGCTTCAGTAGGGTTTTTAAACATGTTTTTTAAAGTAGCAGTTATTTCACTAAATTTAGCTGTGCCCCTACTTCGTAATATAGGTCCAGCTGTGTCTTGTAAAGAAGCTATTACAGTAAATCCAAGTAAAGTAACTATGTTAAGTAACAATGCAGCGTTGTTTGCCATTCGTAGATAACCGTTTTGTATGGGTGGTATCTTGCCAAACATAGAAGCAATAATCTTTTTAGCATCTTCTCGTTCAGCTTCACTTAATTTATTAAGTATTTTTGTCAGTGCTGGTGTACCACCTTTTTGTTTAAATACTATTTTCATTGCAGCTTTATCAAAATAATGTTTTAGTGCAATCATAGGGTGGGCTGTAACTCCAAGGTCCATATAATCTTGATTAGTTAAGACATCAAAGTATTTCTTTCTAGCTTGCATTACTCCTATGTCAAGTTCTGTTCCAGCTTCATACTCAATCATGCCTTCGCCTTTAGCAACTAATCCATGTACCTTCTCTGCAATAGTTCCTATTTGTAAACCAGGGTAAACAAGTGTGCCATCTTTCTTTTTAAGAACTTTATTTTTCTCATACATCCTACCAATTAGTTTTTGTTGTTTATCTTTGTCTGCTACTAGATTGTAAACATCTATATAAATAGGGAAGAAGTTTTTTCTAAACCTAACTCCATACTCTGCTAAGTTATGTTCAGTGTACATAGTATTAAGATACTCCCTAAGTTTTCTTGCTTTAGGAGACAAATCACTTGTATTTACTTGATCATTAGCTGCTTCCTTTGCCACAGCGTTTTGTTCTTCTGTTAAATGAGAATAAAAGTACCCGTCTTTAGCACCTACTATTCGTGCTGCATCTGTTTGCATTCTTTGTGCAAGTGCGTTCTTTAATGTAAACAATCCAGCTGCGCCAGAAGCTGACTCTGATCTTGGGTCTTGGTTAAAGAAATCTGCTAGTTCTTTACCAGCGGTAGGATGGCTGTCATAGTTTCTCATTCTAGTGTCAGCCGTTAAGAATACCTTCTGCATCCAGCCCGGCATGTTTCTACTTCTTAGCATTTTTTGCAGTTGTTTTACTAGTTTTAGTATTTGTTTTGATGACGCACTTTGTGGGCCCATAACTGCATCTGTCATTTCTTCTATTTCAGCTTTTACATCCCAAGGTGTATGAGCAGCCGCAGGGTTTCTAACTATTTCTCCTAAGTCTTGCATATATTCATCAAACGTTTCATTTACATTAAATCTTTTTCTGTTTGTAGTGTTTAATGTCTTAAAGTAGCCTCTTTGATTTTTTACTAGTCTTTTAAACCAGGCTTTTGTAGGAACGGGCATAGCTGCATACTTAGTGCCTTCTACGTCCATCCCCATTTCTCCTCTAATTTGCATAGCCATTTGGTCTGCAAACCAGTGGTTAAAACCATCTTTAGTTCTATACACAGCAGGTGCATCTTTTTCTGCTTTAGCTTTTTGGAATGCACTATCTAATTGTTTTCTTTGGATAGGGTTCTTTAGGCTTTTTTCTAGTTCTTGCCAAACAAAAGAATTACCTAATTCTTTTGCAAACGCAGCATAGAAACGCCCTTCATCTAGAATATATTCAGGTGTGCTTTTTATTAGAATGACATCTCTATGCTGGTACTTAATAGTCTTAGCGGCTTTTGTTGTATCAGCTAACAACTCATCTCTTCTTTGTTCAAACTGTGTTTTGTCTATATTTAAAGCCGCATGATCTATGGCACTATTGGGTGTACCTCTTTCTGCAGCCATAATATATAAATTAGTTTCTAAACCTAATCGTCTAGCCGCAGCTATCATATTGTTTACTATCTGTGTTTTATATACCAACCTTTTATAGTTAGGTTTAGGCGCTGCCTTTACTGGGGTTGGGGCTGCTGGCGGTTGTGTTGGCGGTGTAGTAGGTTTTGGCGGTGTAGTCACTGGTCCAGGTGCTATTGCCTGTTGGTCGGGTGCTCCTTCTGTTATTGCTGCACCTTGGGGTGCATTTACTAGGCCTGATATATCTATAGCCTCTCCCACACTTTGATCTACTGCGGGCTGTGCGGGTGTTGTTTGTTGGACAGGTGCTGTTTGTTGCACGGGTGTTGGTTGTGTTCGTGTCTGTTGTGCTGTAGCTGTTTCCCCTCCTGCACGACGATAATTTACAAAATCACGCAAGGCTACAGCATGGTTAGGGGTCATAGCTGCATGATATAAAAGAGTTTGTCCGTCTAATACACCTTCATCTATTTGTTTAAGAATCCAACTACGTCTTCCTTGTTGTACGTTTGTATCAGATTTACCAAACAACCACCCTTTATACCTATCTATTGCGTCTTTTAAATTGGCTACTTTTATTTCATCTTTTTTTGGCAAGTGCGAAAACGGATTGCCATAGTGTTGATTACCTGCTTTTTTAAGTACGCTAATTCCTTCTCCTTTTGTTTCTGCTTGTTTAACTTTAGCAACAGAACCCGTTATTCTTACTTCGGGTTGCATTGCTTTTATTTGGCTTATAGTATCGGAAGCAGTTCTATAAGCCCCTCCACGCAGTTCGGTTCTTACTTGCATGAGCAACTGAGGAAATATTGTTTTGTATGCACCACCTTCTTTATGAGTAAAGACTCTATTTCCTGTAGCTAAAAGGCTATCTTTTGCTTCTTGGTTTTGAGCAAATGACTCTAACATTGCTTGTTTAAGTAACTTTGATCTTTGCGCTTGTGTAGTTTTAGTTGGTTTAGGTCCTTGAAGTTTTTGTCCTTGTTTGTCGCCAAGTTTCTTATATTGTGCATCTACGGTTTTGTTAAACTCGCCATTTTTGTTAACCTGAAAAGCATGTTCTACACTTAAATATTGGTTACCATCTTTACTAGTAAAAGGCCTAGGAGCCAAATTACTAAAGTTTTTATTGTCGTCTGTGCTCCAAAAAACATTTATAGGTCCTTTGTCTCTTTGAAACTGTGGCCCTTCAATTGGTAACATTCTCTTTTGGGCTATTATTTTGTCTCGTTTCTCAAAACTTTCTGTTAGTTTGTTTATTGTTTCTTTATTAAATTTAGGCATTAGCCTATATGTAGGTTTTTTACCCTCTTGTCTAATAAACTCAGTAACTGTATCAGCTACACCTATATTTTCTTTACCCTGTTCTTCTTGTATTTTTGGAAATAGTTCTTCTGGAAATTTGTCAGAGGCATACCTTGGATTACCTAGCCCTAATCCTTCTGCATCAGATTCCATGTTATATAAACCAGTATCTTCTATCCAGTTACTAGGTTTTGCATCTTGCATAGCTTGTAAGTCGTTAAGAATAGAACCTAACGTTACATCTTCCTGTGTTATAGATTGATACCCTCCACTAGTTTCTTTAGTATCTAACGCTCTAACACTGTCATAAACTTCTAAAATACCTTGTAAAGGAGCTAGTATTTCTATAATTGCTTTGTTAGTAGTTAAGATTTTTTGCATCTCTTGTATGTCTTCTACTGCACTTATGTCTTCTCTTGCTTCTTGTTCAAGTCTCCTTTGTAGTCTGTTGTAAATAGAGTTAGATGTTGCTTTACTACCTTGCGGTACTTGGAAAGGGCTTCTACCTACAAAGTCAGTCTGTAAGTTTTCTATTTTTGGTTGCCCTATAGCTTCTTCTCTACTTATAGTGCCCTCATTTATCATCTGTTGTGTAATAGCGTCTTTTCTCTTTACTTGTTGTTCTATTTGGAGCATATAAAACTGGTCTTTGGTTTCATTAAATTCTGCTAAGTGTTGTTGATACAACTGATTATTTGTACCTGAAAGTTTTTTATCTTTGCTTTGATATTCTTTTTGTCTAGCATCCGGTTTCTTTAAACGTAGTATGCCTGGAGCTTCGAAAGGATTTGGAACAGTGTTTGTAGGCATAAGGTCTAGTAAATCATCTCTAAGTGTTTCTAGCTCTTCAAAAGTCATTTCAGCAAAACTACTTTTGTTTGTAAATCCAAAAATTATTTCAAGTTGTTCTTCTATTTGTTGTTGTGCTGAGGGTAAGTTTACATAGTTTGGATTTTCTTTAGTACCAGGACCTTCACTAGATTCAATAGGACTTACCATATCTCTAAAGTTAACTCTAGCTGGTGCTAATTTATCATACTCATAAAACTTACTTGCCTCACTTGTGGTACCAAACATATCTCTTAGTTGTTTTGCTGAGGTTTTCTTTGAAGTTCTAAATATACCTGCCCCTCTGTTTCCATCGTTGCCTGTTATAAGGTCTTCAAAAATCATTACTGCTTGTAGGTATTGTTGGCCTGCTAATTTAGATTCTGCTACCGTAGCCTGCCTTTTACCCTCTCTTGGTGTTAGTGGTTCCGCTCTTGGTCTTGTTAGTGTTCTGCCTTGTTTATCTTTTTTACTAAATTCTTCAAAGTTTTGTAAAAACAATTCTTTTGATTTTTGTATAGCTGGGCTGTCTAAATCAGTTAATATAATATTTTGTTCTGACGCAACTCCTTCTGGATAATACCTAAGCTCAAAGCCCTGGTCTTTAAAAGTAGTTACTAAATCTAAAAAGGATGCGACCCTTCTAGGCCCTTCACTTTCTAACTCTGCTTGTACTCTATCTTCAGTGTATCTAGTCAAAGTCGCCATACCCTCTATCAAAACTGTAATATCCGTAGCTGCTCCAGTAGAGTTAGCTTGAGTAAATTGCAAATCTCTAGCTTTAAAGTAAAGATATTTTTTATTTTGTTTCTTGGCTCTTGCTTGCGAGTCTTTTAGTCGTTTTTTAAGTTCGAACCTAGCTGGTTGTTGTGCTTTTATATTTAACCTAGTAAGGTCTCTAAACTCCTTTGGCTCCGGCATAGTCATTACTATCACGTGCGATGGGTTAAAAGGTTTGCCTGCATATACATCGTCTAAACTTTGCACTTCTGTTATGTCTTTCGACTCATATATTTGTTCGTTTAAACTTGCGGCCCTAAAAGCAGGTAGTTCAGCGGTTCTTATAAAACGTAGATTAAAAAAACCTGGGTCTACTTCTTGTTCCTGGCCATCTTTTTTTGTAACTTTGCCCTGGGATAACAATAGTTCTCTGTAACGAATATTATAAGCTTCAACTGCACGCTGACTAAGTTCATCTTTTATTCTGTCAAACTCAGGCCTGTTATAAAAAGGTATTAGTTCTCTTAAAGCAACTAAACTTCCTTCCGTTGCTTTTTTATCTAGTACAGATTCTTTCTTTTTTGTTTCTTGATTAAATACGTTTACTGGGGCACCAATCCTAAAACCTATGCTTTCTTTGTGTTTTTCCAATGTGCCAGGTATTCTTTTTTTACCATCTTCAGTAACATAGCCTTCGTATTTTTTTAGCTCTTGTTCATAATTTTCCATCTTCTTTTTAGCTTCTGCTTTAGAAAAAGATTTAAGTTTTCTTTCACTGGGTTTTACTGGTTTTACTGGTTTTTGTACGTATCTATTTACATCAACAAAAGGATTTTCTATAGTTCCTATCCCCCCAACAGTCATAGCACCAGTTGCAAAATTTTCTACCGCTTTTGTAGTTGTCCTAGACTCTTCTCGGTAGTCTTTCATATCAAGTTTAAATGCTTTATCCCCTTCTATACCTACGCCGTAATCTTCGCGGAATGGTTTAGTTAAATTAGTACTTTTAGTTCTGCCTCGTACACCTATGTTAGGTATCATATCTACTGCAGCTTGGTCCTGTGGTAATGTTCCTAGTTCTCTATTTAATAAATTCATGCTGCTTGTTATAGAGTCTGGGTTGCCTTCCATTCTTCTACTAGATAACACTTCAGTAGTAAGATTTGAAATATCAGTTAGTATGTCCCCTACTTCTTGCGCTAAAACAAATTGTGGTGCGCCTTTTGTTTCTACTGTTTTTTTACCTTTTTGATTTGTAACAGTCCTTGTACCAGCAGTTGCAGCTTCATTTAATCTTTCAAAGAAAGCTCTTTCTTCCATAGGTAAAGATTGTATATCTGCTGCATTTTTTCTATCTCGTAGATAACCAAAAATTTGGTTGTATCTTTGTTTTTCTTGCGGACTAAAAGTAGCGCCCATAGCAGTTTTTACTCTTTTCTTAGGGTCTTGTGTAACTTTTTGGTCTAACTTTAAATCTGAAAGTTTATCTATGTCTTTAAAAGAAGATACTTCTACCTCTGCGTCTGTAGTTTTTTTAAGTTCGCCTACTGTTTTTGCTGGTTTTTCTGGAGCAACTATGTTCTTTTGTAGTTCTTTTGATTTTCTTACATAGAACTGTAGGTCATCTAAAGTAACTCCAGGTAGATTTAAGTCATTTACATCTTTACCTTGTATATATTCGTTTATAGACGCTTGTACATCTTCGTCTCCTATCTTAGCTAATCCCTGTCTTATTTCTCTTTGTGATATAGGGTCCGGGTCTGTTGTACCAAATTCTTCTGCTTCTTCGCTGGGTGTAAGTTGTTCATCTTCACCATAAAAAGCTTCTTTTATAAGTTTACCTGTTTTAGGGTCAACACCAGTAACAGTAGAATTATCTACTCCTTTCATTCTAAACTCTGCGTGTTCTGATAAAGTTTGAGTAATAATGTTATACCTTTGGTCTGGGCCTATGGGCACATCTCCTGCTATCTCTTTCATCTTAGCTTCCGCAGCTTCGTAGTCATCTGTAAGTTCATCTTTAAAAGTTTGATAATGAACAAATTCATTTGAAACACTATCAAAAATACCTACAACAGCATTATCCCCGGTACCTCGTGTTCTACTGTACCCAAGTCCTTCATCTGCCAACCACTTTTCTTGTAGAGTTGTATTGAATGGGTCTGCGCTTACTAGATTTTGAAAAATTGCAGCTTTTGATTGATTAATAGTAAAGTAAGCTCCATTTGGGGTAGCTACTTGATATACTCTGGTACCATCTTGGTATATTGTTTCTATCTCAGGTTGTGCTTCTCCGTAATTGTCTCTGCTATCTAAATCTACATATGAGCTATCTTTGTTACTACGTACATCTTTCATAAAACCAAACTGTGCAATAAGAGCTTTTGTTCTTTCTGGCATAACATTGCCTCTGGCTCTATTACCTAATCTTGTTTTAAAGTTTTTTTGTAAAGCGTCAAAAGTAAGGCCTTCATTTAGTAATGATCTAGTTTTATTTATAACACCAGAACCTGCACCTAACCCTGCACCTACGCCTACACCACCAAAGAAACCAGCAAACAAAGCTCCTAGTCTGTCAACTTTTGCCTGTGCTGCCGTGTAATCTTCATCTATTTGCATTCTTTGTTGCACGGACAATTCTTCTTGTAATCCTTCTGCTATACCTTCAGATAGAGAAGTAACGAAAGTAGCTGTCCCAACATCTTTAAAGAAAGAAGATTTGTTTATAGTCTTCATTCTAAACGCGTCTGACTGGCTAGTTACAATTTTAGGTCTACGTCTTAAGTTTTTAAGTAGCGACCCTGCAACTGTTGCCTCTGCAGCTAAACCTATAGTACCGAATACTTGCCCCTGTGCTAAAGAACGTAGAGCGTTAGCAGTGCTAGCTGTGTCATATTCTGCGTAATCCCCAAAAGCTATACCAGTTCCTACTCTCTGTTCTTGTGAATATGCACCTAACACAGCACCTCTGGCAAAGTTTCTATTTATTAAACTGCCACGTAAACCGGCGTATATATCTTCTAAATCAGCTAAATCATCTCCGTCAAGTATGTATCTTGGTTTAGCGCCCTGCTTGGCTAAGTTAGCGTTTACATACGCTTTCTTAAATAGATTTTCTATTTGTTGCGGGGTCATGTTTGGTCTTCTACGTCTTAAACGATCAAAGGTTCGGTCTTTTAGTACTTTTTTAACGCCTGCTTTTGCACTTTGCCCAACTCCAAAACGTGCCGCTCCATATCCAGCTACCATAGGTCCCGTAGCAGTACCACCAGAAAGAATAGTCCCTCCCGCTACAACACCACCTACTACTACAGCTTCCGCTAAACTTGCAGCAAGGGATGGTATAAATTGACCTGTAGCAGAAGCTATCTGGTTAAAAAACCCCCTGGCCGAAGGGTTGGTCATTAGAGCATCTTCAAAACTATCTGCGCCAGCCATGGCAATGCTTGACCTTTTTTCAAACTCGTCAGCATCTCCTAGCAACTGTGCTGCTCGGGTATCATCTCCACGAAGAGTAGCTATAGCTGCACGAAAGTTTCTATTTTGGGCTTGTAGGTTATAAGCCCCAGACTCTACCCCGGCACGAAAATTTTCGCCCATGGTTTCTTTTTTATCTATGTAAGCAGGACCATACGCAGCCATAGGGTCCATGTTGGCTTGGACTAATTCTGGGTCTACTTGGCCGCCGGTTTCAGTTTTTAACCTTCCTATAAGTCTTGAATCTACTGCCATTATCTTTCACTAGCAAACAACTGTAATAATACAAACGCTCTAGTATCACCACCAAAAGCATCTGTTAAATCTCTACCGGATATAACTTTACCTTCAATTTGTCCAGTAGAGTCTGTAAAGAAACCTTCTGCTATTTGTTGTTCTGGTTTGCCGTCTGGTCCTAAAATAAACCTTCCAGTTTCAGGGTCTCTTCTACCAGTTGGTTCTAATCTTATTTTAAAACCACCTAATGGAGCAACACCCTCTTGGAAGTTTCCTCCTGGATCACTAAGACCAAGTACTCTTTGCAGGAAGTTTCTATCATCAATTCCTTGACTTAAGGCTAATTGATGCAAATGCATGCCATATAATATTTGCATTTGTCCTAAAACTTCTGGGCTATTTCTATATTGCTCAGGTGCATTCATGTACGTATTAAAAATGGTTTGAGACCTGACTGCAGCTTCTGGGTTAGCTGCAAAGTTTACATTTTTCATATCTATATTGCCGTCTGTATTTCGCGCATAAAGCAATTTACTTAATTCTATTATTTCTTTTCCTAGGCTGTCATTAAAACTTGTAAAATCTGTTTGTGCTTTTTGTCTATTTACTTCTCGGTTGTTAAGTATGGTTGCTTTTATACGTTGTTCTGCTTCTTGTGCGCTTCTGTTAAAAGTATTTTGTTGCAGTGCAGTTATATCTCTGCCACCTCGCAATATAAAATTTAAATTTTTATCTACAGCTTCATAAAATCCGTCTTTGCCAGCACCCCCACCTTCAGCAAAAGCCATAGCTGAAGCAAGTTCATAAGCGTTTATATCGTGTTTTGGGTCATACCTATCAACACGTACTAAATCTACAGGGTCTTCGATTCTTAATAAAGGGTCATTTAGTAGAGCTTGAACTTTACTTAAAACATTACCGTCTCGCGCCATTCTAAGTATTTCGTCATAGTTTGTATCAATAAATTGTTTTAGTTCCTCTGGATCAGAATCGTAGTCTGGAAACTGAAGGGTATTACCTGTAGCCGCAACTTCGACGGTGGTGTCTTTGCCCTGGTCTCTTGGTCCTTGTCCGATTGGGTCAAGACCTAACTGTACTCTCTGTATATATTTAAGTGGGTTTTCTTTCAAAGCACGTACATGCGCAGGTGATCTAAGAGATTTTTGTATTACACCTTTGCCTTCTGTATCGTAATACTGCATAAGTTTTTCAGATTGTTCAACTTGGGCTTCGCTTAAATTTTGATCTGATAATTTGTCTCTTAGGCCTGGAACTCTAACTGATGAGTAGCCGCCTGATAGAGGTGCAGCATTACCCATGCTACGAAGGGATGTACCGGAAGAGCTATAGTTTGAACCGTACCCATAAGTTGATTGACCAAAGCCGCTGTCGTCGGGTACTCTTTTTTGATACCCATCAAAAAATTGATCTAAGCTAGACATAGCATCTTCTACAGTTCTGCCGGCGACTTCTTTTGACCTTGAATTAATTAAGTCTCTTTCATTTTGTGTGTAACTATTCCATTGCTCACTTGATAGGCCAAATGGGTGCTCTGTGTTTCCTTCTACATAATCAGGAAAAGCTAGTTCTAAGTTATTTAACTGTGGGTTTCTGTCCTTCCAGGAATCCATGTTCCAACCAAAACCAAGAAACTCATTTATATCGCCTTGTGGGTTACTAATTTTGTCTATAGCAGTTGTTCTTTGGTCTTCTGATATCTCAGCATCTTTGTCTTTAATATCAAATGGGGAGTCAATATCTAAAGTGTCATTAATTTTATAAGGGTCTTCGTCTTCCGGTTTCTTTTGTTTAGCATCTGCTTGTTGCGCATCTCCTGCAGCAGTCATGTAACCAGATAATTCTTGGAATAAAGCTGTAACCTGTGCTAAGTCTCCGCCATTCTCTGCCACAGATTCTAGCTGACCCGCATCTGTTTTTGCATCCCCTGTAGAGTTCATTGCTAACCATTCTGCCAAATTTTCTTTACCTATGACTGCAGAAGCTATTGAACCAAGCCCTCTTTGATCAGCTCCTAATCGTTGTTTGTTTATATTTATAACTCCATTCAGCGCTGTTCGTAATCCTTCCCCATTAGCAAAACTTACTGGGTCTAGAGGGTCAGAAGTTCTAAATTTAGTGAGTGGGGCTAAAATACCATCTTCGCGCCTCATAACAAGGCTTAGGTTTCCACTTGAGTCAATTACAAATTTTTCTGGTTTAGCTCTTTTTCTTTCCTTTTTTTCTCGTCTACCTTCACCTGCTTCTTCATAATTACTAAAGATAGCACTAGAGCCTAACATCTCCATTACTAACTCATTGTTCTTTATGCCATAAGTACCATCTTCGTTTTTTACCAAACCTTGACTTGCTTCCATATCAATATTGCCGTTGTCACCCATAACTATACCGGTCATTTCTGTAAAGTTACTTTCGTCTATATTAAGGAATTTTTCGTCAGCTGCGTCCCCCACATTACCATCAATGTATTGTGCTATTTTTTCAAAGTTAAGAACCCTGGCATCCTGAGACCTTTCTATATTGGCATCTATTAGAGTATTAGCTCGGTTTAAATCTGATAAGCTGTAAGACATACTACACCATAAACGCCGCTAGTATTGACGCTCCCATACCCATCATTGAAGACGAATAATTAGCTTTAGCTTGTTTATACGCCCCTCTTCTTTGCACTGCTCCTTGGGCAGCTGTGCCTAGTCCTTCTAAAGCTCTAGTATTTACGCCTTGTCCAATACCTATAAGTTCTTGCATTAAGGCTTGGTTAACTTCTCTTTGTCTGACTCTTGCATTGTTAACTGTGTTTGCCGTAGCTAACTGGCTACCACGTTGCGATGCTCTTTGTTGTTCTTGTAGTTGCGCAGCAGATAAACCAGCGCCACCATATCTTTCTAAGTTTCTTTGTTGTACACCCTCAGCTATTTGTGCTTGGGTAGCCGCATTCTCTCTAGACCTATCTATAAGGCTAGTGTCATTTGTCATGTTTAATAGTTTTTTCTCAAATTCTCTAAAATTACCTATGTAATCGTTGTAATCTTGCCTAAGAATACTTGCATAAGTTTTATCGGGGTCAGCAGAACTAGCGTTATTTGTAGCCTCTTGTGCGTAATCCCGCGCTATTTTTACCCCATAATCTAAACCTATCATCCTGTAAATGGCCCTCCAAAGAATGCGCCAGCTGCGCTGTCTCTTACTTTTAAGAGGTCCTTATCGTCTACCCCTTTAGCTGTTGCATCTAAATTAGCTATTTTAGCAGCACGATATTGTCTTACGTTTTCCCCACCCTGTTTAGCTAAAATAGTACCCGCACTGATTAACCCTTGTGTTCGTGTTTGTTTAGCAGCTGCTTTGTTTAACGTGTCCGTAGTAGCAATCCTAGAAGCTTGAGATAATCCACTTGCAGTAGTAGACGCCATTTGGTTAGCCATTTTTATACCTGATACTTGATCAGACCTTGCAGCAGTCAAACCCTGGGCTGTGCCTTGTAGTTGTTGTGCAGCTGCAGCAGATGTTAAATCAGCTTGTGCATCTACTGACATCATTGCCCGTCTATTTGGGTTGCCAGTAAGTGTTTGGTAAGTATCAGCTTGTGCTCTACCTTCAGCTACATTAATTAGAGCGCCTTCATCCCTGAAGCTTTGCTCTGTAAATTCTTTTAGTTTAGGTAAGTAGTTTTCCCTATAAAATTGTTTATCCTGCATGGCTATAGCAGCATTAGTTTTTTCTACTTCACTGGCCTTATAATCAGGTGCTTTTGGTTTACTCAACTTCTCTCCTGTAAATTCGTGTGTCTAAATTCCATCCGTTCTTAGTTGCGTACGATTCAAACCCAGGAACGTTAGACTGCGCTTCTATGTACTTGCAATTAAAACTTTTAGCCACTCTTTCTATCCATTTTTCATGGGCTATCCACTGATGCCCGCCTATTTCATAAGTATACGCTATCCACATATACAATGTCTTGTCTTTTGTATACCTATCTAACTGCAGGGTAAATATTAAAAACCCGGCTGGTGAGGTAAACAAAAACGCATTTTCATTTACACAATCACTGTATACGTCTTCAGGAATGAAAGTTAACTGCGGGTTGTCTTCTAATATCTTTTCTATGCCTGGTCTTACTTTGTTCCACGTGGAACGTATGTCGGTAAGCACGGGCTCAACAAAGTCATTAGTAGTCAATCTCCTTTCCATATCTTCCATAGCGCCTCCTTGGCCTTCCTATTCCTTTGTACTTAACTGCTCTCTTTACTCCAAGGTCTCCGCCTCTTGCTTTTAGTTCTGCTTGGGTAATTTCATTATTAAACTGTGCTAAATATTCTCTAGCTGCTGCTACGTCTGTCCATTCTCTGCTTGGCATACGTAATAATCTATATAAAGCGCCATATATAATTGCATCTCTGTATTGGTTAGAGATTGTAGTGTCTATATTATTTGAAGTCCTACTAGGTTTTAATGCCACACTAGCAATAACTTGTCTTGCCCCACTGGGCACAGGCACTATCCAAAAAGTAGTTGGTGTTTTTTGCAAATACACATGAGGATTGCCAGTTCTATCTCTCCAGTCTGGGTAATTTAACTCTAGGCTACGTGGGCTGATAGGGTCCATATCGTTCCCATCTTCTGTCATATATAAAACTTGATGGACTTCCGTGCCGGTTGGTATTTCAAAATCGTACTCATACACACCAGAAATGGTGGTAAATGGGTCCATATCTAATACATAAGCTTTTGATCTTTCACAAAACTCAATAGTAGCAGATCGTATGTTTTGCTCGACAAGACTGTCGGGGCACATAGGCACGTATGGTAAAACTTCTTTTACTAAAGAAGAATACGCTGCCATAGTTATCTACCTTGTGCTTGCGGCGGTACAGGTATGGTTGGGGCTGCAGCACCTATATTTGCAGTTCTATCGTTGTTTGGGCTAACTAGTTCTTGCGCCTGCGAACCCTGTCCAATGCAATTTAAGAATAACTGATAGTGCGTTCCAGCACGCTGTGCGTTACCTGCATACTCAGAATCTTTTTGGTAAGCTCTAAATAACACATAATCCACAATAGCATTTGCATATATATCATCTACAGAAATAGTAGCTGAAGTATTTGCCAAGTCAGTTGGTGAATTAGAAAACACAATTTCTACGTACGCATTTCCGGCTACGCCTGGATACACGTAAAAGTTTCTTGGGTCATCTTCATCAAATATATAGTGTTTAACTACCGTTCCATGAGCTGCATCTCCAGCTACAGTTGGATCATTCCAATCTGGCTCTTGAGTATTAAGGATATCTACATTTACAATCCTAACTGCTCTTTTACCTGTAGCACCACCAGAAGCATCAGACATGTTTCTAGTTACTTTAATTAACCGTAAACCCCCACTTGGCAGTGTTTGTTTTGTACCCGTGACTAATTGCACATTAGAAGTAGTCGCCGAAGACTCCGGTCTGTAGTTAACAATTTCTCTTTGCGCATCGTTTACGAACCTTAGCAATTCTGCTTCTGGCCATCTAACGCTTGTGTTGTCTTGTAAGATATCTTTTATTCGTGCTAATAAATTAGCTCCTGTCAGTGTCCCTGCCATAATATTACTCCGCTGCTTTTAATTCCTCTATTAAATCTGATTTCTTTTTGCGTCTGTCAAGTTCAATACCTAAAGTACGTCCGTGTTCCTCAAGTTGTACTTTAGTCATAGCATCATAGTCTACTTCAACAACATCCTCTACTATCACTTCTTCAACGACTTCTTCAACAACTTTTTTAGCTGCTTTAGCTTCTTTAACTTCTGTACAGCCCGCTTGTAAACATAACAATCCTAAGTCATGTCCAACTTGTCTTGGTTCTCCAGCTTTTAAATGTATAACTGCGCCCCAAGTTGAAGCTACTGATTTATCTTCTTCTGATATTATCCACATAATTTTACTCCTTAAATATGGGTGGCCATTAGTGACCACCCATAAAATATACCACAATTAGTATGCAACATCTAACGCAATAACACCAAAGTCTTCATCCTGACCTGTTACGTCTGAATGATACTTAGGCTTCTTGAGTCCAAATATTTTACCAATTGAAATACCATTTTGGTTTCCATAGTCGAATGTGTCTTCAACTATTTCAGGGATACCAATATCAGCCATAGCTAATGCTTGCGCACCTGCAAATATACATCTTGAATAGTTTACATCCGCATTTGCACCGCCTTTATAACCAGCAGCTCCTGCATTTGATGATGTACCAGATGTAGCACCACTTGTATTAAACACGTGTCTAAACTCGTGGATCATAATGCCATCAACCATTAGACTTGATGAGCCAGAGAACAAGCTTGATTGCGGTCCTCTAACACCAGCTTGCCTTACGTTAGCAAGGAAATCTGAGTCAAGTTTAAGGTCAGCCATAACTTGCGGAGTTACGAAAAGATGGAATGTCTCATCGTTACCTGCGCCTCTTAGGCCTCTGATGTATTGATCTTTAGCATATGCTTTTAGATCAACGATAGTTTTATAGCTAAGTTTGTCAGCTGCTTCTAAAGCAGTAACATCACCAGCTACAAGACCACTAGTTGCATCCACTCTCTTATGTCTATTAGAGGTTGGCGCACTTACAGCACTTGAAAACTCTAAGTCGTTTAGGTTTTGCCCTGAGTTCATTGATGGTCTTAACGCACCATTGTTCTTAAGGTTATACCCTATACCACTCATAGTAAGGAATGCTAATTGGTCCATTCTGTCAGCCATTGCATATGCAAGTGCATCTCTTGAATGTTCCCTAAAGTTCACAACTGATTTTTGATCAGCCAGTCTACCAGACAGTCTGTTCGCAAATCTTAGTTGGTCAATTGTTACGACGATGTCAAAAGCTCTTAATGCCTCTTCGTTACCTTCTAGGGTGTTGTCTCCAACGATACCGTCACCTGTCATGTCAGCTAAAAGAGTTAATACTGCTCTAGCTCCCTTTTCAGATTGGGTAAGTTCAGAAATTCTCTGAACCATTGCGTTTGAACCCGCACCCGCGAATTGGTTAACGAAAGACATGTTTCTAGCGACACGCCAAAAATCACGAGACCAGATGGTTAATTGTTCACTGGTCAACGCAGCAAAGTTTGTATTTGCCATGATAATGTCTCCATTAATTAAAAATTATTAACCAGTCGACTTATTGGAGCGACTTTTATCCGTGTACCCTTTTTCGTTGGGGTGACGGTTTCGTTTTTTTAACAGGTTACGAACCCGACCAGTTTTACGCCTTGTGGTTGGCGAGAAACGATTTTTTACAGGACCGACCCTGGCAAGATATCGCTCTTGCGTGCGAACTTATTTAATTTATACCACAGTTTATCCGAAATCTCCACGCATTCTTCGTAAAGTTTCAGCGGGTAATGCATCAAAATCATCTACGGACATACTATTTACATCTACTTTTTTGTCCACTTTGTTTTTACCTTTCATAGTTGGTGGCTGTTTTTCAGCTGCCTCTATTTTCTTTTTAGTATTTGCTATCTTCTTTTTTTGCACTATTTCTTTCTGCACTGGGTCTACTCCTTGTGGCGCATTACCCATTATTAAATCTACAGATTTCTGTAGTGCATCTGACCCAGTGTACCCTTGGATCATAAAAGCATCTCTTAGCTCTAACACTGAATTAGTTTTATCTTGATTAAAGTTTGGGTTAGCTTGGTTAAGCTCTGGGTAAATAGATTCAAGTTGTGTAGCTTTTGTTTGTAAGTCTACTTGTTCTTGGTTTTGCGTAACAGTCTGTCCCATCTTAGCTTGCATCTCAAACATCATTTGTTGTTTCTCAGCTTCTCTAATGTCTTTTCTCAACTGTGTAGCTTTTTCAGATTCACCTTCCATTAAAAGAGTTTGATACTCTACTTCTTTAGCGTCAAAGTCAAAGTTTGGAGCTTCTTTTACATCTTCTATTTTAGGTGCTAAAGCGTCGTCAAGTTGTTTTTGTAAAGCTTTTTGTTTTTGTAAAACTTCATCAAACCTAGATTTAGGTATCATAGGTTCTTTTGCTTCATCAACTCCTGCTTGTACGTCTCCCTCAGGTTGTTGTGTATCTCGTGCATCTTCTGCCAATACGCTTTCTTGTTCTGAATCTTCTGAGTCTTCGCTTGTATCTTCAGCGACTTCCTCTTCTGTTTCCTCTTCAAGCTCTTCAGATGGTTCTTCTTCAGTTTCGAGTTCATCTTTTTCTTCCTCCTGAGTATCTTCAAAATTCATATCGACTTCGAAATCTTTTCCCGCTTCTTCTTCTGGGACTGGGTCAGCTCCTGGCATGACAGCCAGTTCTACATTATCTTCAGTATTAGTATTATCTTTCTTAGCCATTATTCGGTACCTCCTGTTTTGTCTAAGTTTTTCATTGCTTCAGTAGCCATCTTAGCTGCCGCCGCGGTGTCGCTTTGTTCCTTACGCATGTTATTAGTTAGTTCTGATAACCTTTCACGTAGTTCCAACTCTTCACGTTTAGATTGTAGTTTACTTTGCATATCAGCAAGTTTCAACTGCGGTTCACTTCCTACTGCTTCGGTCTTCGCTGCGTTTAGTGCGGCAGACGTTTGTAGGTTAGCAACTTCAGCTTCTAACTTAGCTATTTCAAGCTGCGTACTTCTGATTTGTGCTTCCATTTGGAATTTCTGCATTTCTATTTGTTCTGGTGTTGGTTCAGCTGTACCTTCTTGTTGTCTAATTCTATCAGCCACATCAGCTTTACGTGATAAGTGTGAGTATTCTACTATCATGTCGTTTGGTATTGGCACTCCAGCTTGGCGTAACGCAATAGCTTCAGCGAATTGCATTTCGTCAAAGTTGTCTCTGGCAGGCGCAGTAGTTACTACTACATCATATTCCCCAACTGTTAAATCATTTATGATTTGGCCTTCTGGTGTCATTTGGTTAACACGTAATGGTTTTCTAGGTTTATAAGGATCAGATTCATCTGTAATTTGTAAAACTCTTTCTTCTGTGTAATAGGCTTGTACTAATTTTAAAATAGCCTCTGCTAAATACTGTCTAGTTTTAGCTAAGTTAGTTAGAGGTACTTGTAACATAGTAGAGCCTCTATTTTGTTTTTGTTGTATCGCAACGCCAGAAACTTCAGGGCTATCTTGGCCTAACATAGCATCAGTAATACCACTAATTTCTTTTATGTTTCTTGATGCTTTGGCTCCTAACTTGTCTAAGCCAGTAGGTATTTGGTTAGCTCCTATTTTGGCTGGGGGTGTAGAGCCACGGTTAAACTCTAGTACGAGGCCAGTTTCTGCACCATGCTCTTCCAAGTCATCTGCTGTCATACCGGATAGAGACCCGGACTCTACAATCCAACCACTGTTTGCCGTGGTGTTTACTATGTGCAGTTCTTGAGAAGTTATTTTATTTAACTGTTCTTGTGGTGATAATAAGTTTCGTACCATGCCGAACGGTTTGCCCCGCCTAAAGTACGGAAAGTAAGGCACGATTGTGAATTGTGAATAAGGAGACCAGTCATCGAACAAAACTACAGTGTCTGCTGTCACAGTCCAACGGACCTTTCGCATGGTCTTGGTCATAATATCTAGCCCAAAATCATCTGCGAATGATTCTCTTTTTTTCTTAGTCCAATTATAAGGGACCTCGCGCATGTCACCAGTAACAGGGTCTACATAAAACATACACTCTTTTAGTTTATAATACTGTCTTTCGACAACTCTAATAGACCTAAGTAAACGTGCGTTCTCAGGATCACCTGGAAATTGTTGTCCGTAATTGTATTCATCTGTGTCGCCATACCTTTCTTCTTCAAATTCCATAGAATCTGCACCAAGTGTTGTGCCAGTTTCGGCCAAGAACCTAAGCTTATCTGCTTTGGCTTGTCCGTACACCTCATCTATTTCATCTATACTCATCCACTTAGTTTCAAATATTTCATTCCAAGTTCTTGGATCATAATGTTTTGCGTCGGGGTCAATAAGAATATCTATTGGGTCTTTTGCTTCTATTTTTACTTCGCCTTGTACGTGATCAGAAAAATCAATACGCACATCAAAGTAGCCTCTGTCTTGTATAAGACCATCAGAAAATACTTGGGCTTCTACCCATTCTAGTTTGTTATTGTCAGAAATTTGTTGATAAACTTTTGTTAATACGTCAGCTACATCTTGGTTACCGCCACCCCTGGGTTTAAATTGGATGTCTGCTTTTTTCGTGCTTTGCTCTCCGAGCACTGCATTGATTGTAGGTAAAATTGTGTTGATGGTTAAAGCGGGTCTGCCCTGGTCGTCAAGTTGTTGCATGTCAAACTCATCCCACTGGTCACCTCTATAGTACATGTCGCATTTTTTAGCCATATGTACATAATCATCATGGCCACTGTCGCGGGCTCTTGTATAACAGTCCCACTGTTGTTTTGCCAGAATTAGTTCTTCTGCGTCTTTAACTTTCTTACTTGGTTTTTTACTATATGCCATATTACGCACTCATCGCCGATTTTTTCTTGTCGGCTTTTGCTATATATCTTAACCTATCTCGCCAAGAAGGTATATGTTCAGGCGCTTCATAAAAAGTAGCATATTCTGTCATCATCAAACCCACCCAGGCAAGTGCATCAACCTGATCATCATGCACGCCGTTAGGAAAACGCAAAAGTTCAGCCACCAACGTGCTAGTCCAGGCGGCATCTTCAGGGACAAAAACTCTACCCTGTTGCATTCTAC
>Ga0209503_10000629_pt1 | contig 20349 bp, 14 predicted proteins | sample SouAtlMetagenome_2_FD_187448 | JGI IMG/M metagenome (GOLD analysis project Ga0209503, IMG submission 187448) | Marine eukaryotic phytoplankton communities from Atlantic Ocean - South Atlantic ANT15 Metagenome (SPAdes) (version 2) | ecosystem: Environmental > Aquatic > Marine > Oceanic | place... | reverse complement strand
TCCTAGAGCAGCTCACAACTACGCCGTTTGCGTCATCGTCTTTCTATATGATCCGCTGGGAAGCAGGCCAAAAATCATTGTCTCCCTCCTATCATTCAATTTAGTGCTCGACGTATAATCCATTTTCGCCTGTTTATTTTTACTTCCGGGATTATCTTGTGACCTTAGTCCATTCCAATCCATCTATCAATATCCGTTCTCGTACTGAAAATAGGTCCCAAATAATATTCAAGCTTCAAAAATGTGTTCACCTGAATATGATGTGCGGCACTAGATCGTTTTGACATCAATACCTGTATGTCTGTCAACGGTAAAGCTATTCTTGTAGTTCATAGAAAGTAGTATGTCATTGCAAAAAGCATCCATGGATAGAAAGAAACCAGTCGATGCATGCATGAATATTCATTGCATCGCAAATGACAATTGCCAAAAATCGATATCGGTCTCTCGGCGGCCAGGCTCTATTGAACATTCTTGAGGAAACAATTGTTCTTGAAAACACAAATCATTGGAGAATATTCTACCTTCGCATCGTGCGTTTGGTACTGATACTTCGCAAATAGTTGAAGTTCTACAAAATCATGCTAAATGCGTCCGCCTTCCAGCAAATATGGATAGAAACTATCACTTCGTTTCGGCAAGCGTTCATAGAACCCGATCGAGAAGGAAATCTGCAAACTCTTTTTCGGTTATGCTTTTCACTTCGGGATAGGCATACCGATACTTTTCATATGATTGCGAAGCGCTGGCTGCCGTCAGGTATGGAAGTAAAAATAGGGCGAGCAAGTGTTTACAGACCGGTGGGCCGTCGTGACAAGCCTCGTCGTTTGTGTTAGGGACGACGCTTGAATTGCTCAAAGTCGAGGCCAATACCGCTGCCTTTTTGGTTGACTTTTCCAAAAAGGATCGACAGCTGCAGTATCGAAGAGGTGGCACGAATCGCGAGCTTTGTGATGGCGATAAGAGGCACAAATAATGCTCACCATCATGGCGGTTATTTATACTATTCGATTCGATGTACGCCGATGACGACCTGATCAGATGTACGGAGCGTCCCGATGGCGCTACCAGCTTTGTGATGAGTGATCGGCGGGAGTCCACGATTGTCAATGCTGCCATCAACGGCTTTTGACCGAACAAAAATTCAGCCACGGAGAGCAACTCATCGACATCGATTTTCTTTGAAGAATCATTGTTTGCATTGGATTTATTTCCGAGAGTGTCATTCGATAGGCAATACAACTCAAGCTGCGCAAGAGGATCTTCGCCACCTCCAGAAAACAAGGTCGGTTTCACCACCGGATCGGGGGCAATCCAATCAGTCTGATTGTTTTGATCGGTACTAGAATTATTAATTTTTTCATTTTCCTTGTTTGCGGCCTCTGTGGCATCACATCCTCTATTGCGTTTCAACGCCATCCCGGAGCGAAATTTGAGATGGGATCGCCCTGTATTCTTATTGCTTCTTAATGCGGTTGAGTACCAATGCTCTTTGGTTCGAGTAAAAAACGATCAGAAACGAATTATTTTGATGTCGTGAAAATGGCCGTGCTGGTGCGCAGCAGAGAGATTTTTGAGGCGCGCCTCCGAATGCTGGCTCAAAGCCAAACAGCACCCACTGCCAAACCTGCAAGGAGACCAGCAGGAGTGACAAAGAGGAGACCGCAGAAGCCCCTGGTAGCCTGGCGGAGCGGAGGCTCCCAGGTGGCGGCGCTTGCAGACGAGCAGCGTGAGCACGCTGGCAAGAAGTCGCTGCTGCTGGGCCTCTGGGCAGGGTGAGGTAGCTCCCTCGCCCTGCTCTGCCCTTGGCACAAACCCACAACTTGCCTGTGTTGGGGTGAAGGGGGAGGGCATCCCGGACCAAGCTCCCATTGAGGTGTCTGCGTGACTCAACAGGCCCAGCTCTGGGAGCCAGAGGCCCACCCCCAGGCTGTCTGGGAGCCCCTCTGCTGATGATGAGTGAGCAGGCAAGCCAAGGCCTGTTGCCAGCAAATAATTGCCACAGCTTCTCTTTCCTATGGCCTCCACTTGCCTGCCAGAATTCACTACCCACCAGCCTCACAACTTGCCATGGCACAGTACTGGGAGAACTCTTACATTAGCTGCTCTGTGCACTCACTACGTCATAACAAGTATTTCAAATATAAATTGTCTATGATTAATTGCATTCACTCATCATGAATTCAATCCGTGTTTTCTAAGATCCAATCAAAGGTTTCAATCAGTGTAGCAGTAGCTACTCTAGCTATGATTTTACACCTATCACAATGGGTTCACGTGAATGCTCTTCGTTCAATTGGCCAGCTCGAGAATGGTCGTCGAAGTCATCGGATTCGCAACACGAGGTTTCATCCTCGGTTTCCTCCTCGTCGCTGTCACTGTCAAACATGAATGCATCGTATTGGTTGGCTAGGATCGTTCGTCGTAACCACCGACGAACATTCATTTTATCGGAGATGACATAAGCTGCCCGACGCATACCCATCAGATTGCCGGCATCCGGTCCCACCTGGAGGGCCGACATAGCACCAATCACAAAGATCTCACTATCCTCAGACCATCGCAGATCTTGTGTCACGTCGGGGAAACCGCCGTGCACCGAGATTGGAAACTTTTCCAAAACTTTTCTATAAAAGGGATTGGCGGTGCAGTCGGGAGTAATGCCCGTTGCCAGAATGACACGATCGAACAGAGTCGTCTGGCCCTCAAATTGGATACAAATCTTTCCCTCGGTGTTGATATCAGTCGTCTCTTCATTGTTGCTGCATGTCTGTTCGACCTCACCGACCCAGCGTTGCAATCGTTTCCCCTCGTGCTTGCGAATGCGTTCCATATACATTGCAGGAATGCTGCCACCGTTGCGAACATCTTTGAGCTGCTGCAGTCGGTTTTCTATCGTTTCTTGATAGAACTTGGCAAGACATTCCGCCGTCTTGCGCTTGTCAAACCACTCCACAGGTACATCGAAATGCTTCTCGTGAAGAGGACGACGGCTGCACAAGACACAGGTATTGCCCTCTTCTACGACTCGGAGTGCCACCTGAGCGGCAGTGAGACCTCCTCCGACGACCAAGACATGCTGCGAGCTGTTATTTGATTTTCGTGAAAAGGTAAAGGCCTCCGGATCCTTCCAGCAGACAGTAGGGCACGAACTCAAGCCCTTTGGGATCACCGGTTTCCCTAACATGCCTAATGCAAGGATTACCCGACTGGCAACCACCAAGTGCTGCTTTCCGGACAAGTCTGTCCAGCAAATTTCATAGCCATTCTTCCCCGCTTTGGTAAGGTCTGATGCGTGACCCTGGAAGTAAGTGTGTTTCAGGTTTTGGCACAGATCGTCGCAGAAATCTTCAAAGAGTGGCGTCGAGGGAAGATCCCACATGCCCGTGTTTGTCTCGCGTCCGAGTCCCGAGAGCACCTTCATTTTCCCGCAATTCGTTTTGAAAAGCTCCTTTTTGACGCGGTCATGGTTGTTGGCGTAAGTCATAAGCGCCCTCCGATCAAACATGTTTGGATGGGCGAGGGCCGACGAACGGAGGTGTTTGATGCGGAGTTGATCAAAATTCGACTTCCAGGAAGACATCCACTCTGGATTCGGATCCACAACACACACCTTGAGTTTGCGGTGGTGTTTATGGTGGATCCTCGCAGCGCGCTCGGCCTGAATTTCCGTCAAATGGTCAAGCGAATAGGGTTCCTGAGTGGCTGAAACACAGGCCAAACCAGCGGGGCCGGCTCCAACAACGCACACATCGTAACTCTTTGTTGCGGGGGACATGATCTATGATTTTGTTCTCGCGGTCATGCTGTGATGATGTCCTCACAATCGAAGAGGAAAACAAAGGGAGAAGATCGGATGACGCAATCTCCATACATTTTTAATTAACAAAGTTTAGGCTTTTTTGTAGCCTAAACTTTGTTTCCAACAAAGCCTACGGTATTCACACTTCAAAGCTCGTGATTGGATTAGTCACGAATCGCATTAAATTTGTTATCCGATGTGGGATACCGTACATTCTTCATCCCGTTTGAACTGCTGCATCGCGATTTGATTCGTTCCTGAACAGATGGCATCAAGCGAGAGAATATCTAAATTTATCCAGAGGAGAAGAACCCATCAATGGAAAGAATTTCGTTGACATGAGACAGATAAACTCTCAATGACATTCCGATGGGAGTACCAGTATTGTATGGTTCTCTTCTACATTTAAAAAAGTACGCCATGCAAAGAGAAGAATCATCAATCTGGAAAGAATTGCGTTGACATGAGACAGATGAACTCTGTATCATTCCGATGGAAGTGCTGAATGCGGTTCTCTTCTACATTAAAAAGTCAAATTAAATTAATCTTCTCTGGCATAATCTTCATTTCGGAGTAATTCTGAGCTGCAAGCTCCCTTGCGAAACCAGGCCATCCCACTCGAGAGCCTTTGCATTCAACCTTCTATCGAACAATGACATCCATAATGGCATCTCAAAACGTCAAAACTTACACTATCGATCATTGCGATGAAGAGTGTTGTCCGATTTGTTACGAGCCGTTCATGCAATCTGTCGATTCGGCATCGGTCGAAGCATCAATGACAAGAGAAGAAGACTGCAGTGGAGACGCAACCATAACTACCGAAGATTGTAGCTCCTGCGATGCTGATACGAAAAACAATACTAATGAGAGCAGAAATTGCGCCCTTCATATGTCACTTGAAAGAGTGATTATCCCCGGGTGTGGGCACGAATTTTGTTTAGGGTGCCTCAAAGAGCATTGTTCGTTCGCTATCTCAATCCGGGATCTACCCATACGCTGCCCGAGATTCCGGGGTGACGATTCTAGTCGACCTTGTTCAGCGATTCTTCCGATGGATCTCGTTGAAAAATGCTTGCTGGCCTTGGATGCAACCAACCCCGATTGGACAAAGTTTCAGCGCCTCCACCGTATGGCGAAGGATCCATCGTTGATTCCTTGCACGCGCTGCGACGAACTCATATCGCCTAGGATACGTTCAACACAAGAGGGCGGCGACAACGCAATGAACGATCCGAACCGAATCCAATGTCCGAAGTGTCAACACGTCTTTTGTCAAATTTATGGAGACGACCATCTCGTACCAAATTGTTCTAATGGCACCCCTCGTGGCGACGATCCTTCAGAGATAGCTATTCTGGAGCTTTGTAAACCCTGTAGCCACTGCGGTGTTCCAATCTTCAAGGAAAAGGGCTGCAACCATGTGATATGTCCAATTTGTAAGAACGATATGTGTTTCCGATGCGGGGCCCACGAATATCTTGAAACCAATGGAACGTCGGTTCGGAGTTGCAAAAAGTGCAATGGGCACTGGGTCGACCATCGATTTCTCTTGAAGCATCGACTACTTGTTGTGGCAAAGCTACCGATGATGCTTCCGATTTATATCGCCTACTTTGTTATGTCGTTAGGCCTGATGGTGACAACCCTAGGTTGTTTCTGTTGTTTGGGATGCGGTGTGCGATGCAAGAAAAAGTCAGGTACAATGACGACATCATTGGAGAATCCTCCCACAAAACAGCAGTGTTGTGACGGATGCACAACAAAAATGGTCTTTATGCCTCTCATGGCGATACGGGAAGTCTTGAGATTCGTCTTGCTACCCTTTATAGACTTGTTTCGGGATTGTCTATTTCCGTGTTGTTTTTGCCACGACGCTCCACCTCTCTGCAAGGGAAGGCCCGCAGATGAAGAAGGCGACGAGGATGACGGATCCCATTACGACAATGAATCCAACATCTCACAGGGCGACGTCGAAAACCAGATTAGGGAAAATGAGAGTTGGGATAGCATCTCCACCACTTTCGACTCCGCCTCGGTTCTTGAAGCCAAAGACGGTGGCGAATAGATACTTTTCTCTATGGACTTCTTTTTGATTCTTGTCTGCTAAAATTCCCTAAACTTCCCTAACTTTCAATACTGTCGCACGTTACAATATATAGACACTAGTTACAGGACGACAACTTTGTCAATCTCAATGCACTTTTTTTCTAGCATTACTACATTTCTTCTTCGGAAATTTGTAGTAGTTCCAAAAACATGATATTTTATTTATCTTTTCTAAATTCCTTGAATCCAACAATTAAAGTGTTATCGAATTTCTTTCCTTTCTTTACCGTGCATCACTATTCATCAACAATACATAAGCCGTTCTGGAAATCGTACTTTGTGTCTTTATTTTGGCGTTGCCGGTGTTCCTACTATTTCCACTTTTCATAACCGAATTGTTCATAGTTATTTTTTATAGTTCTCGCTACTCCATAGCCGTGGGAGTCTCCATGACGCTCTGAGCGCTTGGATAAAGCCTCGATATCGTGCTCTGACGAGTCAGAACCGACAACTGTTGTTGACCATCAATTATTGCGGCTTGTGCCTCGCTCCTAAAAAAAGAATCGAGGTTGTTCGTGACAGAGACCAATAGCGTGAGAGAAATTAGTGTAATTTCAATTTGTAGAGATGGCAGATTGAGTTCATCGAAACGATTGATTCAGTTTATTTCCGCGTAGAAACTCAAGATCGACAAAATTGCAACAATAGCGATACATAGATCGAACATACCCTTCCAAGTGACGGTTCTTTTCAAATCCGCCACGAACCCGGCGTATTGCATAAGCGCGAAAGTTATAGTCGTTGAAATTTCGGGCTTCTCTCATCATCCTTCGGAATAATCCTATCGGTTTGGTCATGATCAGAATGTTTCCTCTGTGTATGTGCGTTTATGTGTTGGGTGATAGTTTCCTTCTGAATTTGGATAGCTGGAGTGGTGCTATGTTTGTTGATGTGGCATGAGGATTCTCGTTTTTCCTTTCTGTCTTCTCCCATCTTTCACATCATGTCTGTCGTCGTCCGACTTGCTATAGGGGACTATTTCTGTACAATATCATTTTTTTGACAATTCGAATTTTTTTCGATTTTACAAATGGCAAACAAAATGAAAATGACGGGAATCAGTAGCAATGCCCATCGACCGAATCGATATCTGAAAAGATGCGGAGTTGCTTCTCGCCTTTTGTTCTTTGTCTGCCGATCAACTATGGTGCTGGTAACAGCACTCGTTTTTGCAACATTTTTGGTGCACCAACATAATATATCACTATTGGCAATAAAGGATATCAATGCTCAAATCGACACGATGAATTCCGATAATATCTATCCCACTTATTCTTCCAAATCCAAAGACGTTCGTAGTATCGCAACATACGCTCCAGGTCTACGGTTACGGTACGATTGGACGAATCTTTCACCGAGCCTAGATCTCACGACCATTATTCTGAAACACCAATCCAATTGCTCCATGCCTATGTCGTCCTTTACTTATCGGAATCGTTTCGGTCTGGGAAGTGATCTTCATGTCTACAGTCGGGCTCTTCAATACGGGATCGAAACAAATCGGCGCATCCGCACGGTGGGGAATTGGACATGGATGGATCAAAATGAATGTGGGAATGTTCACCCGGGTATAGATGGAAGCGATGGCAGTGAGATCAGTGGTTTTCTAGGGTCTCCCATGAGATGCTACTTTGCATCATCCGAACTGAATTGTCCGGGAGATGTGGAATACGCCGTTACAAATCCGGGATTTGATACTGTTGGTGGTCTAAGCAAGTCGAATGGAAATTTGTTAGCTCAAAGTGGTGACTATGCATCAGCAAAAATGTTGCAAACGGCTGTTGTGGAATCACTCTTCATACGTCTTACCCCACTGGTTGTTCGAGAGGCAGAGCGTCAACTCAATCTCATCTTTGGTGGGACGGGTATGGTTCCGAAGGACTTGATAACTGTTCACATCCGATGGGGTGCGTCTGCAAATCGATGTTAGATATGTGTCTTTACAATCCATAGTCCTGACAATATATTGAGATCTAACGCATGCTGTTCATTGTTTCGGGTTTTATTTTACAGGAGATAAGGTTAAAGAATTCGAACGGGGAAATAAGCGAAAACGAATGCCTGAGATGTAGGTATTTGGTCAACGATATGCATCACTCTGTAAATGCTTTAGACATATTGTCGCTATTCTCTCGAAAGCATCTCTCAAACTTGACTTGTGATTGCCTCGTGTTTACTTTAACTTTCAGGGAAAAAGTAGTCATTTCCGACTATATTGAAGCTGTCAATAGAATCCTACATCAACGAGGTAGGAGGAATGATCCATCAAAATCGATCACTCCAATAGCCAACATATATTTGGCCACGGAGGACCCGGAGGCAGTGACAGAGTTTCGAAAAGCGCTTCCAGCTGGATGGAATTTATTTGTGGACCAATATCTTGAAGATACAAGCCGTCATCGAGTTGATGAATACAATGGAAGCCCTAAAATGGCAAAGGCTTTGAACGGAAAAGCAGGTCTCCTTGCTCTCGGTTCGATGCTGGTGGCGATGGAGGCCAATGACTTCGTGCTGACAACAAAAAGCAATTGGAGCCAGCTGATGGACGAATTAAGGCGGGCAATTTTGGATCCACGTTGTGGAAACTGTACTTCTATGATTGATTTGAGGAAACATTAATAATTTTTTGAAGTATTTTGTATTTTGTATTTTTGATGAGATCGTGACTAGAATCTTGTGACTAAATTTCAGTGTGGGACTGACTCATTTTGAGAATAATCCATCAGTTCAACCGAGCAAATTTTTATTTCATTCGCATGCTCGGTACTCGTTGATCACAATGTCTTCCTTTCTAACAAACATCTGAATCCACACCAGAATCATACCATTTAGAATAAAGGTTATGTTACGATGTCCCCTCGGTTTGGCTATTTCTCTCTTTTAGTTCTCATTGCAACGATAGCCACGAATGACGCATTCCCTTTTGCGGCAGATTTAAAGGCAAAAGCCAAGGCGAACCTAATCGAAAAGGTTGAATCGGGGGCCTCTAATGACCAAGTCCTTCAAGCTGTTCGAGAGGTCGAGAAATTTTCTTTCTTAGGCGGTGCAAACCTGGAAAACCCACTTCTTCCGGGCAACTGGCTGATGGTTTGGACTACAAGTAATAGCATTGCCGGAAAAACTCGCCCAAAGTTTTTCCAGACGAATACACCCCCAGAGCAGCTCATTGATGTGGAAAATGGCAGAGCTGTCAATGCAGAGAATGTCCTTGGTATTCGAAATTCCGTCCGGGCGGATATTTCACCTCTCACAAAGAGCAAGGTCAAGGTACAATTCAAAGAATTTTCGATTGGCCCCATTAGCTACAAACCCGATGACGATAAATTCAAGGGAGAACTTTCCGTGACCTACCTCGACGAGGACATGCGTATAAGTCGTGGAGATAAGGGAAATGCGTTTGTGCTATTGCGGGAGTCAACTCAACGAGAAAACGCAGATCGAATATGGAAAGGCTGGAAAAGGAGCTGGCAAAATTAGGGAAAAACGATTTGAGGAAATCAAAATGAATGATGATAGGTTCCATTTATTTTACTACAACTTTTTTTCGTGTGTCAGTATTTATTTTTATGCTTCTATAATACCCATCCAACTCATTTTCCTTGGTTTGTAAATAAGTTCCTTTAGATGCCGAAAAACTATCCATCGCCGATAGAATACACGTGTATGATACTTCCAATGTTTTGAATCACGAAAACTGCATTTGCAACGTTCGAAATATTGTGTTGATATTGACCCCTTAGTTTTTCTTCGCGTCCATCTATCGTACATAGTATTCTGCTTTCCCAGTTGTTCCACCTTTTTTCAGTTTTCAGACCGCTTTATTTAATTTCCAGCATTTGTCTCGTTTCGACAAAGACGCCCACGAGTGAGGCCGTCTGAATTCGTTCCTCTGTTCCGCTCATCGCTAGACGGCATTCGACCTGGCTCATACCGTCTAGGATCTTTCCTAGTGGAAGGGCATCTAGGCCTTTCATAGCACAGAGACGAGGTGTCAACTCCTTAAGAACATCAGCCAACGCATATCCTTTAGTGGTACACATTTTTGAAATTTTTTCGCACGAATCCCGAAAGGTGTCGTTCAAGAGTGAGGTCAGAATGGCTTCAATATCGCTTGGAAGAGGAGACCCACTTGTCATGTATACAGACGTCTCATCTACAGAACCAGACTTCTTCCCCTTCCCGTCATCGCCGTCGATTTCCATATCGATAGTTTCTGTGGTGGCTCCAGAGAGGGACATGGCCGTCGATTGCAGCAAGTTCAAGACCCGTCGCATGTCACCCCCGCTCAGATCCAGAATGGCCTGAATTCCGTCCTTGGTGATTGGAACTTTCTCCAATTGAGCTACCTCTTCGAGACGGCCCTGAATCTGATTGGGATGCAATGGGGCAAATCGGAACCGTGTACACCGTGATTGAAGGGCTGGAATGATCTTGCTGACGTAATTGCAAATTAAACAGAAGCGGGCGTTCTTGGTGTATTTCTCAATAACTCGTCGCAGAGCAAATTGGGCGTCAGAGGTCATAGCGTCGGCCTCGTCTAAAATAATGAGCTTGATACCCTTGGAAAATAGCTGCTGAGTTCCAGCAAATTCCTTGATTTCATTTCGTACCACATTGATCCCGCGAGCGTCACTAGCGTTCAGTTCCAGAGTCATAGAACTGTATTTAGAGGCCCCGTACATGCGCTTGGCTGCAGCGACGATTGTGCTCGTCTTACCAGTTCCTGGAGGTCCATACAACAAAAGATGCGGGAGGTTGTCGCTGTCGATCATTGTCGTGATAATGTTGATAATCTTCTCGTGGGCCACCAAATCTTCGAGCCTGGAAGCAAAGATTTCATACAAAATGGAATGAAATATTTCGAAGGTTGATATCATTTATGATTTATATGTTCGGGTATCATGCGAGGAACAGGAATGAATTGAGATCGATTGCAAGGGGAACAAGTTAGACACTGTGGAAAACTATCCGATTGGTTTCACCCAATAGTTGTGAACAAAGACCAATGAAATAGATAATCAATCATTGCCGAATCGATCTTTGTACCAGACTGTTAGCTATGCACTCGAGTTGCGGTATGCATGCTGCACTTTCTTCCCACTTTTCCGCACCACACTCACCTCTGCGGTCGATATTTTTCAACCCATGGCAAATTGCTGTCATCTTGTGTTCTCGTGGAGCTGCCCATGTTTCAAAAATGATTTTGTAGTTTTAAGCGTCACAAAAATAGATGACGGAGATTTTGTTCGGTAAGAGCTGATTTGCTTTGGTATTTCCAACTGCCTCTAATCTGCTGGAAGGCCTCGAAACACTTTTTGTCCAAGTCTGCTGCAACTCGAAAGCAACGCGGAAAAAAAAAATGCTGAGGAAGCGCGCCACAAATGAAGTGGACGCGAAAATCCACACAACAAGACCATGAGAATCCCATGGCAAATGATTTTGGAGGCAACATGTTGCTCTGGCAAGTACTGGTCAGCACTCAATCCAGACAGCAGTCTTCACATTGGCCGGTGCCCTGCAGGGGCCATATGCCACCTGTGGCCTGTTGCTGTGCCCCCCCCCCCCCTCTGCCAACTGGTGTACATGGGGCCAGCACCATGGTGGGGCAGCCAGGCCAATTGGGCACCGGGGCTCTGACGGGGGGTGTTGCCACTGGTGGCCACCATGGAGGGAGTGCAGCAGTGTGCCACAGCTGTGGGGGGGTGGTCGCACCCCAAAAGCCAATCGAAACGATCTTTGGATTCATTAGCAGTCCGCGGGGCGGCCCATTGTTGGATTCATGCCGAACTGGCTCGCGACTCAAATGATAACGGCTAGAAATACGTGTAGAAAATTCAAAAAATGTGGTCAGCGTTAACTCACCGAAGCAGGATAAAGCTAATTACAAAGTGAAAACTGAATTCACAGCCTCGTTCTTGTTCGAGTACCAAAAAGAGACGATGTTGACTTTTAAACTCCAGAGACTAACCGTGGTCACTTTGGTGGGACTTTCCTTCCTATGCATCCTTCCTATGGTTGCGGCATTTGATGTACGTAAAAGCAACAATGTTGAAACGGGCACTCTTCATCCTTTGGGCAGTCATTATCGAATTGATTCTCTCAGAAGTCTAACTTTGCATCTATTTTACCTTATATATCAATGTCTCGTCCAATTTTGTTATGTCTCTTATCAGCCCGTGCAATTCCTCAAGGATTGCTGGGCCACCTACAAGGAAATGCACATTTTTTACCAATTCATTATCGGCGCTCCCATCTTTTTTATTTTTGCTGCCGCAACTGGTCTCGAGTAAGTTCCCTCTTGATAATGACATATCGGAAGGGCTGTGATGTCAAGCATGTCACTAGAAATTTCGTTGTTTAACTTCTTCATCCACTAATATAAATTTTGTCATTTTGAATCACCGTCGTCATCTTCAATAATTATTTCGGTATATGACACTTGAATTTTTTCCCTTTCGTTTTCAACGTTCGGAACAATACCAAAAAACTAACACAACAACATCAACTTATCAAACTAACAGCGGGGGTCAGCCACCGAAGTTTTTGACCAAGTACCGTGATGAAGAAAATGTGACTAGCAAAGACAATCCACGCGTCTTTTTCGATATTGAAGTGGACGGCGAAAAAGCCGGACGCATCCAAATGGAACTGTTCAAAACAGTCAATCCTAAAACGGCGGAAAATTTCCGAGCACTTTGTACGGGAGAAAAGGGTGTCGGTAAGAGCGGCAAGCCACTCCACTACAAGGGATCAATCTTCCATCGGGTTATTCCTGGGTTCATGTGCCAGGGAGGTGACTTTACAAAGAACAATGGAACGGGTGGAGAGTCCATCTACGGGCAGAAGTTTGAAGATGAATGGTGGGAGAATGAGCTCTTCGTAACCCACAATGGTCCAGGATTGCTGAGCATGGCTAATTCTGGTAAGAATACCAACGGTTCGCAATTCTTCATCACAACGGCCCGCTGCAAGTGGCTAGATTGCAAGCACGTCGTCTTTGGACAAGTTGAGTTCGGATGGGATGTTGTCCAGGCTATTGAAAAACTAGGTTCGGTCAGTGGAACGCCATCGAAGAAGGTCATTATTGCCGATTGTGGTGAGCTCAAAGACTTCAAGATCCCCGAAAAGGTCGTCAACGGTGACTACGACGGCAAGTGGGAAGAGGACGGCCTAGACATTGTCCAGAAGCGAATGAAGGAAGAAGAAAAGACAAACACCGAAAAGTTAATTAGTCAGCTTAAAAAGAATAAGGAGGAGAAGAAAAAGCTATTTAGTCGATTCAAGAAAAATAAGGATGATAAGAAAAAACAGTAACGGCTTCAATTTATCAATGGATTGTTGAGAGCTACTACTCGCCTGGTAAATAGAGGGAAGAAATGTTGTCGAAAAAACATGTTTCTGTTTCCAAATTCTTTACTCACAGTGGGGCGAATAGATTATGTGTATAATGGAAAGAACTATTTTTATAAAGCTACTAGAAGTATAAATTTCTAGAAACGTATCTGCGCTACAATTGGCCATACGAAAAGCTTGTGACTACCCTAATACCCAACGAGGACTTTGTTGATGTTCTGAAATTATTCTTTACTACCATCTTTTGTGACTGTTCCTGATTGAATACATATTGTATAAGCAATGAGACAGCAACAGAATATAATTTTCACTACCGATACAAGTGAAGCAAGCTTTCGAAGCGATCAGATCTTTCATTTTAAATACCGGGACTTGATCAAAATCCACTCTTGGATTGGACTTTGAAACTGATGATATTTTTCATGCATTTTCGAACTTGAAAGATAAATTCCGTCTCTCGGATCGTCACATCACTCTAAGAATGAATTGACTAGATAGTATGCGTCTATAAGAGTGCTATTCATTAATAGGCAAAAGCAAGAACTATGCCTACTGTAAGCAAACTTCCGGAAACAGCGAAAGGCAATGATCCTTCCGTCAATATCGCAAAGAGCAAAGTCCTCGATGGAAAACAAAATGCAAAAGGCAAGAATCCCTCCAAACCACAATTATCGCCTCCATCGAATCAAAGCAAGGGCACAAAGCTGAAAGCAGATCTTGCCATTCATGTTCCTCGAAAAGTTACTGGAAGCAACTCTCCCGTTGCGACTCTGATATTTGTAGGAATCATGGCTTTTCTCTTTCACGTATCCTTTAAGCTGGGAGCGGTGATGGAGCCCAGTGAAAAATTGCTGTTACAAGCGGCCAAACGCAAGGAAAATAAAGGACGTTCAGTGTTTGATCCCATCATCGAGCTAATGATTAAAAACAAATCTTTTTTCAAAAAGACTCGCAGTCCCTGCGGTTTATATCTGGGCGCCTCGTCCATTCCCGATGCTGGTTTTGGTTTGTTCGCTGGGAAAAAGTATTCCGCTGGGGAATTGGTTCGAATAGAGCGTTCTAATGATACCTCCAACATATCCTCAAAAATAATTTCCCATTGGTCCTTGTTACTTAAGGCACATGCTGTACTCTTCAATGTGAAGTTAGAAATTGACAATTCCGAGTCTCAATCTTCGCAAAGAGGGATCACAACCTCAATGATAATAGCGACTCGAGATATTTTGGAAGGGGAAGAATTGTTTCTTTCCTGGGATGACCACTTATTTGGGCCAAAAACTTCTAATATATCACCTACAATCGGAGCACCAACAGAAAAAAAGGAAGAACAAACTGCGCCCTTCGATTATGTTTTTGCAAATAATCTGCCATCGCCTGGACACTTTGCACGGGCAGACGCGTATATTGAGGAGGCACGCATTCAATACTTTGGGGCCATTGACTATACAGGAAAAACAACTGTCAAACCCAGAAAACGAAAGTCAGGATGGGGCAGACAAGCGAACATAACACATGGAAAAAAGAATAGTGCAGCTCAACAGCCGTATAAATCTGAATCAACCAAAGATATCGAAAACGGATTAAAAATCTGGCAGCGTTCTGTGGAAAGGTATGATCCTCTAGTGGCAAAATTGCTACCCACAAAGGCTAAAATGCTGGCCATATATCACCAAAAGGCATCCGAAGACAAAACATTGCAATTCTCGTCTTCGTCTCTGATATCCCTTCAAAACAAAACACTTAATTCCCTCGACAACAATGCCCAATGCGTTTCCTCGCTTGAATGGCGACCTATTTCGTCGGAACAAGAGATTGATGAAATAGCAAATGAGCATTGTTCGATGCCTAAACCCTCGACAGAGAGCTCCAATCCAACCGAACAACAAAGGTCTTGCGACTCTCGCTCTTCCTATCAACAAGTTGTAATGCGTCACAATGGATTTTCTAAAGGTGATATTGTCGGCGTTGTGCCATTACTGGTAATGCCGCAACCTTACGTGCAAGAAAATCCTTCTGCGTTGGGAATCTGTCTCTCCATATATCCTTCGCCCTCGTTACCATTGACCATTTGCCCATTGGGCGGTATCCACAAAGTCTCCCAAGATCCCAGTAGTGCCAACGTAGAGTATCGATGGAATAATGTGACGATGGAAAAATTACCAAGTGGAGTGAGGTCTCTCGTCACAAAATCGCCAAAATTATCCTCGGAAGAAGAGCAACTGCAAAAAGAAATCTTGTTAAAGGTGAGGAAAACATTGACAAAAGCAAAGGAGATGACATTGCATTATTCACAGTTCCTTACGAATGACTGGTTCTTTATTTTGTTTCTCCGTCTGATTTTCGAATTTGTGATACACACTGTATATTTCTCATCTGTTCCGAACTATATTGGAAACTAAAAGAAATACCCTCTATCCATGTCCTGGGATGTCATTGCACTTCGAGATATCCAGCAGAACGAAACGGTACGTTTTATAACGAAACGAATTCTCGTCGAGAATGACACGATATCTCACAGAGCTTCCACTTTTTATGTTTTCTTTTACATCTTTGATCCATCATTAATCATACACTCACAAATATTCACAACACCATTCGTGTGACAGGTGATTTTATACCAAAAGGACGATAGCATGCCGTTCTTGAACACTATATAGGAGATTGCTCAATAATTTGAGAGAATCCAACACATACCTTTGCAGAGAAGAGCTCACTAAATTTTGTTTTGTACTCAAGATTGGAATATTCATGCAGGCAATTTTTTTAGCTTGTTTTTTAATCAACAAAAGTAATTCTGTAACTAATTTCGTTATTGTATCTGATTTTTAAATTAGTTGATCAATGTATCACCGCTTCCATAAGCCTTCTCGCTTTGCCGCTTGGAACATGTCGACGATGGCTTCCTTTTCAGCCTGAGTCACATCGGGGTGCCATATGTCGACTAAGAGCACTACTCGATTCTCTGACGTTTCGTTCCAAACCTCGTGATCAAAAGCATCGTCCAAAACAAGAGCCTGGTCTTGCTCATAGGATCGGATCGAGGTAGCGACTCTGATCCCGCACTTAGGCAGCCCTGTTTCGGGGTTTGTTCCGTTGTCCTTTACGACAATCGGCAAATGGATCCGCAGGCGCAAGTTCGCCGGTGCATTGTGCGCTTCGATCTTGGCACCACCACCAAGGTTGCTGAAGAAAACAAAACCAAATGGCGTCCCCTCGAACAGCTGGTAATTGTTTTCTTCTCCACGAAGACCATCGTTCAAAATTCTGGAGGTTTCGGGGAATTTTAAAACAAAGTCTCCCTGGACGTTTCCCTTGGATAGATATGTGTGCCAATCCCAGTCACCATCATGCAAGGTGCTGTCCTTGCTTTCCTTATTGCTAGCACCGGCATGGTCCTGGAGCCCATCGTAATCGGAAGGAAGGGACGGAGCTACCCTTAAATATTCCTCCCGGATGGTTTCAGCGTTGGATTCTAACAATTGTACCACCTTGGTCACCGAAGGATCATTATACGCGATTCGCCGTCGAGGTGGCTCGTTGGGGTTGTTTGGATTTGGTCGGGCTTCGCTAGTCCAGAATGGCAGAGAACGTAAACCTGGCAGAAACATAAGCGTTGGGTGGGGTCGAGGGGCGGGTGTTCGTAGAAGCGATGGGCCCTGGACCACATCACAGAGGGTCGGTTCGGCTTTACTATCTTGAGAAGTTTTTGGCGTGTCTTTTTTATCTTTTTCAGGGAAGAGAGGGATAAAATACGGCGAGATCACCTTCGACATACATCTGAAATTGGTTGCCCTTGTCACACCAATTCGCAAAGCATTTGAGCTTCTTGATATTGCGAACATAGCTCGCTCGGTTTTTCACGATGATTGCAATTACAGCAGTGTCAATAATTGATTCTCAGTGGGAGTCTTTTCGAAGTATTTTCGAAGATGATGGACCAAACTGCTTGCAGGGAAAACAAATGAATGAATCATCGGTGTTCTGTCATCAATTCCAAAAAAGAAGAGAAATCACAACAGCCCACTCAAATTTTTTGGAATCAATTTTCCGTCTGACCCTTCTTCTGCAACGGAGTGATCCAAGGGCGAAATCACGGAAACAAAACTTTCTTCCCCTGCTCTGCCCAACCCCTCTCTGCCCTCCCTCATCCACATTTGGCCACACTCACTAGTCTGTTTTTTTCATGGGCTCTTTCCATCGCTACGCACCACTGTGAGCCCCAATTACAGGTGAGGTGCACAAGAACCTTGTTATGCACCCAACCTCAATGTGTGCCACTGTGCAAGAGCAGGCTCCCCACCCAGGCAGTGGGTGTAGCCCACTTGCAAGGAGTGGTTGGGGGAGCAAGGCCCCCTGCAATGGCTGTTGCAGCTTTTGCTGGTTGATTTATTAGACGACTACACTACGTAAACGCAAAAAACAAGTCCATCATATCGTTCTACACTTATGCTTGGTGTTCCAACACATGTCATTCCGATTTCTTGGAGTGGGGGGAAAAGCTGAATGAATCATTTTCGTCCTCATCCTCTGTGAGTGCCCCCGAACGTGCAGAGCTGTATCTCAATGTACTGTTTGAATTCTGACCACCTTGCAGGCTCTTTTCACTACTCTTTCTCTGCTTTTCCTCCCGCCGTTCTTTTCGTCGCTTCATTGCTGATGGTTTCAGCGAGTGGGCCACACCACCCATAAACCCAGTCACCATTGGGATTACCTCCTGTCCGATGGCGTGAGAAGCATCACGAGCCTTGTCTGGGTCGTAAACGACACGCCTAGCGGTTTCATCAAATTTGTCGCCGATATCCTCCTGGTCCATGAAGCCATTCATAGCGGTCACGATGAGATCCACCATAACCTCGTTGAGCCGTGGTTGGCTCATGACGTCGGCCAAAAATCCAGCTACGAAATTCACCATAGATCTGTATACATGTTTTTTGAAGGATCGCCAGGAGGAAACAATTGCTATCCAAATCGTCCAAAGTACTTTAGATGCGGGGGGAGGGCTACTTTCGAATGAAGGTATAGTGTCATTCTTGGTGTTTTTTTCTGCAGAGTCGTGATGCATAGGCATCGTTATGGAACTTCCAGAACTCGACTGCTGCTCCGAGTCCCTTTTCGTTCCCGTTAGGTCCTTCTCTTTCGATCGTTCCATTTCTTGGATTGTTTTTTAGTGTCCGTCGAAATTTGGATAAAGCTAATGATCGTAGAGGCTTCGTAGTAGTCAATAGTCAATTGATAATGTTTGTATTGATTTCTTGTTTCACTGGTCAGTGGCGAATCGCCCTCCATACATGGGAAAAACTTTGTTGTCAACAAACTAATTCTTGTATCTTCCTGGCATCTGCATAATCTTTCGTTTGTTCAGTTCTATTGCCATCTGGTAGGCAGATTCCGGGAACGACTCTTAAGTCAGTCACGAATGAAACTTTCCAAACAATCGATTGAGCACAGCGCCAACCACTATCAAGAAAACTAGCAAAGAATGTATCATTAACCATCTTATAAATTTTGGAGTCTATAAAAATTTTTGGGTTCCTTTGCATTCTAGCGTGATATCACAACGCCAGAACTTATATCTATATCAGTTTTGGAATCATTTCTTCTTCGTGGATTTGCCCTTTCGATTTTTTTTGTGCGACTTTCCACCATTGCGTGGAGGCAAAGTGAGGTCTTCCTTTTTTGACAGTGGCATGCTATACCTCGTTTTCGAGAAGGAGTGACGATCTCTGGACCGGAGAGACTCCTTGCTGCGACGCGTGAGCGTGCTCCTGGAAGAAATCGACTCAGTTTCCATCTCATTGAAAGTTCCACTAGCTGAAAACCTGCGGTAAACAACACCATCTTCAGTACCCATACCATGACGATTTCCTTCAGCACGAGGTGTGAATGTAGAGTATGGTTCTATCATGTTGAATGCGGCTTGCTCTCCTCTCTGGCGCGGAGCAGTTTGCGATCGTGTAGCTTTTCTCGGTTTCCTCTTCTGCTCAACTTCCAAAACGTTAATCGGATTTAGTGCTTTCCTACCCATCATTGTTTGCCTTCGAAGCAATGAGTCTTGAGTATCCACCGACTCGCATTCGTGGGCGTATTTTCCAGAGTTTCGGAGAAGCATAGCATGGTTGTAGTTGAATTCATCGTTCTTCTCTCCAACTTCGTCTGTATCTGGATCACTGATACCAAGGCTTATACTGTCGCAGCAAAAATCGTTGATTAGACGCGTTACACTAGACCGTCTCAAGGCTCGCATAAGCGATTCAGTGGTAGATTCGTTCGTCCTCTCGGTTTTAGGATGATCATTTCCATAAGGGTTGCTATACGTCCCCTTGAAATCATTGTAAGACCTCCTGCTGACGGATCTATCACTGGCAGACCAGTGAGTTCCACAAACAGAAAAGTCGTCCTTTCCCATAGTGGCATCGTCCAACGATTCAATTGTTGACATGATGGAAGCTTCTTTGCGCAACGTTTTCGGCTTGTAGCATGCCTTCCTCATTCCGGAAACTTCATACATTAATATATAAGCCTGTTGCCTCATAACAGTGCTTTCGTCAACGACAGATACTTCGCTATCGTTACACTTGAACCATTCCCCGTTCTTCTTAACAAATGAAAGATAATGTCCACTCGCACAAGTTTGACCTTGATGGACCAATACCCCGACCAATGAATAGGCAGGAGGTCGTGCCTTGTTTAAATTCGACATGTAGTCACCAATCTCAAGTCTCTGGTCGAACTTAATATGTTTGTGCAGTCGAACAAGTCGTCCGTAGTCATTGAAAGCGAATCGTTTCAGATGAATAACTAGTATGGAAGGCGCAGTTGCCAATCGCAATCCCTTGGTCACGGGTTGCTTCTTCCGACACCTTTGGCAGAAAACGGCGTTGTCTTCTGTCAGAATTTCTTCCTTGGTAAATTCGAAGAGAGCATCGTCAAGTGTGGAAATTTCAACATCGTTGATGTCTACACTCAAGTCCATATATCTATCCCTTGTGAGACTCGCCCTGCCACAGGAATGACAAGTAACAGAACTTTCGAGGAGACCATCGAAGAGACTGGAAAGTTTACGATTGTGTCCATTCATAACAAGG
>Ga0209503_10000627_pt1 | contig 20422 bp, 11 predicted proteins | sample SouAtlMetagenome_2_FD_187448 | JGI IMG/M metagenome (GOLD analysis project Ga0209503, IMG submission 187448) | Marine eukaryotic phytoplankton communities from Atlantic Ocean - South Atlantic ANT15 Metagenome (SPAdes) (version 2) | ecosystem: Environmental > Aquatic > Marine > Oceanic | place... | reverse complement strand
CCGTCGCCGGCCCGCCGGGCGCCCCCGCTCCCACCGCTCTGAGCTTCGGCCTGGGCCTCCGCCGCCAGTGAGCGACGGTTCCCTTGACGCAAAAAAAAACAACGCGCGTGTCGCAACAACATGTCGACTTAAAAGCGGACGCACGCCCCAAACCCACCACAACTAGCACACAGCCCATGCGTGTTGGTGTTTTCGTTTCTTGTAATCGATTCGGCAAGTCACACAAAAATACGGGCGCGCATGAGCACCGGCACGCGGCAGATGGGGCACGTCTCAAGCTTGAGCGAGGGCTCGGCGCACGCGGCGCAGAGGCACCGGTGCCCGCACGGCAGGCACGCGTGCGTCTTCTCGCCCTCCATGCAGATGGAGCACAGCTTCTCATCCTCCGGGTCGGACTCCGGCGGCGGCGGCGGCGCGTCGGTGATGCTCAGCTGCATCGTAAGCTGCTTCGCCTCGATCGCTTCCAGTTGCTGACGCTGCTTGTGCTTCTGACGCTGCCGGTAGTTGCGCTTGCGCGGCTGCGAAGGCGCGGCCTCCAGCCGCGCCTCCTCCACCGCCTTGGCCTGGGCCGCGGCTTCGGCCTCGGCCGCGAGCGCGTCGCGCTTGGCCAGCGCGCGCTCGAAGGACGCCTCGCGCTCGCGCTCCTCCGCCTCGCGCGCGCTGCGCTGCAGCGCCTGCGACTTGGCCTTGGAGGCCGCCTGCTGCTCCGCCTTGCGCTCCCTCTCGGCGCGCTCCTTCGCCTCGCGCGCCTCGGTAGCTGTAATCGAGTGACGTGCCTGGGCCACCTCGTGCGTGTGCTCTATTACCATCGCTTTCGGCAACTTGAGCTTGCGGTAGATGTCGCGTTCTTCCGCAGGCGTCAGGCGCGCCAGCGCCAATATTTTAGCATTGTCGCTCCATTTGCATGGCGCGCTTGGCGGAGAATACTCCCACTCGGCGGTTTCGTTGCGGTAGACGAGGCGAATCGACTCCATCGGGGCGCGCGAGCAGCCGTTGGGTGCTTCGATCCGCGACGGTTCGCTTTATCCCCCCCTTCCCGCCACCCACGCCACCGCTGCGATGCAACGCCAACGTCAAGCGCCACCCCCTCCGGCGCCAATCGCCCCGACGCTTTCCGAGTACGACCCCCTAGCGCCGCCTCTGGACACGCACAACCGGCCCGAGCGCAACAGCCGGATCGTCATCCGCGACTCCAAGGCGACGCTGTGGAACATGATGATCGAGGGCGAGGTCCACGAAAGCCACCTCAACGCGCGCTTCGTGCCGCTGTGCATCGCCTCGCCCAAGCGCGAGGGCAACAACGACGCGGCGCCGCCGCTGCTGCCCTTTCAGCGGCAAACGCTGCCGCCGCAGCGCGCGCCCTCGCCGCCGCCCCCCGATCCGCCGGCGCCCCCCGATCCGCCGGCGCCGCCGCCGCCGCCGCTGCCCCCTCGCACGTCGCCACCGCGCGCGCGGCCCGCGCTAGGCGACATCGACGTCAACGTGCTGCGCAACGAGCTGCGCAGGGTCGAGCACGACTACGCGGTGCTCAAGGCGCAAAACCGGCGGCAGGGCGTGGCGCTCACCGCGCTCTGCGCGTGGATCGCGGACCGATAAGCGGGCCGCGCCCGCCGTTGAGGCAAGGGGGTGGACCATCGAGAGCGGGGCATGGTGGACGGCATCACGCGCAAGCAAAAGGCGTACCACTCGAAGCAGACCAAGCGCGGCATCCGCAAGGCCAAGCAGCACGCGCGCCTCGTCACCAAGGCACGCAATGCGGCCGTGGGCACGCCCAAGGCCAAGCTGGTCGAAAAGATGTTTGGTGTGTCCGCGTGTGAGGGGGGTGAGAGTTGCGTTTCTACTAAAAAGGACACCACAGATTGAGTTCACTATACGCGGCGCGCGGGGTTGCCCCACCCGCTCGCGGACACCTCCGCACGCACGCCCTGGTAGCGCTGCACGCCGCCTCGGTAGGGGTTGTCGCACATGTCAAAGTCGCGCACCGTGGCGCCGCGGTTCATCGTGTACGAGCGCAGCTCCTGGAGCTGCGCCAGCGACGGGCTGTCCGGCACCGAGGGTAGCGCCACGCGCGCGCCGTAGATCTGCGCGGCCTTGGTCAAGCGCGCGAGCGAGACGCGTGCCTGGTGCGCGTTGGTGGTGATGGCCAGGTGGCTCACGTACATGGCGGAGACGCCGGTGGACGAGCGGTTCTGCACGAGGATGTGCCCGCAGAAGTCGGCGAAGCGCGTCGTGAGCACGGTGCACCCGCCCTCGACGAGCTCCCACAGCCAGAGGCGCCGCGCGGCGCCGTGGTAGGCCAGCTCGGCGTTGAGCCGCTCGTGCGCCGTGCGGATGGCCGCGACCGCGTCGGGGCGCATCGAGACGAAGAAGGAGTTGGACGGGTGCGACAGCTCGGCGAGCGAGGCCGAGGTGAGCCCGGGCGCCGCGAGCGTGCGGTCGAGCGAGCGCTGCATCTGGTCGCCCACCTGCGCGAGGCTCGTGAGCAGCGTCGAGAGCGGCATCGGCGCCGTGCTCTTGGTGAGGTTGGTCGCGGCCACGTTGGCCTCCCAGTGCGGCCGGCCGCTCGCGCCCGAGAGCAGGTCGCGCGCCTGCTTGCGCGACTCCTCGTCGACGACCACGAGCGCGTCCGCGCTCGCCGCCTTGTCGAGCGAGAGCTTGCTGTCCTTGAGCATCGCGCCCACGACGCTCTCGACGATCTTGGCCTGCGTGTCGCTCACGCGCTTGGCCACCTCCACGCGCTGCGCCTGCAGCGCCTTGGTCGCCTGCTGCGACGCCTGATCGGCCATCGTGATCACCTCGCTCACGTCGCCGCCGATGCCGCCCGAGAGCAGGCGCACGAATACCCACAGCCGGTCCTGCGCGATTGCGATGTGCCGGTGAAACTCGGTCCACAGGCCGTCGCGCCGTTGGTGCGCGTCGACGCCGCCGAGCATGGCGTCGCGCTCCTCGCGCACAAACGAAACGATCGGCGCGGTGTTGAACGGAACGTTCTGCGCTATGGTCACGATCGCCTGGTTGACCAACCGTTTCAGCGTCAGCAGGCTGAGGTCCTCGGCCCTCAGGGACTCGCTGGCGCGTAAGCCATCGGCGATGGGTGCGCCGGTTGTGGTGGGCGCCGCGCGGAAGGCCACGTCGGCCACGGGCGGCGCCACGTAGACGTTGGGGAGGAAGCCCTTGCGGCGGAGGGCGTTGCGCGCGGCGGAGGTGTCCGCGTCCGTCTTCTTGATCGCGTTCTGAAGCTTTGTGACGTCGTTCCACGCGCCCTCCGTGGTGACTTCGGGGGCGATCTCAACGCCCGGGACCGTGGGAAAGGACAGCGCGCCGCGCACGATCGCGCACGGCCGCGTCACCAGCGCCACGTCGCCCGTGCCGAGCGGGTGCGGCGCGTCGTCAAACTCGACGGCCTCGGTCAGCGCGTAGAGCGGCGCGAGCTGGCGCAGCTTGAGCGCCAGCGCGGCGAGGCGCAGCTCCTTGACGACCGCGGGCTGCGCCTGCACGTCCGGCAGCGCGGCCACCTCCGCGCAGCGCGCGATCGCGTGCTCGAGCACGGCGGCGCGCGCCATGTCGGCCGCACGCGGGCCCTGCGGCAGCCAGCGCACCTGGTGCGCGCCCTCCACCCGCGTGCACTGTTTTGTGCCGGTGACCGGCACGGTGTCGATGACCGCAAAGTTGCCACCGAAGGCCGCGAGCGCCGCATCGATGACGCTCGCGGGTGTCGTCTCCGGGGGCAGAACGCGCGCGCGCTTGGGCGCGGGCTCGGGCGCGGGCTCGGACGCGGCCTCGGACGCGGCCTCGGCGCTGGTGCCGGTGGACGCCTTGGTGGGCGCCTCGGAAACCGCGTGCAGCCGCGCGATGGCGCGCTCGACCTCGTGCTCCGTCGGCGCGGCTGTGCGCGCGAGCAGCCGGCGCGCCAACGGCATGCGCTTGGCGAGCTCGTCCACGGCCGGCAGCTCGTAGGGCAGCTTGGCATCGCCGTAGTCGGCGGACGCCTTCTCCGTGGGCCCGCGCTGGCCCACGAGCCCGCGCAGCACGGCCGTGTCGATGGCCGGGTCGTGCACCGGTGCTCCAAGTAGCGGGCCAGGCACCGGTCCAGGTTGAAGGGTGTTCCTGCCGTCAATTGTGCGGACGTTGGGTTGCGCGTTGGGGCGGGGGACGGTCTCGTTGGCGCGTCTCCCCTGTTCCTCTTCGATCTGTCGTTTCGTAAAGTTTGGGGGTGTCCATGTTGGTTCAGTTTGATCGGCTGGCTCGGCGTTCTTGGTCTTGGGCGCCGTGTCCGGCTCGAGATCGGGAACGCCGTCGTCCGACGGCGGCGCCGGCGACATATTCCGCGCCTTCCAATACTCGGCTGCAATCCTGTCGCCCGACTTGTACTCTTGCTCGTCCTCTGTTTGCCCTGGCGGCGGGGGTGGCGACGGCGACGGCTCTTGTGGTGTCGGCGGCTCTGGTCCACGGCCCTTGCCCGCGAGATCCTTCCCAAGGACGCCAAGCGCAACGGCGGCACCCATGCCCGCGGCCTTTTGCACCTTGGAAGCTTCATCGGGCTCTGCCGCAGCTGGGGCTTCCGCGGGTGCCGCCGCCGCGGGCGCGGGCGCGGGTGCCGCCGCAGCTGGGGCTTCCGCGGGCGCAGGCGCGGGCGCAGGCGCGGGCGCGGGCGCGGGCGCGGGCGCGGGCGCGGGCGCGGGCGCGGGCGCAGGCGCGGGCGCGGGCGCAGGCGCAGGCGCGGGCGCGGGCGCAGGCGCGGGTGTCGCCGCGGGTGCCGCCGCGGGCGCGGGCGCGGGTGCGGCGGCCGCTGCAGCGGCCGCCGCCGCCGCCTCCGCCGCGACGCGCTTGGCGTCCGCATCCTTGGTCTGCTTGTTGAGCTCTTGCACCAGCTTGCCGTTGGCCACGGCCACCTTGGTCAGCGCGTCGATCTCCTCGAGGATGCGGTTTGGAAGCGCGTCGGTACCCTCGTTGAGTACGCCCTGCAGGCGCTTCAGCGCTTCGTAGATCGGCACCACCCCCGTCGCATACCAGCCGCGGTATCCGGCCATGGCATCGCGCACATTCTTCAGCTCCGGAAAGTCGTCTATCATCGGCATGTCGAGCACTGCCGCAAGCGCCTTCAACATTGCCTCGACGTCTTCTTTGCTAGCTTTACGCGACGCCTTCGCCTCGAGCGCGCGCAGCAGGCCGCGGTGGATGCCCCTCACGGCGTCGGGTGAGTAGAGCGCGTCGGGCGCGAGCGCGAGCTCGTTGTCGTCGTCCTTGGTGGCGGAGACGCTCGACCAGAGCACCGCGAGCCCCGACTGCAGGTACGAGGCGTCGTCGGCGCCGAGCGCAAAGCGCGCGCACATCACGCGCGTGGCCGCGTTGCTGTCGGTGCTGCTCTTGGCCATCTCGGTCAGGGCCCCGCCTATGGCCGTCTTGCGCTCGGTGCCGTCGAGCGCGAGCCCGTTGCCCAGGTGATGCAGCGTCTTGTTGACGAATTCGGCGTAGTTGGTCTTCTCCGTGACGTTGGCCAGGTCACGCTCCATGGCCGGTCGTGGGGAAAAGCGTTTTGAGTGGTAGCACGTGCGCGCTACACGACGCGTCCTCTATTTGACCAACGCACACTCCATGGTTATGACGCGCGGGCGCGCTTGGCACCCCTTTGGGCGGCCTACACCGCCAGCCGCGCAAAGGCCGCGTCCACGACCGAGACGGCCCCGTTGGGCGCGGCGGCCGTGCCGTTGCAGGGCCGCTGATCGGAGATGTTTGTCAGATCATCGCGGTCGGCGTAGACATCCTGTGGGTCTTCGTTGGGACCGAGCGCCAGTAGCCGCTTGTCGATGAGGCGCGTCTTCTCCGCGTTGAAGTGGTCGATCATCTGGTAGAACGTTTTGAGGTCGCCGCGCGCGTCCCCCTTGGGATTCATGCCCAGCCACCCACCGATTGCGCTGAAGTCGCGCTCCTTGTTGGCGCTTCCAGGGTCGGGATCGACCCTGGGCGCCAACTTTTCCAGCTGCGTCTGCGTCTCCTTGCCCAGCACGTCCTCAAAGTAGTACAGGATGGTGCGGCGCTCATCCTCCGCGGATAGGGTGGTGTACGCCTGGAACCGGACTAGCGAATTCGCTCCGCGCTGGTCGTCCGTGTACGCGGCGGCAACGTGGAATTCCGGGCCGAGTGGCGCGGTGCCCCCAGGCCTGGCCATGCCCGGCAAGAGGTGCGCCCGTAGGATGCCTTTTCTCGGGTTGGACTGCTCGCCGCTCAGGATGTAGGCCTGGATGTGGGCGCTGCTCACGGCACACAACTTGTTCTCGATGATCGTCACCGCCTTGCCGATCTGTGAGGTGCCCCTGGCTCGCAAGCGCTTAAGCTTGCCGTCAATCCTATCTCTGGCCAGCTTGGATCTATCCAGCTGGAGCAGCCGGTAAGAGATCGTGCCAGCTGGGTCGCCGTTGGCGACCGCCTGAGCGTGCTGCAGCATCGCCTTCTCTTGCTCTTCGGCGGCCAGCTTCAGCTTTTCCTCCATCTCGACAATCTCGGCTTGCAGCTTCTCCTCCTCATCCTCGCCAAGCATGCTCTTGACGTAGTCAACGGTGAGCTTTTGCTTGGCCCACCGCTGCTGCGCAAATCCAGTCACCAGGTGCGTTGCGGCCAGCGTGCCGTAGCGCCGCTTCCAGAACCCAATCGTGTCCTCGGCGGCATCGAGCGTGGACGCGTCCTTGACGTATTCCATGCGCGTCTCCTTGAACCACGCCTCGCGGTTGCGCTTGGTCACGAGGTCCATCTTGTTCATGACCGCCTTCTGGCCGCTCCTGAGCAACGACGAACCGCGCATGGTTGAGTCCTGCGCCACGATGTGGTACTTTCTGAACATCTTGACGACCATCTCGACGTCGACGTTGTCCTTTAGCCAGGTCTTGTCGCCATACCGTATGGCCGTGGTCACTGCGCCCTCCGTTTGTTCCCATGCTTGCCCTAGCAACGCTTCCTGGTTCGCAAGCGCCTGTTCCGCTCCGAGCGCGGCCTTTGAGGCCGGGTCGATGCCGAGCAGCCAGCGGAACAGCGCGCTGGACTGTTTTTCGGCCAGATCGTTGTAGACGATGTCGTAATTCACCAGGTCGAGCTCGGCCGTTCGCCAGGCGAGGTTGGGCACGGTTTCGACGACCGTGCCCGCAACCGTCGGCGGATCGGAGAGCCCTGGCAGCGAAGCGGCCGCCTGGACCAACGCCTTGGTCAACGCGCCCAGGGCGATGGTGGCCCCAGCGCCAATGGCAATCGCCCCACCGGCCCCCACGAGCGCGGCGATCACGCCCGGCCCCAACCACTGGGCGGATATCAACATGGCCACGCCCTGCGCCGAGATGTAGGTCGACGCGCTGCCGACAAGCACGCCCTTGACGGCGTTCACGCACGTCTTTGTCAAGCCGTCCACGGCGGCTTTGCGGCCGCTCCACACGGGTCCGGCCGGAAGTATTCCCGGCGCCGTTTTCTTCGCGGCGGTGGGCGTCGTCGTCTGCACGTCCATCGCGCTCCCGTCAGGCGCCGACGCCACCTTTTGCAGGTACTCGGCGTACGCGGCCTCCATCTCGGCCCACGTGTCTTTGAGCCGTTCCGGCTCGCTCTTGCACAGCAGGTAGCACAGGTTTGCGTAAAGCTGCACCTGCACCATCTCGTCGGACGCGTCCGGGTCGTACTCTTGGATGTAGAGCTCCACGTCGCCGTTGGGCAGGTGGAAGGAGCGCATGGCGCGCTCGGCCTCCTCGAGTCCTGGGCCGAGGCTCTGCGGCCAGAGCGCGGCCCACTCCGCCTCCGCCTCGGGGGCGAAGCTCTCGGGTGTGATGCGAAAGCGGTCGAGCAGGCGCTGCTCGGAGATCGTATACTTGCTCGTGAGCGCCTCGTCCTGCGTCGTGTCCATGGGCGTTTCGGGCGCCACCTTGGGCTTTAGGGTGCTGGGCTTGCGCACGCCCCCGAGTTTCTTGTTGCGCATCTGCCGCATCTTGCGGACCTTGTCGAGGTAGCGCATGCGCAGGCTGTCGGTCTCCTTGCCCATGCGACGCCAACCCAGCGCGTAGAACGACGGGGCGCCGAGCGCCCCCGTTGGGCTCGGCGGCTGCATGGGTTGCTCGGTGGTGCTCCATCATGTGGTGTAATTCAAAAAGCTTATCGAATGCAAGTGTACGTGTACACGCACACGCCCACCGTTCTACTACGCCGCGCCACGCACGAGCTGGTCAAAGACCAGCGCCACCTCGAAGAGCGACAAGAGCCGGTCCTGCCGGAGCGCCTCGGCCTTGGCGAGCCACGCGGGCGGCGCGGCGCCCGCGGCCACGCGCAGGCGCGGCGCGCGGTCTTCACCCAGGAGCGCCTTGAGCATGGCGCCGGCCAGCGCCACCGACGCGTGGAAGGCGTCGTTGTTACGCGTCCCCAGCGTGGCCGCCAGGCGCCTCTGGGCGTCCTTGGCCGCCTCGAGCCTCGCCTCGACATTCTTGACGCGGCTGAGGTGCTCCACATACTCTGCCTGCTTGGCATTGACGTGGTTGCGCGCCGCCTCCAGCTCCGGGTCGCCAGCTTCGCCCTCGCGCGCGTACAGCCGCTGCCGGCTGGCCATCTTGTAGTCCCAGTCGAGCTTGGCCCGGTCGCCGTCGGCCTCGCCCAGGTTGAGCTTTTCTTTATCGTACGTTGTCGCATACTTGTCCTCGAGGAACTTTAAAAACCCGTCGCGGGCGCTTGCCTCGTTTTCGTCGCGCTCTTCTTCGGACATTTGGGCGACGAAGTTTTCCACGTGCGCGCAGTCGTACTTGAGCGCCTCGTCGGTGGTGTAGGCGCGCGTCTCCAAGACGCTGCCGTTCCGGAATGCCTTGGCCCGCTCCTCGCTCCACATGAACGAGCCGTCCGCGCTGCCCCTAACCTTTGCGTAGGCCTCCTTGGTCGCGACGCGCTCGCCGACGATCGCGCCTGTGACCTCCTCGCGCTTAGCATCGTCCGCGCCCGAGATGACGAGCTTGCTGAACCCGAAGTCCTCGTCGTCGACGGCCTTTCCAAAATAACCAAGGCGCTCCTGGTTCCAAGCCTCAAACATCTCGTTCGTGATGTTGTCCGCGCCGTCCTCGCCCTTGTTGCGCTGCCTGATGAGGCTGTCAAGAATGTCTCGGCGCAGCTCCTCTGCCTCGCCGTACACCCGGCGCAGCTCGGTCTGGTGGTGCTCAACGGCAAGCATGACCTCCCACTTGATCAGGCGCGTGTGCGAGTCGCGCTCGCGACTGCTGCGCAGCTCGTCGACCAGCTCCGTCTGCGGCGCAGCCGGCATCGGCGGTGTGCACTCGATCAGCGTGCACTTGCCGTTGACGTTGAGCGCCAGCAGCGCCGCCTGCAGCAGCCGCTCGGAGTTCCAACCGATGACGTCGACGAGCGAGCCGCGCTGCGCCTCGCCGGTGCCCTGTACGAGCGCCTCGGCGGCCAAGCCGAGGTCGAGCGGCGCTGGCGACGCCGACGCGCCGACGGGCTCGGCGCTCGTGACGGCCACCAGGTGGCACTGCGCACGGATGGCGCGCTCGGACGCGTCGCGCTCCAGGGCGATGTTGAAGGGGTGCGTGCTCGTTCCGTCGCCCTTGATGGTCACGTCGGCGGCGTCGGCATTGCCGCCGCCGGGCGCGGCCGCCTTGCAATCCCGGGTGGCGCGGCTGAGGTAGCCCGCGCCGATGGGCACCGAGTCGAGCCCGCGCGACCCGGGGTGTATCGCCGACCACACGTGGCTGTGCGGCGGCGAGCCGTGCGCAAACGGCACAAAGTACGCGCGGTCGACCGGCTCGTCCTTGGCGGCGGCGCGGTCGCCCTCGAGGTCGGGCGCCTCCAGGTGCGCCCGGTCCACGCGGAGCCGCGCATTCCGCGCGGCGAGCGCCGCGAGGATGCCGGCGCCGCTGGAGCCCAGGAGCGGCTTGGCGCGGTCGTTGGCCAGGCTCTTCCACGCTTCGACCGTGGGCGCGATGCGCGTGAGCAGCTCCCGAAAGTCTGCGTCCTTCGTTAGCCCGATCCGCGCCGAGAGCACCACCGGCCAGTGCGCGACCACGCGCAGGCGGATCGGGTTGACGGCGGTTGGCGCGAGGCCCAGCTCGAGCGCCAGCTGCTCGGTCCGGTCAAAGGACGCGACGGCCTCGCACAGGCGCGCCGTGAGCGCGTCCGCTTCGCGGTGTTCGGTCCACGCCAGGGTGTTCTGCAGCGCGTAGATGGGCATGGCGGCGAACGCGCGCACCGAGACGCGCCTGAGCGCGGCGCTCACCGCCTTGAGCTGCGCCTCCGCCTCCTTGGGCCACGCGTTGCTGCGCGCGACCTGCCGCGCGCGCGTGAGGTCGATGTTCAGCCGCGGCACCGGCGCGTTCACCGCGAGCGTCACGTCCTCCCGCCGGCGCCAGGCGCCGAGGCAGTGCAGCAGCCGCGCCGCCTCGATGCCACCGGGCACGCACGCAAAGAGCGGGTCGTTGTCCGCGAGCACGCCGCCGATGCCCGTGGGGTCGTCGATGCGGCATGCGGAGAGTACCTCGAGGATGCGCGGCACCATCGACCGCACCGCGTCCGTCGCGTTGGTGCTCACGCGCATCGCCTTGGGCAGCGTGGCGCGCGCCACGGTGCGCGCCGCCAGGCAGTCGGCGATGGCCTGCGCCGCCAGTAGCTCGGCGAGCGTCTTTGGCGCTGGCACCTGCTCCGCGTCGCCGTTTGGGGACACGTGGGCTTGCTCGCGCGCCTCCTTGGTGTCGGAGTACCGCGTTGGTGGCTTGGTGGAGACGAGGCCGATCGCGTTGGCGAGCTCCGGATCGGGCCTGCCGTCGACCCACCACTCGAGCCGGTCGCGCACCTCGAGCGGAAAGAGGACGCCGTCGGCCGTGTAGGAGAGGCGGCGAGCGCCCACGGTGCTGACCACGGCGGCGTCGTCGAAGGTGTCGCTGGTGCCCTTGCGCAGCTCAAACAGCTCGTACCAGCGCATGCGCGTGGCGGATCGCGACTCCCACAAGCCCCAGAGCTGCGCGAGCGATCGTGTGTACGACTGCAGCGAGCGCCGGCACTCGTCGATTGCGCCGTCAATCGGGTGTCCGGTGTTGGTCTCCTCGTAGACCTGGTCCGTTAGGGACACGCCGACGTAGTCCACCGTCGACATCGAGTAGGTCAGCGCGTCCATGGCGATGCGCTGGGGACGCACGCGAAGCACCGGTACCGGCAGCCCCGTGGGCTGCACGGCGCCCGCAACCGGCGGCGCGAGCATCGCGCCCAGGTCGCACTCGAGCATGAGCGACAGCCCGCCATTGTGTTTCACAAAGGCGGTCAGCGCGGGGCCAATGTGCTTCTTGAACTTTCTCGCACCCTTTGCGAGTTGCTGGGTCGTGACTTCGCGCACGCCTCTCTTGATCCTTCGGTAGGTACTCCTCGTGTTGTCAAACTCTTCCGAGGATGGCGGCTGCAGTCCATCCTCCGATGGTCCCGAGGCTTGCTCTTCGAGTTCGCTGATGCCCAAACCCAAGGAGTAAAAGAGCGCCGCGTTGCTCTCTCGCAACGCGGCTGTCTGCTGAGCCACTGCACCAGCGGCAGCAGCATCGCTCCTCAACAACTCGACCAACCTTTCGTGCCGCTTGGAAAACTCCTCAATCGTCCGGTTCAACTCGCGCACGTCCTCCGCGACGCCCGAAGCGTAATACCCCGCTCTGAATCCGGTCTCGGCGCTCGCTTTGATTGCAAGCTTCCAGGTGCCCTCCGAGTCGACGATGTCGACAAGTATGTGCGTGGTCACGTAGTTGACGCGCAGCCGTCTTGGATCCATGCCGCGTAGCCGTGGCTTGCCCACTTGTGTCAACACCAGCCCAGACTGCGCCTTCCCCGTTGCGTCGTATTTCTTGCCGAACAATCCGAGCCCAACAAACTGCAGAATCCCAGAGAACCAATTTGCAAACTCGCCGAATCTCGTCTCGTCCTCATTTAGGTAGTCGAGCATGGTGGTCTCGTTTTTGTGATCGGAAAAGACGCTCTGTGGACGCGCGTCGGTTTCTCGTTGCTCGTCGTTTAGGCTGGCTGCCTGCGCGACCGAAGTCCGCACGTCTTGTGCCATGAGGGCGCGCAAGGTGCGCACAACAGCTCGCAGAGTGTACTTGTGGTAATCCTTCCTGCCGTACGGTTCTTCTGTAGCGCTGACAATGGTCGCAAACGTTGACTGCGCCATACTGGCCGCTTGCGCGTTCAGATCGCCTCCCGACTGTAGACCAGTCGTTGCTTGGCCGACCAGCCCCGCAATCCGTTCGAATCTAACGAGACGGAGGATCGGGGCGGCAAAGGTGGCGAGAAATCTGAGCATGATGCCTTGCGATTCCTGGTTTTGCGCGGTGGTTCCCAGGACACGCTCCGCAAACAATCTGGGAAGGTCCACCAGGGTCAAGACGACGGATTGTGGAACGAACGCCTTGAATATCCATTCGAAGTACGTTCCCGGTTCTCCCAACGCCGTCGCGGCCGTGGCGGTGATCGGAGCTAACCAGAACAGCAGCAGCATCATGCCGATGTACAAGAACGATTTGACGCTGTCCCACATGTCCTTGACCTGCTGCGCGCGTTCGGCCGCCACGTTCTGGACCTCGATGAATGGCGACTCGGTGAAGCGCGCCGGGAAGGGGACGGCCAGCACCGGGAGCGAGGCGGCCTGCGCGTCGCCGCACGGCAGCTCGGCCTCCCGCAAGACCTGCTCGAAGAACTCGTCGCCGTTGGCCATGGCGCGCTGCACGACGGTGACGCGCGCCGACGTGGGCGGGCGCTGGCCGTTGGCGGCGAGCAGCCCCAGGCTCACGGGGCCTACGACGGTCTGCGTGTCGTTGTCGGCACCACAGTACGGGCCCTCGAAGCTCGTCAGCGTCACCGGCTGCCGGCTGGACCGGGCGTCGGGGAGCGCAACGGTCTCGCCGTTGACCGAGACCGCGTACGCGGCGGGACCCACCTTGGTCACGAGGACCTGCGTGCTCTTGCGGCCGACATCGGAGAGCCGCGCGCGCGGCCCGCCCTCGCGCTCGGGCGGGCGCTCGAGCTCGACGTAGCCGTCGGGCGTCTGCCACAGCACCTCGCCGCGCAGCGGCGCGCCGAGCGGCGGCCGGGCCTCGGCCGCGGACGTCCAGAGGCACGCGGCGCCCTGGCGCTCGAAGCGGTCGTCGTGCACCGCGGCGCGCGTGGCGTCCTCCATGTCTTTACGACGCCAGCCCTCTCCCTACAGACCTTCCGGGGCGCCGATTTATGCCCGCGCGCGGGCGCGCGCAGTCTCTAGCGCCGACAACGCATCCCTTTTTTTACAAATCACACAAACAGTCCCTCGGACGCCTTCCTCACTTTCCGCATCCAGCGGGTCTCGCCCCTGCACACGCTCTTCGAGTCGACGTACTTCTTGTAGATGGCGCGCACCCTGGTCACCGCGTTCCGGTAGGCATTGGTCCGCTTGCGCCAATCGGTCGCGCAGGGCAGCGAGGCCGGTCGCCAGCGCGGCGCGTTCTTCGCGACGATGGCGGCGGCGTAGAGCACACCCAGGTCGATGTTCACCGCGTCGATGGCCTGCTGCTGCATCGTCTCGGCGTCGGCCTTTGTGAGCGGGTAGTGCTGCGTTATCGGCGGCGCCGTGAGGCCCTGGCGGATGCGGCGGTCCAGCTTGGTGTTGCGCAGCAGCGCGGCCTCGTAGAGCCTGTTGACGGAGCAGGGCCCAATGGTGACGGCGCCGGGCGCGGCGCCGTCGCGTCGCGAGCTCCTCGGCAGGAACTCGACCGACTCGACGTCGGCGAGCACGTCTACCTTGGTGCGAAACTCTTGTTCCACCACGCGGAAGCAGCCCTGGCAGCAGAAGCTCATGTTGCACGGGTTACGGCGCGCGTTGAGCGTTGCGCTGCCCGTGGCGCAGAGCTGCCAGTAGTCGTAGCTGCTCCTCGTCTTTAAGGCGATTTGCGGCTTGGGCTTGGGCGCCACGATGAGCGCGGGCCGCGTGCAGCCCTTGCGCTGGCACGTGGTGAAGAAGCGGTCGTACTGCGGGTGGTGGCGCATGTGCATGTGCTCTTCGCGCATTCGAGCCACAAAGGCCAGCACGCGCTCGGGCAGGTCGATGGGCAGGTCCGGAATCCAAGGCAGGAGCTCTTGCCCAAGCAGCAGAATGTCGCTCCACCCGTCGCGCTGCTCAAAGTAGGTCTCAAGCTCGTGCGGGTGCTGCGCGTAGGCCTCCATGATGACATCGTCACTATCGAATTGCGGCCCGTGCGCGGGGCTCACCGCGAGAGGCAGCCCGTCGCAGTAGCGCGCGCGCGGGCCGGTGGAGTACAGGTAGTCGCACAAGGCCAGCAGCGGCGGCGCGCGCGGGTTGGCGCGCGCCAAGGTGCCCGCCTCGACGCACGCGAGCGGCAGCACGCGCACGGCGCGCGCCAACGCGCCCCGGCCGAGCTCGTCGGCGTCTTCGAGCAGGCTGGCCTCGAGGAGCGCGACGAGCGTCTCGTACGTGATCTGCAATGGCAATGGCATCGCGACGTTGCCAACGCGCCCCTTGCCCTCCGCACAAGCCGCGCGTTTTGGCACCTTGGCACGCGTTGGGAAAACGCGCCACTTGTGCTCGCCGGTCCAATCTCGCGCGCGCCTCGGGCGCCGCGACGGCGGCGGCGCGAGCTCGCCAACTGCGCCAATCGCGTCACCGATGGCGATGGCGCCAACGCCACCAGGAGCGGACTGGGCCAACTCGGAGCAAACCATCCCGCGGCAACCCTGGTCACTCGTCGGTTGGGCCGCGCGGATCCTGCGCCGCTCGCCGAGCCAGGCGCCCCGCCCCTGGTGCCTCCTGAACGAGCGACAGCGGGCAGACCACCCGCAGGCCGACGGCTACTACAAGGCGCGCGAAGAGGAGACGGCGATCCTCCAGGATGCGCACGCGTCGGTGCACCGGCTGACGGTCCTTTGCGACGACGAGGAAACGGTGATGTTGGCCCGCTTCTGCCACGCCGAGACCGCCGAATTGCAGGCCGCGGCGGGGCACTATGGCCCGCAAGGCAAGCCGACGGGGACGCTACCGGCGCGTCCGGCGGCGCTCACCGTGCTGATCGAGGCGGCCCACAACTCGAGCGAGAAGAAGCACGCTGCGCTCGTGCTCGACGCGGCGGCGTTTCTCGCGCGCGCCGGCAGCGACACCGAGCGACTTGTGGGCAGGGTGCGCATGGGCGTGCTGTTTCGCGACCACGCGCGCAAGTACGGCCACGAGCGCCTGGGCCGCGCGCGTAACCCGCGCACCAAGGTCTCCGTGTGCCTCACGTGGGTGGAAGAGGGCACGTGCGCCGAAGAAGGGGGCCCGGTGCTGCGCTCGCGCCACACCGAGCTTGCGCAGTGCAAGACGGCGCAGCAGTACGTGGAGCGGATCCGCGACGCGTCGGCGTCGCTGGTGCCTGAAAGCGCGCCCTCGACCGCGCTCGCGTGCCGCGCGCTCTCCGCGCTCTCGCGCTCGGTGGATCTGGAGCGCAGCTCGATTGCCAATGCACACGACGAGAGTGTCGTCGAGTGCGACCGCGAGTTCTGGGGACTCCTGCGCCGCTCGATGCCCGCGCTCGCCAATCTCGCCGTTGGCACCACGAACAATGCGCACCACCCGCTCGACTGGTTTCAGGCCGGCGGGCTCCCGTGTCGCGAGCGCGTCTTCCTCAAGCTGGTTCCCAGGCCACCCCAAGGCTCCCCTCCGCCGCCGCTCGCGAGCGAGCACCTGTACCACGGCCTGCTGCTACACAAGCACGGCGAGCACGACGAGGCGATGCACTTTTGCAAGAAGGAGACCGCCAAGGAAAAGGAGAACCGCCAGAGCCCGAACGACCCGTGGGGGCTGCCCATACCCACCACGACCTCCGACGCGCTGCTCGGCCTGCACGTGCTGTGCGTCCGCTCCGAGTGGGCGTGCATTGCGGCGCACATCGGCGCCTACGGCGTGGGTATGTGCGTACCGGGCATCTGCCCAACCAGCAGGAACTCGGACGGGCACGTGCTGCGCCTGGTCTTCAGCCTCGTGCCGTTTGACGCCAAGTTTGTCGAGAGCGCGTTTGCGCTGCCGTGCACGATCGACCTGGCGACGCCGATCCAGGACGGCAATCACCTCATAGATGCGACCGAAGCGGCGTTGGACTGCTACAAGTCCATCTTCGACGATGGGACGCAGGACGCGGAGGATGCGGAGGGCGCTCCCGTGCCGTCGCGGTTCGGCCTCGCCAAGCACGTGAGCGAGGCGCCGCCCGAGGACCTGGCGCTCGCCAGCGCCATTGGGGTGCCCTTTGGGAGCGGCGCCTTTCGGATTGGCGACGTGCACGAGCGCGTGACGCAGTCCGACTTCCCGGCGCCGCACCTGGACGGCTTCCTGCGCACGGCCATCGCGCAGCTGGGTCGCGACCAGCCGCTCTCGGCCGCCTTTGCGCTGCTCGCCGAAAAGTGCAAGGACAATGAGCGGCTGCTCGGCGAGAAGCGCGCGCTCGAGAGCCGCGTGTCCGAGCTCGAGGGCCAGCTGGCCGCCACCGAGGCACCCGCCTCGCCCAACAAGCGCGTCAAGAGCGAGCCCATCGACAAGGAGCCCGAGACGTTCGTGCCTCGTGATCAACTGTGGCCGCTGCTCGAGCGGCTGGGGTGCATCCAGCAGGCTGCGGTCACGCTCGAAGCGCCCATCGAGAGGGGCAGGGTGCTGGGGCTGCTCCTGGCGATCCAGCGCGCCCGCGGTCTCGACGTGTGCGAGGAGGCCGCCAAGGCCAAGTCGAAACAGATCCGAAAGTCAAAGTTGCTCGACGCGGAGCCCGATTGCAACAAGCGCTTCAAGCTCGTCATCGGGACCGAGGTCTGCATTCCCGACCCCTGTCCGCTCTTCCTCGTGTGGCTGGACGGCGACGCGCCGGTGCAGTTTGAGATGGTGTCCAACCTCAAGGAGGAGGAGGGGGCGCCTTGGGACCCGCTCCCGCTCGAAGCCACCGGAGAGATCTTTGGCCGCGACCTGTCCGCGGGCGTCTTGGTCTTCGACGCGCAGACGAGGGAGCTGATCCCGTTTTCCTTCTCGGGCGAGTGAGTGTGCGTGGGTGAGTGTGCGTGCGTGTGCGTGTTTTTTAAACAACAAGAACTGGCTACGCGGTCGTCATCTACTGTCCTCCGCACTACTAGCGTCCAGGGCGCGCCCGAGAGCCCACGCCGTGAGCACAGCGTCACCCGCGAGCAGGATCACGAAGACGGAGAGGAAGACGGTGGCCGCAACCGTGGCGCCCGTCGACTCGGTGGACGCGGCGCACGCGGCCAGATCCATGCCGCCGCCTGCCCACCACCACCACTTCCTACGGGACGCAAATGCGGGGAAATGAAGGACTAGCGTAGCACCCTCGCCACGCACGCCGCGAACAGCGCGACGAGTAGCGCGCGCAGCACAACGCGAAAGTAAAGCTGGGCGGTGCCCTGGTGCGCTATGGTGTTGGCGATCTCGCGCTGCTCGTCGGGAGACGGGAGGAGCACCTGCGCCTCGGTGCGACCGTTCATGACGTTTTCGACGAGGCTCACGCGCGCGAGTGGCAGGAACTTGCGCAGCGCGCTGATCACCCCCGTGGAATCTTTGGCGCTGGTGCGCACGCACACGAGCGTGGCGTCGTCGTAGTCGCGCCGGCTGACCGACGCGATCTCCGCGCCATTGTCGATCGGGCGCACGTGCGCCAGGAGGGTTTCGCAAAACTGGTACGCATTCTTGCTCGCCATTGCTGCCACCGAGCGACAGTGGCGCTTATCCTTGCCAACACCCCTCCCTTAGCGCGCGCGCACAAGCCGCCCAGTTGTCGCCACGTCGGAGCCCAAAACCTTGCACTTGTGCGCACGCGCAGTCGGCACGCCGGCCCAGCCATGATGAAGAAGGCGCACACCTTTCCGTACGACACGCTCGACGACCTCGAACTGCGCACCCTGCCAAAGGACGACACCCTCGGCTACCTGTACGGCAAGGTGTGCGGCGCCGCGCTCGCGCAGAGCGACATCTGCGGCACGCTGACGACCGGTGCCTGGGACCAGACGCACTCGCCCTCTGGTGGCTGGGGAGGCTCCTTCCGCATTGACCACCACGACGAGGCGTGGCAGGTGCGCTCCGCGCCGCGGGGGCGCATCGGCAAGCCGCTCGGGGAGGACGAGGTGCGTCAGGTGGTGGTGCTCGTCCGCTCGTCGCCGCACACGCGGACGGGAACGGTGTCCGTGCTGAAGCTGTGGCGCATGTCCGGCAAGGACAGCCTGATCGGGCGCAACATCGGCTGCGGCTTGCGCGGCATGTACACCTACGGCACGATTGGCGTGGCCATACACGCCCTCAAGATCTTTGAGGAGCGCGAGACCTACGAGGAGCGCAAGCAGAGCGGCGATCCGAACCAGGACGACGGCATCCGTGCCGTCTTGTCCTCCGTGTCGACGTCCATCCACCCCAGCGGGAAGGTCAAGCGACAGGAGGCAAACCTGGACGCGCACTACGCCGTAGCGACCAACTATGTCGGCGGCTTCTACCCCGACCCGCACGACGCGCGGCACTGCGCCTCGATGTACAGCGACGTGGAGTTCAGGGGGGAGGTGCAGCGGCAGGGCGAGGCCTACGAGGCCGCGCTCAAGAAGGCGCTCGGCAACAAGCAACAGAAGATCGCCGGACAGGACCACTTCCACACGACGGGGGGGCTGAGCTTCGCGGCAAGGGCTGCCTTCGAGCAGGTCAGCCTCGTCGGCATGCTGGACATGCTCAGCGACCCCACGTACTCCGGGGCGCTTCCCGACGACATGCACCAGCCGTACGGGTTCCCGCTGATTCTTGCGCTCGCGGTGCGCATCGCCTGCGCGCCGCACCGCGTGGGCATCGAGCGCACCACCAAGGACGACGCGTACGCCACCAAGGAGGTGGCGCTCCTCTGGGAGGCCGTGCAGCCGAGCGTGATCGCGTCGAAACCGGACGGCGTCTCGGGCGACCAATTGTACGGCATCGACATTGTCATCAATCACGCGTGCGTGGACATGCTGAAAGCGCTCAAGGTGCTGCACGCGGACCAGCTCGGCGAGAGCGAGAGCGCCGAGGACAGCGCCTTCCATTGCCAGGAGCTGGAGGAGCAGGTGCGCGAGACGATGCGCTTCCTGTTTGCGCAGGGCGTGGCCGTCTGCGTCGACGTGTGCGGCATCCCGCCCGAGGCCCGGGACGGCGCGTCGGAGCTGTGCACGCCGGTGGGCTACTCGGTCTGGGACGCCGATCCCGTGCAGAGGTCGCGCACGAACGCGGCGCGGCGGCTGGGCATGGGGGAGATCAGCGACTGCCCGGCGCACCGGACGGCCACGCGCGGGCAGCGGCAGAGGACGCTGATACGCACGATGCAGAGCGTCGAGCACTGGTTGAACACGAACAAGTATCGCGGCATCGTCGTGCGCAAGACGTTCGAGGGGCTCCTCAGCGACATCTCGCAACGGTTGCCCCCGGCGGCAACCGCGGCCGCATCGACCAAGCCGTCCACACAGGGGAGCAGCAAGAAGAAGAAGAAGGGCGGCGCGGCGGACCCAAAGGCCGCGCTCGTCAACAACGGCAAGCGCCGCGGGGCGCTTGAGCAGCACTGCATCAATCTGGCGGTGACCTCGCTCGCCAAGAACCGCATCGATCTCGACAACGACTACATTCTGAGGCAATGCAAACAAAACCTCAACGGCACCGCCGTCGACGAGGCGCACGGCATCTTGGGCGACTTGCTGCAGGTGGGCGCTTGCTACGGGACCACCAAGCTCTACGACGTCGAAACGTACACGGTTAGCAAGAACAGTTGGATCAGCTGCGCGCACTGCGAGCGCCAGGTCAACGTCGTCCAATCGGTCGCGTTTGGGGGCACTCTTGGCCGGTGCACGCGGTGCGGACACCCGCGCTGCCTTCACTGCGTGTTTGGCGACATTGAGGTGGAAGTGGCCAAGGCGACCGGCGTGGAGTGGCCGGAAGCGCTCTTGGATCCCACGGCGTCGCAGATAGGCTGTTGCCTCAAGTGCATGTCGTCGAACTGACGCGCGCGCGCGCGTGTGTGTGTGTGCCAGCGCGTGTGTGCGTGTGTGTGTGCGCTGTAGCCGTTTGGAGGCAAAATGATAACCGCTATTGTTTTGTTGAAGGGGTGTAGAAGGCGGCCACGTGCGCGCGTGCACGCGCTGGCGTAGTGCGGGTTTGCATGCCCCTGGCGCTACTCGCATTTGTTGCGGCGTCCGGAGGCTCGGATGCCGTGACCGCGTCGCATCGGCGCCTCTCCGGCGTCGATCTGCACGACGTCGCCGACGTGTGCGACAATGACGGGATCACGACGCCCAGCCCTATCTGCATGCTCACCCCCGACGACACCTCGGTGGCTGCGAGCGTGCGACCGCCGTCGTCCCAGTACAACCCCACCGGCTGGGACGTGCGCACGCGCTGCTGCTACGGCACGGGCGG